>BNJS01001866.1_pt1 | contig 18481 bp, 27 predicted proteins | sample 8540461 | NCBI WGS metagenome assembly BNJS01 (sample SAMD00202454, study PRJDB9452) | human saliva metagenome | isolation source: human saliva | place: Japan | reverse complement strand
GGAGAAAAATGCGGTTTTTACGGAGACAGGAGTAGAAAAAGAAAATGAGCATGGAATAGCGGTTATTATGGAAAAAATATTGTGAGAGGATAGAAAGAATTTAGCGGAATGACGAAAGAGGAGCTGGTTCGTTTATAAGGACTGTTCTTGCTTTTACATAGTACGATAGGTGTATATCAAATAGGTTTTTTAATGATTGAGTATCTCAAATCATAGTTGAACTTAAATGCCTTGGGCGCTATAATCTTAAAAGAGAGTTGCTGTGATTTGCTGTGATTTGAAGGCAAACAGGAGGACTGATAGTGGCAGTCAGCTATAAGAAACTTTGGAAGATGCTTATTGATCTTGATATGAGCAAAACGGAACTAATTCAAAAATCTAAGGTCACAACAAATCAAGTTGCTCACATGGGTAAAGGCGAAGATGTACGGGTGGAGACTTTAGAGAAGATTTGTACCGTTCTTGGCTGTACTTTTGACGATATTGCGGAAATTATTCCGAACGAAAAATGATGAAGGGAAAGAAGCCGGCAAAATGGACACAATTATTCCTAAGAAACAAATGACGGAAGAAGATATCAAGCTACAGTACATTACTCCGGCTATAGTCGGAAAGTGGAATCAGCGAAAGATTACCATGGAAACCCAGATTACTGATGGAAGAATCAATTTGCAGGGCAACATGGTTTTTCGTGAAACTCCAAAGCGTGCAGACTATATTCTTTATTTGAATGACAACAATCCTATTGCAATCGTGGAAGCAAAGGACAATACGCACTCTGTATCTCATGGATTACAGCAGGCTATGACGTATGCTCAAATGTTGGATTTACCTTTTGCATACAGTTCCAATGGAGATGGATTTACAGAACATGATTTCCTGACGGGCAAGGAACGTCAAATTGGATTGGATGAGTTCCCTACCGAAGAGGAACTGATTGCACGTTTTAAGGGTGAACAAAATAACGGAGAGGGATTTTCTCCGGAACAAGAGAAAGTAATTGATCAACCATATTACAGCAGCCAGAACACTTATTCTCCAAGATATTATCAGCGTATAGCCATCAATCGTACAGTAGATGTGATCGCAAAGGGACAAGACCGTATTCTTCTTGTGATGGCAACTGGTACAGGTAAGACCTATACTGCTTTTCAGATTGTATATCGTATGCTTCAGAGCGGTATGAAACGTAAGATTTTATATCTTGCAGACCGTAATATTCTAGTGGATCAGTCCATTCAACAGGATTTTGCACCGCTTGAAAAGGTTATTCATAAAATCAACGTTGCAAAGGACGATAAAACAACCATTACTTCCCATGAAGTGTATTTCTCCCTTTATCAGCAGCTTGTTGGCGATGATGATAAAGAGCATTATAGTGAACTGTTTTCACCGGATTTCTTTGATCTCATTATTGTGGATGAGTGTCATAGAGGTTCTGCAAAAGAAGAAAGCCGCTGGAGAAGAATTCTTGAATATTTCAAGTTTGCGACACAGATTGGTATGACAGCAACACCGAAGGAAACACATTATGTTTCAAACATTGATTACTTTGGTGAGCCTGTGTATTCCTATAGCTTAAAGGAAGGTATTCAGGACGGATTTCTTGCGCCTTTTAAGGTTATCAATATCATGACAGACATCGGTGATGGATGGAGACCAAAACGAGGACAGCGTGATATTTATGGAAATGAAATAGAAGATCGTGTTTATAACAATAGTGATTACGACTACAACATTATTCTGGAAGATCGTATTCATCAGGTTGCTTCAGAGATAACCAATTATTTGAAAAACACCGATAGAATGGCAAAGACAATTGTATTTTGTGCTACGGAAGATGCTGCTGTGCGTATGCGCCAGGAACTTGTAAACCTTAACTCAGATATGGTTCAGAAGAATCAGGACTATGTTGTCCGTATTACCGGTAGTGATGATTACGGAAAGAAAAACTCGATTACTTCATCTCTGTTGCTTCAAAATATCCAGTCATTGCAACGACATCGAAGTTGCTTTCTACGGGTGCAGACTGCAAGATGACGAAACTTATCGTATTGGACGAGATGATTAACTCTATGACGGAGTTTAAGCAGATTATCGGACGAGGAACGAGACTTCGTGAGAAGGATGGTAAGACGCATTTTGTAGTTATGGATTTCAGAAATGTATCCAGACTCTTTGCTGATCCGGAATGGGATGGACCGATTGAACAAGATGAGAATTACAATCCGAACAGAAAACCAACTAATGTCATCGATCCACCTTCAATTGATTCGCCGGAACCACCCGTTGATAAAGATCCGAAACCGTTCATCAATCGAGAAGGGCAGGAAGTTAAGATTATTTACAAGACGGTATCGGTCTACGATGGGGATGGCAAGTTGCTTCGTCAGGAAAGCATTGTGGATTATACAAAAGAAAACATCCTTGGAGAATATGCTTCTCTTGATAACTTCATTAGCAGATGGACAGCTGAGGAGAAGAAGGAGAAGATTAGGGAAATGCTTAGTCAACACGGCATTGATTTGGAAATACTGAAGGAAGATCAGGGTATGACCGATGTGGATGACTTTGACTTTATCTGTCACGTTGCCTTTGATCAGAAACCATTGACCAGAAAAGAACGTGCTAATAATGTGAAGAAGAAAGACTTCTTGAATCAATATAGTGGTGTTGCCAGAGAAGTTCTGGAAGCACTGCTCGACAAATATATGAATACCGGTATTTATCAGATTGAGACAACAGATATTTTAAAACTTGATCCATTCCAGAGATATGGAAAGCCTTCTAAGATTGCAAGTTATTTCGGAGGTAAAACCGGATATCTTAGTGCAGTAAAAGCACTCGAACAAGTAATTTATTCAAGGGCGGTATAAGACATGGCGAATTTATCAGGATTTGTAAAAAGAGTTAGAGATGTCATGCGAAATGATGCCGGTATCAACGGAGACGCACAGCGTATCGAGCAGATTGCATGGATGCTCTTTTTGAAAGTATATGACGCAAAGGAACAGGATTGGGAATTTGACGATGAAGGCTATCAGTCAATTATTCCGGAAAAGTGTCGTTGGAGCAACTGGGCAGTAGATGATGGCAGTGGTAAGGCAATGACTGGCGATAAACTGCTGAACTTTGTAAACAACACACTTTTCCCGGTGCTGAAGGGACAAAATGTGCTGAATTCGGATGGTTCTATTCAGATTGAGGGAATACATGTAGATGCATCTACTCCAATCAAAAAAGGTATCGTTCAGACGACATTTGCAGATGCCAATCAGTATATGAAGGATGGTATCCTTCTTCGTCAGGTCATCAATGTTATTGATGAGTTAGACCTGAGCGATTATGAAGAAAGCCATGCTTTTGGCGAGATTTATGAATCTATCTTGAAGGAACTGCAAAGTGCAGGTTCTTCCGGCGAGTTCTATACTCCTCGTGCTGTCACAGACTTTATGGCTAAGATTATCAATCCGCAGATTGGTGAGACAATGGCAGATTTTGCTTGTGGTACAGGTGGATTTATCACAAGCTGGCTTAAGGAAATTCAGAAAAAGGTGGTTACCACAGAGGATCAGGAAGCAGTATCCAGTTCTATTTACGGAATTGAAAAGAAGCAGTTTCCATATATGCTCTGCATCACAAATATGCTTCTGCATGATATTGAAGTACCACAGGTATTCCATGATAATACACTACTGAGAGATGTTTTGGATTATACAGAAAGAGATCAGTTCGACTGCATCTTAATGAATCCTCCTTATGGTGGCTCAGAAAAGAATGACGTAAAGAATCATTTTCCATCGGATTTAGCAAGCAGCGAGACAGCAGACTTGTTTATGTCTGTTATCATGTACCGCTTAAAGGAGAATGGACGTGTAGCAGTTATTCTTCCTGATGGATTCTTATTTGGCACAGATAACGCAAAAGTTGCTATCAAGAAGAAGCTTTTTAAGGAATTCAACCTGCATACGGTAATTCGTATGCCGCATAGTGTGTTTGCACCGTATACGTCCATCACAACGAATATTTTATTCTTCGATAGAACTCATCCTACAGAAGAGACTTGGTTCTACCGCTTAGATATGCCGGAGGGATATAAGAACTTCTCAAAGACCAAGCCTATGAAGCTTGAACATTTTGATCCGGTTACCAACTGGTGGGACAATCGAGAAGAAATCAATATTGATGGATTTGATAAGGCGAAGAAATATACTGCCAAAGAAATCGAAGAAAGAAACTATAATATTGACCTTTGCGGATATCCTCATGAGGAAGATGAAATTCTTCCGCCAAAGGAACTGATTCAAGAGTATCAGGAAAAGAGAGCAAGTCTCAATGCTGATATCGACCGAATATTGGCTCAGATAACGGATATCCTTGGAATAGATTTGACGGAGGACGATAAGGAATGAATGCACAGCAATTGAAAAACTCAATTTTGCAAATGGCTGTGCAGGGAAAACTTGTGCCGCAAGACCCTAACGATGAGCCGGCAAGCGTCCTTCTCGAACGCATCTATGCAGAAAAAGAAGAACTGATAAAACAGGGCAAAATCAAAAAAGAAAAGAATCCTTCTCGCATCTTTCGTGGTACCGATAATTTGCCTTATGAGAAGATCGGCAAGAACGAGCCTGTTTGCATTGCAAATGAAGTGCCATTTGAGATACCGAGCAGCTGGGAATGGGCGAGATTATCTACTATCTGTACCAAACTTGTTGATGGAGATCATAACCCTCCAAAGGGTGAATCAACAAAAACATCTTTCATCATGGCATCATCTACGAATATCAATAATGATGCCTTGGTTGATCTTGAGAAAGTAAGATATCTTTCAGAAGAAGTATTTAAAAAGAACATGAGCGTACCCAATCAACAGCTGGAGATATATTCTTTACATCTGTAGGATCATTAGGAAGAAGTTGCGTTTTTCAAGGTGGATTGGACATCTGCTTTCAACGAAGCGTTTCAGTCATAACAACTCTACTTTATAACTATTATTTGAAATTTTACTTTGATTCGGGATATATTCAGAAAAAAATTGTTGCAGAAGCTACTGGCACCGCTCAAAAAGGTTTTTACCTCAATCAAATGGCGAAGATACTTGTTCCTATTCCTCCATTTCAAGAGCAAAAGAAAATTGTTGAGCAAATTCAGAATGTAATTCCGTTTATAAATTGTTATGATACAACAACAAACGAGTTGCTCCACTTAAACGAGGGATTTCCAGACGCATTGAAAAAATCCATTCTTCAATGGGCCGTGCAGGGCAAGCTTGTTCCGCAGGATCCCAATGATGAACCAGCTTCGGCTCTTTTGGATCGAATCCGAGCAGAGAAAGAGCTGCTGATCAAAGCCGGTAAGATCAAACGGGATAGGCGCGAATCCACCATTTTCAGAAGGGATAATTCTCATTATGAGAAATTGGACGGAATCGAGCGTTGTATTGATGACGAGATTCCGTTTGAGATACCGGACAGCTGGTCATGGGTTCGCCTCCAAACATTGACATCCAAAATAGGTGCTGGAAGTACTCCAACTGGTGGGCGAGCGGTTTATCAACTTGATGGCATCAAATTTATTCGTTCCCAAAATGTTTATAATGATGGTCTTCGATTGGAAGAGATAGCATACATCTCAGAAGAGATAAATAACAAAAAAGCAGGAAGCATTGTTTGTGCCAAGGACATTCTACTGAATATCACGGGTGGATCTATTGGAAGATGTGCCATCGTCCCTGACGATTTCAACATAGGAAATGTCAATCAACACGTGATGATTATTCGAACTATTTCCCCTGAAACTCGCTTTTGGCTCCATGCCGTTCTTATTTCAGAATATATTCAAAGTATGATTATGGATGTTCAGGTTGGCGTATCTCGTGAGGGATTAAGTGCAAGTAAATTAATGAACTTCCTAATCCCTATCCCTCCTGTGACGGAAGAAAGAAGAATTCAGCAAAAATTTTATGAGATTCAGTCGATCATTAACAGCTTGTAGGAAAAGGCATACATTCCAATTACTGGAGTGTATGCCTTTCTTCTAGTGCGCCCAGCGGCGCACGTTTCTAACCGGTGCAAGTCCGGAGTCCGCCCGGTAGTGGGAAGGACATAGCCGAAGGCAAGGGTGTCCATCGTGAGGTGGAATCTAAAGGAAGCCGGATTCGGGGAACCTACTAACCCGAGGGCAAACCTCTGGCCTGACGAACAGAAATCATTTACAGGCTGCAAACGAGGGTAAGGCTGCTAGACAAGACGAAGCCCGATAACTACACGGAATCGTTTGTAGTAGAAATGGCAGGTAGATGGAGGGAAAGAAACGTTGTGGTACCTGGGGAGGTCTGCGTGGAATGCTCCGAAAGGAGTAACTGTCATCGAGAGGTGGCATTGAACATGCAGAAGTCAGCAGAGGTCATAGTACCCGAGAGGGAAAGGACCGAATCAGTAGGAGTCCATAGTACGACTGAGAAAGGAGGGTGAGCACATGGATGCAGAAAACATCGGACACGATGGCTGCTCACAAAGAGATAGTGCGGAACACAAAGGGTATGTGAGAGCGCACCGCTCATTCAACCGGATATGGAAGGAAAGGGACAGTGCACAGCCCGATCTCTTGGGGAAGATACTGGAAAAGGACAACCTGAACAGAGCTTTTAAGAGAGTGAAGGCAAACAAAGGAGCGCCGGGAGTCGATGGAATGAACGTTGACGAGACGCTTGTATGGCTTAAGGAGAACAACCACGAGTTGGTAGACAGGATACGGCGAGGGAAGTATACGCCGAAGCCGGTCAGACGAGTAGAGATCCCAAAGCCAGACGGGGGAATACGAAAGCTTGGTATTCCGACCGTCATTGACCGAACCATCCAACAGGCCATGGCCCAACAGATGATACCAATCTATGAGCCACGGTTCGCAGACGGAAGCTACGGCTATCGTCCCGGACGGAGCGCAAAAGATGCCATACGGAAGGTAAAGGAGTATGCGGAGCAAGGATATACCCAAGCGGTAAGTCTAGACTTGTCCAAATACTTTGACACACTGAACCATATCATTCTGGTGAACCTGCTACGCAGAGAGATCAAGGATGAGCGTGTCATCCAGATGGTAAAGCGATATCTGAAAAGCGGGGTCATGGAAAATGGAGTGGTCATCGATACAGAGGAAGGTTCGCCACAGGGAGGGAATCTGTCTCCGCTGTTGGCAAACATCTACCTCAATGAATTTGATCAGGAGTATCTGAGACGTGGAGTTCCGTGCATACGCTATGCGGACGACATTGTTCTATTGGCAAAGAGCGAACGAGCGGCAAAGAGGCTACTGGAGACGAGCACGAAGTATCTGGAAGAAACCTTGAAATTGAAGGTGAATCAGGAGAAAAGCCGTGTGGTCAGTGCATTTGCAATCCGAAATTTTAAGTATCTCGGCTTTGCACTGGGAAGGAACGGAAGCGGAATATTTATCCGAGTTCATGTAAAGTCGATGGAAAAGTTCAAAGCCCGATTGAGAGAGCTTTCTTCCCGAAAACGCTGTCAAAGCATCAGACCGGCACTTGAAAAGATAAAGGTCTATGTAAGAGGGTGGATGAACTACTACGGAACCGCAAGCATGAAGAATCAAGTCGATGCTCTGAATGGATGGCTGCGTCACCGCATTCGTATGTGCATTTGGAAACAATGGAAGAAGTTCAAGACAAAGAAGCGTAAGCTGATTGGACTGGGCGTTCCGGAATATTTTGCACATCAAGCGGCAGGATGCCGTCGCGGATACTGGTGGACGACCAACACAGGAGCGGTCAAAAGAGCTCTAACAAAAGAAAGACTGGTACGATGGGGCCTTTATGATCTCACTCTCGCGTACCAGTCAGTGCACGTAAACTATTGAAACCGCCGTGTACCGAACGGTACGCACGGTGGTGTGAGAGGACGGGGGTTAATCACCCCCCTCCTACTCGATCCAAAGGACTACGTTATCAACGATTTCTCGTTGTTCTGTGGCAGTCTTTCGGAGATAAATCCGAGTGGTTTCGATACTTTCGTGGCCCATTAAATCTGCCAAAAACGCAATATCGTTGCATCGCTCCAAGAAACTTTTAGCGAAGCGGTGCCGGAAGGAATGCGGATATATTACCGCTGAATCTATTCCGTAGCGAATGGACAGCTTCTTCAGCTGTCCGGAGATGCCTCGGGTTGTGATCCGCTCTCCATATTTGTTCAAAAAAATGAAGCCGCTTTCCTGTTGCTTTTCAGCGAGCCAAGAAAGGGCTTCATCTTTCAATGCTTTAGGAATGTAGATTCTGCGAAGCTTACCGCCTTTCGAATAAAGGTCAATGTGACCGAGCTTAATGTGTTCTACCTTGATTTGTATCAGTTCACTGACTCGGGCCCCTGTGGCAGCCAAAAATCGGATTACGAAATACCACGACATTTCATCATCACGCTTGAGGCAGGTCTTGAAATATTCGTAGTCGGCCTCACTGATGACGTTTTCCAGAAATGCCTTCTGCTGTACACGAACGAAGGGCAACTTCCATCGTTCTTTTCCGAGACTTTCCAGATAGCAATTGATGGCTCGTAGTCTTAAGTTGACGGTCTTTGGTTTATAGCTTTCGATTAGCCATACCTTGTAAGCTCGCAGATTTTTTTGAGTAATCTCCCCGTACTGCTCTCCATATTGTTTGACGGCAAACAGATAGGAGGAGATTGTGTTTTCCGAGAGGTTGGCATCTCTCATGTGTCTTTCAAATTTCAGTATTAATCATGGTGAAAGACCTCCTTTCACCACAATTATACGCATGAAACATTACAGCATTCTGAGCATAGGAAGAATTTCATTAATCCTAGTAACAATCCTATGTTGCTCTTTAATCGGGAGGGAGAGGAAATAGCATTTCCAATACACTATTTCTATCAATTCCAGGAATAATCCCTTGCCCTTTGGACTTTAAATACTGAATATTCATTTGAAGGAAAAATCCGATATACGCCATATTAATCAGCCATGATTTTCTAATTGTCCTGATTTGACGGGCAATATGCGCACTTTCAACATCACAAATTAAAGATTTTCCGTAGCCAGAACCTTTTGCATACAAGAAGAACATCTCCAATGTAGGTCATGTTTTTAGGAACATCAGTCCATCGAGAAACGATAACACTATTTTCAGAAAGAGAACTTGCTCGGAGTTCCTTTATCTAAATCGTTATAATCTTGTGATTTGAAATCAGTACCCGAAATCAATGAAATCACGTGCCTTAATCGCACCCAGTCCCAGCTATCCGGTACCTCAAATGGGATCTTATCATCGATGCAGCACTCGATTCCGTCCGACTTTTCATAATGAGAATTACGTCAGTGATCCAGACAAAGCCTCAATAACCTTAACTTGAGTCACGATTCTTCTCTGTTCTTCAAGAGGTGGCAACGGTAATAATAACTTCTTGAAAATATCAAATGGTGGAATATTTTTTATAGCTGACCCCTTACTGTTTGCCTTTGCTGATTCCTTGAGTACATAATCAAAGTACAAAAGGAAAAATAATCAATGTTTATTGGTGCGAATATCTCCATTCTCATTAAAGCTTGGTTTATAATACCTTCTTCGATGTTATCTGGCAGGATATACGTTTCACCAATAGTACCTGCACAACTTACTATAATATCTCCTGGCTTAATAGAAAAAAACCCTCATTTTTTTCGTCATAATATTTTCGAGTAATATAATAATCCCCTAGTGTATGATCTTTTTTTGATTACATTCTTCTGTTCGTACACCTTTACTGTATCAGAACTTTTCTTAACAAACATACCTTTTGTCAAAGCACTGCCGAAAGGACCTTTGCGATATATTCCAATATCCTTTAGTCTTACGAGTTCCCACGAATCAGGAATATCAAACGGCAGTTCATTATCGATGCAGACTTCCTCGGAGCCTCGCTTTTCATAATGAGAATTATCCCTTCTGAAAATGGTGGATTCGCGCCTATCCCGTTTGATCTTACCGGCTTTGATCAGCAGCTCTTTCTCTGCTCGGATTCGATCCAAGAGAACCGAAGCTGGTTCATCGTTCGGATCCTGCGGAACAAGCTTGCCCTGCACAGCCCATTGAAGAATAGATTTTTTGAGTGCTTCGGGGAAAGAAGATTGCAAGCCTCTAAGCAGAGAATCTGCAACTTCATATTTCTCCAAATAGACTGCAAGATTATTTAGTTTTGAAACGATTCGTATTTGCTCTTTATAAGGTGGTAATGGCAAAATCATATGTGTTAAAGTTTGCCCATTACAATTTGGTTGAGCTGTGGCAATCGTCCCATCTCTAAGCTGTGACCAATACAATTCGCTCTCCATAAAATACTTTAGATATTGAGGAAAAATATATTCATTGTTATATCGTGTTCGGATAAGGTATCCTGCATAAATGACTTCTTCCGTAATGTTCTTGACTAAAAAAGACTTTCCAACAGTTCCTCCGGTTCTTGCAAAGAGAATATCATTATCCTGAAGAAGATATTTTTCAATACTTTCTTCCGGGATATCGCAAAAAGGCACGTTGTTCCAAAGAACTTGATTGTTTTGTATATCACTGATTCTAACCATTTTTATGCGACCAAACGATTTTGCCGCAGCATTGTAGCCGTATTGAATTGATAATGAAGCAGTACCCCATCGTACCCATTCCCAGCTGCTCGGTATCTCAAATGGCACTTCAGCTGCAATGCAAACAGGCTCGTTCTTGCCGATCTTCTCATAAGGCAAATTATCGGCAGTAATCAACATCAAAATCCAACTACATAATGGTCTTACTAAAGGCGACCAACCGTAAAAAGTTGGTCGCTTTTATTCATAACGAACATCGCTCGCAAAGCGTATGGTATCTCGTTTTGCCCATTATGAAAAATGAGGAGGAATCACGCATGGGACAAAGGAAAAGTTCTGTCAGGATATCAAAGGCTCTCGTAAAGGATATGAATTCGGATGGCAGGGCGTTACATGGATTTTATCATCAAAAATTGAATTATTTTCAAAAGGTGGGAATAGATTTGAGAAAATATCCGTAAAATACAAAAAATTACGGAGTTTAACTTAAGAAAATCATTGACATTTGGCGTTGTAGAGACTATTTTGAAGTAAATGTCCGTAAAAAATAAAATAATACGGATAATTACTAAAAAGAGGGTGATGATGTTGCTTTATTCCTATAGAGAATGTATCGATCAGTATGGAACTGATTACAAAATAAAAAAGGCTATAGAAAATGGTCTGCTATATAAACTGACAACCGGAATCTATTCAGATAAGAAAAGCGTGTCAGATGCTGCAATTATACAAAAAAAATATCCCAATACGGTATACACGATGAATAGTGCGTTCTATTATCATGGGCTTACTGATACGGTACCCTCTTTTTATTATTTAGCTACAGACAAGGATGCTGCCAAATCAAAGATAAGAGAATTAAGCAGATATACGATAATAATGACAGCTTGAAGCTTGGTGCTGAGGTAAAAGAATACAACGGATCAGATATCTTAATATTTTCAAAAGAGAGACTTCTTGTAGAATTGATTCGTTACAAGAACAGCTTGCCTTTTGATTATTACAAAGAGATTATTGGAAATTACAGGAAGTTGTTGTATGAACTCGATTTTCAGCTGATAGAGGAATATGCAGAACAACTGCCCAAGACTAAGATGGTTATGGACACAATACAGATGGAGGTGTTTTAAATGAACATTCAGAAAATGATAGAAGAAATCGAAAAATTAGGATACTCTCCACAGGATGCCAGAGCACGAGTGTGTCAGGATATCGTGTTGAAGTCTATCGCAAATAGCAATCTTTCAAGGAACGTCACAATCAAGGGTGGCGTGGTTATGAGAAGCATCACAGGGAATATTCGTAGAGCGACACAGGATATGGATATTGATTTCATTAGGCATTCTCTTTCTGATGAGGCGATAGATAGTTTTATTCGAAAAATCAATTCTATTGATGGAATTATCATTGAAAGAACAGGAAAAATTACGGAGTTGAATCAGCAGGATTATCATGGAAGGAGCGTGAAGGTCTTAATTCGAGATGAAGAGGGAACCCGTAATTGAAAGCAAAATTGATTTAGGTATACATAAGCGCTTGGAAATAGAACAAGAAGAGTATTGCTTCGATATTGCTCATGATGATGAAGGCGCATCTCTTCTCATCAATTCAAGAGAGCAGATGTTTACCGAAAAATTGAGGTCACTTCTTAAATTTGGAATTTTTAGTACACGATATAAGGATATCTACGATATGTACTATCACTGCGACAAATTGGATTTAGAAAAGCTGAAAATCTGTATGAACTCATACATATTTAATGATGAGGGAATGCGTGAAAAAAGCATGTCCGATGTTGTGAAGAGAGTAGAAAGAGTGTTTCAAAATTCGGCTTATCAGCAAAGAGTGGACAGAAGCGATAAACGTTGGATAGATGAACCGATAAATGAAGTGTTATCTAAAATTTTAAGTTTTCTAAAACGTATGATGTAAATGAGGGTAGTCTTGTACTTAACAAGAATGAGGCTGCTTTCCGATACTGTAAGGATGTGGGTGAAAAAACTTAGCGAAATGACGAAAGAGGAGATGGAAAACAATCATGAACCTATATAATTGGATACAGAAAGTGTTCTTTGAAACTTATGAAGAATGGCATATGAAAGACCCCAATTACGATAGAACTGGATTGGAAAACAAGGAAGGATAGCTTTATTCCTGCTGTGCGTAAATTAAGTGCCGATCTAAATCTTGAGACGGATGAAAAATACTGAATGATGAAGAGGATATTCCCAGGTGGGGAAAGATTCTGAATGCCCAGTGGACAGAGTATGTTTTGTCTGCCATGGATATAGGAAGTGACAGCTATGCACTGATACTTCTTAGCAAGGAAGACTTTGAAAAAGCAAGGGAGCTGGCAAAAGCGTTCTTGCATAGAATCGCAGTGATTGAAGAGATGTGAGAAGAGAAGTGAGATGAGAAGTTCTAGAAAAAACTTGAGGTGAAAATAGATATGGAAACGCTAAACAGCATCATTCAAAAAATGGAAGCCGGAATGCAAGATAACGAGGATTTTGAAACCGTTATGATGGACTGCATGGAAGAAATAGAAGAGAAGTATAATCAATTAGACTCCGTACAGCCCTTGCTCCGGCTGATGGAAAGGCATCCTTTGACAGACTTTGGAAGTCCCGGCTCAATCGTCCATTTTGTGGAGAGATTTTATAAAAAAGGATATGAAGAAGAACTTCTTCTGTCCTTAAAAAGAATGCCTACATTGCATACGGTTTGGATGTTAAATCGTCTTATCAATGGAACAGATCAGGCGGAAGTCTATTTAGACCTTCTGAAAGAAATTTCTGAAAATGCATCATACGATAAGGAAATCAGAGAAGAGGCATTGCATTTCTTGTCGATTCACTAAAGCACAATAGTTCAAAGTTTACTTTTTATAATGCTTGATTTAAAATAATAAAAGAAAACTTGAAATCTAAAGAATCTAAAGAATTTAAAAAATTTAAGTAAGATAAAGAGCGAAAGGAAGAAAATATGAACTTGGCAAAAATTTCAGCAAACGGTCAGATTACAGTGCCTGTAGAAGTGCGTCGTCAACTTGGATTAAAATCCGGTGATAAGCTTTTATTTCTTCAAAAGCAAAATGGAGAAATTATTGTTAGTAATGCCTCCGCTACTGCCATCCGAAAGGCGCAAGCTGCATTTCAGGGAGTTGCAGAAGAAATGGGTATAAATAGTGAGGAGGATATTCAAGAACTGGTAAATGAAGTGCGTTATGGAAGGAAAGTATAATGCGGATACTGGTAGATACAAACGTTCTTTTTTCTGCACTGGTCTTTCCTGAGTCAAAGCCCGCACAGACACTACTTTATATTGCGGATAATCATGAAATTGTCTTATGCGATCGGAATATAGCAGAGTTGCGAGATATTCTTCAAAGAAAAGCACCGCCTTATCTTCCGGATGCAGAAGTTCTACTTGCTGAAATGTCGTTTGAACTGGTTCCATCAGTGGATTATGCGGAAACTTATAAGAGATGCAAAAGATCAGCCGATTCTAAATGCCGCCATTGTGTCAAATGTTGATATTATCCTTACAGGAGATAAAGATTTTCTTAGTCTTGATATAGATCATCCAAAGTGTATGAGCATAGCTCAATTTTTAGAGTATGAACAAATAGATTTTTAGGAGAAATATTTGTTTAGTTCATGCGACAAAGAAGGCAAAATTTGCCGAGACCTATCCTGTTCATGAATTCGTGCAACAGGTTGTTGCACAAATTTCATGGTCTCTTCCCTAAAGGACATTTCAAAGCCGATTGGTGTGAGTGAATATAAAGTCACCCGAAGCCTGCCGGATGCCCTGGAAGAGCAGTTGCCCTCGGTTGAAGATATTAAAAAGAGAATCAGGTAAATAGTGCAAGTTACGCTTGCACAATTTAGATAACGAAACCATAACAATGTAACCCATAGTAGAGTAGTATCTTATACTAGATTATTCTCATTTTTAGGGCCAACAGCAATAGCGCATACAGCAGTAAACTCGTGGAGGACAAACATGAAAAAGTATATGGGAATCGCTTTAGCTTTCATTTTTGTTTTTGCATTAACAGCTTGCGGAGCTAAGAAGGAAATCAGCCTTCCGGAGGCAAAGGACATAACAGAAATTGAAATCACGGAAAATCCTTCCGGAAATACCGTGAAAATCGCGGAACAGGATGAAATAGCTAAAATCGTGAAGGACATCAAAGAAAATACTAAAGATACAGGAGGGGAAAGTTATCATGAACAGCCTGCAAACATTAAAAAATTTCTGGCTGTTAGCTTTTATTATAACAATACGGAAAGGAACTGGGAGGTCGTTTATCTATATGAAAATAGAAATAAGACCTATGCTGAACAACCCTATTCAGGGATTTGGAAGATCAAAAAAGAAGTATTTAAAGAGATTAGCGGTAAATTAAAGCAATAAAGGGACAATGTAAAAGGATTTTGACACACGCTATAAGTGATGTAAAAGCCATTTGCTGGACGACAGGGGGCATTTTCCCTACAATAAAAATGCCAGGGAGGTGCAGTAGCATGGAGCATAATATTAGAAATAAAATCGTTATCATACTTTCTTATCTATTGATTTGGGCGCTTAGCATGATTGTGTTTTGGTTTTTTACAAGCGGAAGTGATGCTATGGGCTACAGTTTAATGTACCTTTGGATTATCCTTCCGGTAACAACATTTGTTGAGTCTGTGCTGATTGGGAAAAATGATTTTTGGGGAAAAGGAAAATGGGGATGTACCCTTTTCTTTGGCCTAATGTATATGCTGGCTGAATATGGTACATTTAAAATGGCAAACAACATTGCCGCTAACAAGATCAATGCCCCGGACTGGGGAATGATTGTAGTTGGAGCGATAATCTCTGCAATCGGTATCTTGCTGGGGTCGTTATGGAAGAAGAAACACTAAAATTAAGGAGGCAGTTTCTTGCAATATATACTTTTCCTTCGGGGCGTCAATGTGGGCGGTAAGAATAAAGTTTCTATGAGTGCGTTAAAAGAAGCTTTATTCCTTGCAGGCTTTGAAAATCCGGAGTCCTATATCAATAGTGGCAATCTGTTTTTCAGTAGTGCGGAAAGTCGTGAGGCTTGTATCTTAAAGATAAGAAAAGTCTTAGAAACAAACTACGATTTTTCTATCCCCTTTGCATTGCTTACTAAAGAAGAGTATCTGGAAGAACAAGCGGTATTACCGGCTTGGTGGGAAGAGGCGTTGGCAAGAAGAGATGTTTTGTTTTATTCCTGTACTATGGATAAGTCTGATATTCTTCACTTTATAGAGAACGCTACATTTTACAATGAGAAAGTACATGTCGGGAAACAGGCTGTATTTTGGGGAAAAATGGATGAGGCGGAATATCTAAAAACCACTTACCATAAAAAACTCATGAAGCAGGATTTCTACAAGCAAATTACGATTCGAAACGGAAATACCTTTGATAAGATTGCAGAAATGTTGAGGAGCCGGGAATGAAAGAGATAGGAAAACGCATTGAACTTTAGGGAACTTACTGCTACCGCTTAGTATCGAAAAGTTCCCTAAAGAGAAGGCTCTAAAAAGAAGTTGTGGAAGTATCAAGAATAATGAAGTGAACAAAAAACGAAGTGTTCAAAACATCACTAAAGAATGTATACTAGGTAGTATTATTCCGATAGTTTCTATGTTTTATTCTTCTATTTTGTTAGTTTATTTAAGGAGGAAATTTTGAGTTCGGAAATCTTTTCTTTTGTTATTTATATGATTCATGCCTGCGCAAACCGTTGGAGGAAGACGGCTGCACAGGTATATTTTGCTTTAAAACAGAGTGGCTGTCTTAACCATTACCTGATTCCGAATTATGATATTTTACATACACAGAGTACTGATTTTGTTGTGAAAGATATTGAAGAATATCTTGCCCAAAAAGAGGTGATAGTATGATAGTATTTCATGGTTCTAATCAGCGTGTAGAAAATCCTGATGTAAAACATAGCCTTCGGAATTTGGACTTTGGTTCCGGATTTTATGTAACTACGGTAAAAGAACAGGCAGAGAAGTGGGCTAAACGCAGAGCGGACTTATTGACAGGAAGTCCGATTATTAATAGCTATGAGCTTAGTTTGGATAAAACAGATTTTAATGTGAAAGATTTCGGAGAGGATTTGGACTCTTGGATTGATTTTGTGTGTAATTGTCGTGAGGGAAAAAAGGATTATTTACAATTTGACATTATTATCGGAAAAGTTGCAAATGATAAAGTTTTTCGAGTGGTTGATATGTACCATCAGGGGATATGGGATAAAGAAAGGGCGATAAAGGAAATTCGTGTTTATCCCAATTATGACCAGATTGCTTTTATTTCTCAAAGATCAATTGATGAACTTTTAGAATTTGTTTCAGCAGAGGAGTTAACACCATGACAGAGGAAGCTTTAGAGCAGTTTTATCAAGAAAGTCTGGAAGAAAGATTGATTCAAAATATTGCAAAAGAGTTGCATTTATCTTTAGAAGAGGCAATGGACTGTTATTATAAGAGTAGACTGGCAGGCATGATTCAGGAGGGAAAGGAAGGCGTGCAGTATCTGGATTATAGGGCTTTAACTGCGCTTTTTATGGAAATGGAGAAGGCATAAATTTCATTTCCAGTCCACAAATAAGCGACTTACAGGCGGTATTTCCACCTTATTCTTCAAAGCTTCCGGCCATATACTTGCGTCCCCAGTCGCGCATGGAATGGATAATGTCTGTAAGGGTTTTTCCTCTCTCCGTAAGGGAATATTCGGTTTTGGGCGGAATCACAGGGTAGACTTTCCTATGGATTATTCCGTCATGTTCTAATTCCTTAAGCTGCTGTGTCAACATTTTGGCGGTGGCTTGAGGAATATATTTTTGTAGCTCATTATATCGCAAGGTTCTATCGTGGATGAGATGGCAAAGGATAATCATTTTGTATTTTCCGCCAATCTGAGAGAGCGTTGCCTCTACGGGACAATGAAATAATTTTTCTGAATTTGAAATTTTTTTTGTCATTTTTTTGCTCCAAATTCTTCGGGAAATTCACAGAAAAAGTCAATAAAATCAAGACTGTATTGTGGTTTCTCAAAAGTAAGTATATTACTAAAAAGTGAGTATCTTACTAAAAAGTGCATTCTTGCTGAAATTATACTAACTGTTTAGGATGACATAATCAAGTTGGTAAGAAAAAAATTATATCCAACAGAGATGAACTCATAGAACAGAACAAAATATAGTAGGAAGAAGAAAGGGAGAAAATCATGGATTTTATAACACTGGCAAAGAGTCGTTACTCTGTTCGTAATTATAACGAGAGGCAGATAGAAAAAGATATGCTGGATAAGATTTTAGAGGCTGCGCATATCGCACCCAGTGCCAGAAACAAGCAGTCTGCCAGAATTTATGTTGTGCAAAGTACGGAAGGAATTGAAAGCTTCGTTCTCTTACCAGATGTGCGTACAATGCGCCAACGATTCTGATGATTGGCTATGAGGAGTCCGAGCAATATCGGAATGAAATGGAAGAGGGAATTCTTTCCGGTCAGCAGGATGCCTCTATTGTGGCTGCTCATATGATGCTTGAGGCGGCAGAGCTGGGACTTGGTTCTGTATGGGTGGATGGGTTCCCTAATACCGAGACGGCAGAAGCATTTCATTTGCCAAAGTCTGTAAAGCTGGTATGCCTGATGCCTGTAGGTTTTGCGGCGGATGACGCAAAGCCGGCACCGATGCATGAGAAGTATAGACCGATTGACGAAATGGTGAAGATACTATAGAGAAGAAATCCAACAGAAGGCTTGTGTATGAAAATGGAGTGGTTTTTAGACATCCGGAAAATAATCTGAAAATATCTTAAACAAAACAAGACTTTTATGTGGCGACTAATCTAAAA
>BNJS01003800.1_pt1 | contig 18539 bp, 32 predicted proteins | sample 8540461 | NCBI WGS metagenome assembly BNJS01 (sample SAMD00202454, study PRJDB9452) | human saliva metagenome | isolation source: human saliva | place: Japan | reverse complement strand
GGAATAATCACCTCATACAAATCAACGTACGCCCTGTTCTCTGATTTTGATCGGAGTATAGGGCTTTTTTATATAGAGTAGATAGACTCTTGTTTATTTATTGTTCATGCGAACAAGGTCAATAAACGATATAACAATTTTCGTACTTTTGTCATGGTTGCAATTATTTGTTTTAACTAGTATACTACATACAACGGGGGTTGATGGCTGTGATTCAGAAGGTGTCCTATAAGGAACAAGTATATCAGTACCTCAAAACAGCACTCATCAAGGGGGAATTGCAGACAGGCGAGATATATTCGGAACAGCAGATTGCTGACCTGCTGCATGTATCACGTACTCCTGTGCGTGAAGCGGTGATGCAGCTGGCGAACGAGGGGTTGCTCGAGGTGCGTGCAAACCGTGGATGGACGGTGCGGCCCGTATCCACAGACGATCTTCGTGAGATCGTTGGAGCGCGCATTGCCATCGAAGGGTATAGTATTCGATGGCTCGCTGCGGAGGCTCCGGAGTCTCTGCGGCAGAGGACGCTTATGCAGCTGGGGATGGTGCAGGAGAAGAGCCGTACCTATATTGCAGGCGATCATATGCACTACGAGTTCATGAAGTTGGACACGGAGTTTCCTACGCTCCTTATAGCTGCGACGGAGAACAGCTATCTGATTCGTATTCATGAGCAGATGCGTACAAAACTCGAGCAAGCAGTATTTACTTCACTCCATCATACACGTCGACATGCAGAGGCATGGGAGGAGCACGCAGCAATTCTTGCCGGTGACTGGTCGTCATGATGGGGCGGATGCGATGCGCGCCTTTATGCTCCACATGAAAGCGACATCGCGTGTATTCGGTGTACGTCATGAGGCAGAATGTTTGGAATGTAGTGTGTGCCTGAAAAGATAATATGGATTCGAGGCAGGATACACTTTTTGATTTCGCAACTAGCATACTACACTACTAGTTGATAGATGTTATGTGTTGTTATAAATGGAGGAGTAGAAGATGAAAAAGCATCGGATTTATCGGACTTGGCATTATGGGGAAGCCCATGGTACGCAATCTGCTCAAAAGCAGGTTTTTCCGTTACTGTCTTTGATGTGGTGACAGACGCGGTGAACCTGATGACAGCAGAGGGGCTGCGGCGGCATTCCGCAAAAAGAAGCCGCTGTGGGCGCAGATATGGTCATCACGATGGTTCCGAGTGGTCCGATCGTCCGCAGCATTCTCAGCGGTGTGGATGGTGTACTCGCAGGTGCAGCAAAAGGGAACGATAATTGCAGATATGAGCTCGGTGACGCCCGTGGAGTCAAAGGAGTTCGCAGAACTCGCGGCAGAGCATGGTTGTTCTTTTCTCGATGCTCCGGTTAGCGGTGGCGAGCCAGGTGCTGTGGACGGTACACTCGCGATTATGGTCGGCGGTGAGGCGGCAGTCCTAGAGAAAGCACGTCCTGTCTTTTGCGGCGATGGGGAAAACAATCACACTCGTAGGCCCAAAACGGCAGTGGCTCGGTGACGAAACTTGCGAATCAGGTTATTGTCAATCTCAATATTGCTGCTGTCTCAGAGGCACTCATCCTTGCGACGAAGGCGGGGGCCGACCCCAAAAAGGTCTATGAGGCGATTCGTGGCGGCCTCGCGGGCAGTACGGTGCTCGATGCAAAGGCGCCGATGATGTATTCGCGCAACTTTAAGCCGGGAGGACCAATCGCGATCAATCTCAAGGATATCACGAACGTCATGGAGACAGCAAAGGGGATGAGCTGCCGCTCATCCTCACGGGCGTGCTTCAGCAGATCATGCGCATGTCTGAAGGCGACAGGCCATCTGATGGACGATCGCAGCGGAATCGTTCAGTTCTATGAGAGCATCTCCGGGGTCGTTGTCAAATCCGAAGAGGCGTGAGGAGGTCGGTCATGAAGGTATCGAAGGACGAACTGTTTGCAAAAATTCCCGCGGTTGACGAGGCGAAGGTCGACGCCGCACTCAACGAGGAACGTGAGGCCTTTGATCGCAAGATCATCGTGCTTGACGACGATCCGACGGGCGTGCAGACGGTGAACGGCATCCACGTCTACACGGACTGGACGGAGGAGAGCATCGCCGCAGGATTTGCCGAGGAAAAATAGGATGTTCTTTATCCTCACGAACTCGCGTGCGTTCCAGACGGCGCAGACGGAGGCAGAGCACCGCACGATTGCGGCACGGGTGGCGGCAGAGGCAAGGCGGACGGGGAAGGAGTTCATGCTCATTAGCCGCAGTGACTCGACTCTGCGCGGGCATTATCCACTCGAGACGGTGACACTTGCCCGCACACTAGAGGAGTCGGGGGAACGCATCGACGGCGAGGTGCTTATGCCGTTCTTCAAGGAAGGCGGACGCTTTACCATCGGCGATGTCCACTACGTACAGGAGGGGGCGGAGCTGACACCGGCAGGGGATACGGAGTTTGCACGGGATAAGACCTTTGGTTATACGTCGTCCGATATGAAGGAGTACATCGAGGAAAAGACGCAGGGAGCGTTCCGTGCGGCCGATGTTGTCAGCATCTCTCTCGATGACTTGCGTGCTATGCGTGTGGACGTGATCATAAAGCAGCTCATGGCAGTAACAGATTTTCGCAAGGTCATCGTGAACGCCGTAGATTATGTGGATGTAAAAAGTGTTTGCGATTGCTATGATACGTGCGATGAAGGCGGGAAAGCACTTTCTTTCGTACAGCAGCAGCATGGACAAAGGTCATCGGCGGCGTTACGGACAAACCTCTGCTTAGGCGTGATGAGCTCGTTGTGCCGGGCAACGCGAATGGCGGGCTCATCATTATTGGCTCGCATGTCAAGAAAACAACAGAGCAGTTCGAAAAAGCTGCGTGAGCTCGATGCAGTGAAATTCATCGAATTCAATCATCTGCTTGTTTTAGACACGCCAAGACTGGAGGAAGAGCTGCAGCGCATCATCCGCGAGACGGAAGATGCAATTCGTCATGGCATGACCGTCGCTGTTCATACAGGGGCGCAAGCGGTTCGACGCAGGCTCAGAGGAGGAGTCCCTGCGTGTTTCAGTGCAGATTTCTGATGCACTCACGAGCATTGTTCGGCGACTCAGCGTCCAGCCCGCATTCCTTATCGCCAAGGGCGGCATCACGTCGAGTGATGTCGGGACAAAAAGGTCTATCCGTACGCCGCGCCCTTGTACTCGGACAGGTCGCGCCCGGCATTCCCTGTCTGGCAGACGGGGCGGAGAAGCAAATTCCGGGGATGAGCTATATCATCTTTCCCGGCAACGTCGGAGCGGTCGAGACACTGCGTGACGTGGTAAAGATGTTGCTGTGAGGTTTTTCCATTTCGTGATGTGCAGACAGTGAAGGAGGGGAACTCCGTGGACCATTTTCATCTGTATCTTGGAGAGTTTGTCGGAACGGCATTCTTTATGATCTTGGGACTTGGTACAATTGCTAACATTTCGCTGAAAAAGTCAGGAATGTGCGGTGCCGGCGGACTCATGGCAGCGTGCGGTTGGGGGCTTGGTATGGTTTGCTGTCGCGGCCATCTTCGGACCTCTGACAGGTGCACTATGTCAACCCTGCGGTAACCATCGGTTTTTTTGATCGGTGGGGATTTTCCCTTGGCGCTTGTTCCTGGTTACTTCATCGCACAGTTTCTCGGTGCGTATGTCGGTGGTATTCTTGTCTGGCTTGTCTGGAAGGATCATCTCGATGAAGAGCCGGAGGCAGGGGCAAAACTTGGAGTATTTTGTAAACGGCACCGTCCATTCGAAATCCATGGCGCAACTGTCTCGCTGAGGCGACTGCGACGTTCAGTCTCACTGTTTATCCTACTGTCGCTTTCTCATCTTCAGCCGGCAGGGAGGCGTTGCAATGTTCTTTGTCTTTGCCGGTGTGGCGGGCGGTGTGATGGCATTTGCCGGGCTCACGGGCTACGCGATCAACCCGGCTCGTGACTTCGCGCTCGCCTTGTCCATGCCATGCTGCCCATCCGCGGGAAGGGCGGATCGGATTGGGGCTATGCATGGGTTCCCATCGTTGGCCCCATGCTCGGAGGTGCAGCAGCCGGACTGCTTTACAATGTGCTGTTTCGGTGGCAGCTCTGAGCAGGAATATTCATCGAATCGAAAAAGGAGGCAACGTACATGTTTATGTTTCTCTCACATCCGCTTGATCCAAAAGGATCTTGCGTGGCCCTGGTGAGCCAGTGGTAAAAGACGCGGCAGTGTACCGATGTCTGTGAGGCGACGCCGTTTGCGAGCTTCGTCTCGGAGCTGCCGAATCACTTTCGGTACGCATATGGATGCACCGCGCCATTTTGTCAAGGATGGTTTGAGCATCAACGAACTGTCGATGGATTATTTCTGCCATGAAAAAGATTGCTGTGCTGGACATTCCGAAAGGACTGGCAGATGGCGTCACAAAGGGAAGACCTGGAGCCATTTGCCGATGTCCTGGGCAGCGTCTCCGCTGCGCTGATCCGCACCGGGCTTGAGCGTTATCGGACGGAGGAGCCGACGGTATATCAGCATGAGGGCTCCTATATTGCACCGAGCGCGGGGGACTATCTGACGGAGACGTTCCCCCATCTCCGCGTGATCGGCATGGACTTCCTCGCAGTGGGTTCTCCGTCGAAAAAGGTGCCGGAGAGTGCGTCGCCCGTACACTGCCATCAGCATTTGCTCGGCTACCACTCAGGGAAAATTCTGTACAGCGATTGAAGATATGCATCTCTCGGAGATTCCGAAGGGCAAGAAGATCGTGCGTTTCTTCAATGCACCGCTCCGCATCGTAGGACTCGACTCCAGTCAGGTGGTCTGTATCGCGGAGATCGAGGATTGATAGAAAAATATTTCTTCTACGCAGGGAATAGTACTTTTTAGGAGGCGAAATTATGCTCGGTGTGCTTTTTGGCCATTTTCTTTGTGGCACTCTGTTTTTGTACTAGTGTCCATCATTAAATTCAAACTGCATCCATTCCTTGCTCTGCTGCTTGGTGGGCTACTCATGGGTATCCTCGCTGGGATGCCGCTCGATAAGACGGCAACTGCAATGGCAGCTGGCTTCGGCGGGACGATGCAGGGCATTGGGATTATCATTGTCCTAGGCGTGGCACTTGGCTCACTGCTCCATGTGTCCGGATGTACCAGCCAGATTGCAGCCTTGCTGTTACGTGTAACAGGAACGGCGAACACTCCGATGGCGATTGCACTCACGGGGTATATTGTCTCGATCCCTGTATTCTTTGATGCGGCATTCGTCATTCTCGTCAACCTCGTCAAGACGCTCTCGCGGCAGGGGCGTGTTCCCTTTGCAACGCTCGTTACGGCGCTTGCCGTCGGTCTAATTACGACACATGCCATGGTTATCCCGACACCTGGCCCAATTGCCGTCGCGGCGACCATGGGCGTCAACATTGGCTGGTTCCTGCTCTATGCGATTATCGCCAGTCTTGCAGGTGTCCTTGTCGGCGGGTGGTTTACGGGAAGTATCTCGGAACCCGTGAGGAATACAAGAACGACTTTGCCAACGCATTTGCCGATGAACTGAGTGAGGAGGAGAAGCGGGAAAAAGAGACGAAGAAGCTGCCGTCCGGCGAGCTGGGAATTTTCCTGATTTTCTTTCCCATTTTCATCATCCTTCTCGGCACTGTCGCGGGCATGTTCCTTGATAAAGGAACAGCCGCACATACGTTCTTCATGTTTATCGGCGATAAGAATATCGCTCTCCTCCTTGGCCTCTTCATGGGATTCTTCTGCCTGCGTCCGTATCTGGAGGAGTCTTTTAACGACCTCGTAAATGAAGCATGCACACAGTCGGGGATCATTCTCGCGATTACGGGAGCAGGAGGTGCGTTTTGGCAAGATTATCAACGAGACGGGTATCGGCAAACAGCTTGTCGAGGGCATGACAGGACTGACCGATGGTACAGGAGCATTGGTTCTCGTCGCAGCATTCATCATCAGTCAGGTGCTCCGCGCTGCGCAGGGCTCTACCACCGTTGCACTTGTGACAACGGCAGCAATTTTTGCACCGGTTGTCACTGGTCTTGAGGGAGTATCGCCGCTGCTTGCAGCACTCGCGATCTGTGCTGGCGGCATCGGACTCTCCCTGCCGAACGATTCCGGTTTTTGGGTTATCAACCGTTTCGGAAAATTTGATGTGCCCGGCACGATGCGTGTGTGGACGGTGGGGGACGATCTCCGGCGTGACGGCACTCATCGTCGTCCTGATTCTCAGCATGTTCACAACATCGCTGCCGGGGCTCTTGTAAGGAAAGAACATCTATGAGCAAGGAGGTAATCGTATGAGGCCGTTGATACGCTGCGTCTTTACGCTGGTGTCTGTATTCCTGCTGAGTATGTCGACCGCGCTTGCATCACAGGTTCAATACTATATGCAGAAATCGGATGTGTGGACGGCGAAGGACTTCACGTTCCACACGTGGGAGTCGTCCGCGACTGACAATCCGAAGCACCTCGAAAATATCCGCGCATACGTCCTTGCGATCAACTCCGCAGACGATGAGGCGGAATCCGCCCGTCTCGGCGTAATGGAGCGCGAGCTCGCGTATTCAGCATGCGTCCCTCTATCTCATCCCGGAAAGTGAAGAGACGGTCGGACACGGCACAACGGCGCGAGCAAAGTGGTGGAAAGAAAAAATTCGCAGAGTTCATGCAGACGGTTCCTGTACAAGCTGCTTCTGCATGAAAAGTGATTTTTGGGAATATTGTACAGATGAAAGGAGCCGTATTGGAATGCTGGTAAATCTCAAGGAAATCCTTTGCACCCGCGTATGAAAAAGCACTCTGCGCTGTCGGCTCCTTCAACTGCTACAGCTATGAGACGTTCCGCGGTTGCATCGCGGCGGGTGAGGAGATGGGGGCACCCGTTATCGCGGCCTTTGGTGCGGCGTATCTGGCGAACAGTGTCACTCGAGACCGCGCACGCCATCGCGGCGTCGCTTGCGCGCGAAGCGGATGTGCTCCGTCTGCCGCACTCGATCACTGCGTCTCCATCGGGACGGCAGCATCGCCTCTACAGGGGAGCCTTTTACATCCGTACGGATATTCTGGAGGAGATCCATCGTGCGGTGGATGTTCCGCTCGTCCTGCATGGTGGATCGGGTACACCAGAGGAGGATTTGCGTGCCTGTATTGCACGCGCATCAGCCAGCGATCAACGTCAACACGGAGATTTCAGAGTGCTGTTGTGGCACAGACGACACAGCGTTGCTCACACGTGAGAAGCCCTCGACACTTCCACCCCTGTCGCCTGCGACAGGTAGATTATGTGAAGACGGTGGTCAAGAAGTATATCGAACTGTTTGAGTGTCGTTGAGTCTATGAAAAATCCCCGCACACCGGGCGTTCCGATATGCGGGGATTTTGTACTGCACGAGGCAGTTTAGCACTTGTGGTGATGATCAACGCCGACCATGACGGACGTTGCTTTGATGACAGCGTACGCCTCCTTGCCGACCTCGAGACCGAGCTCCTCGATTGCGCCCATGCTGATGGTGGATGTGATGACGTCGCCACCCTTGAGCTCGATGCGAACGATGCCGTTGACCGCACCCTTCTCGATGGAGACGACTTTGCCCTTAAGCTGATTTCTTGCACTAAGTTTCATATAGTTTCCTCCTTTTTCTAACAATACTGGTCATTATAACAGATAAAACCTGTAAAGTTTCATGATAAATGTTACAAAACAAGCGAAATATTTTGCTGTGATGCGATGACGTACGCTGTCTCCATGAAGAACGAAGACGGGGGCTTTGTGCGGAGGGGCGCACGATAACGAATCGCTTCGTCTTGTCCATTGTTTTGTTTGATGCTATAATTATTCGGTAAGATTTGGGCGTCGACGGATTTTGGGGCGGCGAAAAGGCGATGCATGGTTAAGAGAAACACCGTGATGATGGAGATGGGCGGAACGAGGCGCCGGGATTTCGGAGCAAATGCTGTTGGACGCGTTTCTCTGTGAGATCGTTGGCGATCGACGCGGAAAAACGGATCGTAAAAGCCAATCAGGCATATTGCAGGGCGCGGGCAGGAGTCCGGAAGAGATCATCGGGACGGACATCGAAACGTATGGAATGCGTCCACGATCCGAAAGGCGCTGGAATATCCGACGGAGAGCGAAGCTGATCTTTCAGGAAGACGATGATATTGTTGCACTCAGCAATATTTTTCGACAGGCGAGGCTCGTCGGCGCGATGGAGATGCGATTTTCACGCAACGGGGCATGGTCGATGCTGCGGCGATGGAAGTGAGCTACAGTCACATGGCGGAGGACATCCACAAGCTGTTTGAGACGAATTGGGATGTGATCTACGCCTCGGATGATACGGGAAAAACACTTGAGGTGAGCCTCGGCAGCCAGCGCGATCTCGCGTGGATGCCGGAGAGCTGGTCGGGAAAAGTGTCTATGAGCTGGAACAGAGCGCATCTTTACCCGTCCATCACGCGCATGGTTTTGGAATCCAAGCGGCGCGTGCAGGCGATTCAAACGACGGCGACGGGCAAGAAACTCCTCGTCATGGGGACGCCCATACGGAACGAAAATCAGATTGTCCGCGTGATCAATACATCACGGCTGATCGTCGACGAGAGCGAATTCTCCCCGGGAACTGGACGAGACGCGCCTGTTGGTCGAGGGCTGCAAGCGTGAGCTCGCACGCAGCCGGCGAGCAGGAGGCGCAGGACAATGCGTTCATCGCAGAGAGTCCGGCGATGAAAAAGATCGCGGACATGGCACTGAAGGTGAGCGAGACGGATGTCCCCGTTCTCATCACAGGCGAATCCGGCGTCGGCAAGGAGGTGCTTGCCAACTTTATCCATGCCAAGAGCCTGCGTGCGGAAAAACCGTACATCAAGATCAACTGCAGCGCACTGCCGCCGACGCTCTTTGAGTCAGAGCTGTTCGGCTACGAACGTGGGGCGTTCACGGGGGCGGAACGGGAGCGGGAAACCCGGGCTCTTCGAGCTTGCGCGAGCGGCACACTGCTGTTGGACGAGATCAGCGAGATCCCTGTCGGGATGCAGGCAAAACTCTTGCGTGTCCTGCAGGAAAAATGAATTCATGCGCGTGGGCGGAACCAAGATCATTCCGCTGGATGTCCGCATCATCGCGGCGTCAAACAAGGATCTGCCGACGGAGATCGAAAAGGGACAGTTCCGCAGAGATCTGTACTATCGGTTGAACGTCATCCAGTTTCACATACCGCCGCTGCGGGAGCGGCAGGGAGGACATACTGCCGCTCTCCCTCTTTTTCTTGAAAAAGTACAATGCAAAATACCGGTTGAACCGTCGACTCTCCGCCGAGGTGATGGATGCCTTCTCCCGCTGCCGCTGGGACGGGAAACACACGGGAGCTCCAGCATGCGATTGAACGGATGGTCGTGCTCTCGCCGCAGGATCTCATCGATACTGACAGTCTGCCGGAATCACTGGAGAGGGATACGTGCGCCGCGCCGATTCGAGTGGACGCGATTGTTCCACTGAGGGAGGCGCAGCGGCTGGTGGAGGAACAGCTGATCGAGATGGCGCGGAGGAAATATCGGACGACGACGCGCATCGCCGAGGTGTTGGGCGTGGATCAGAGCACAATCAGCCGAAAATGGAAGAAGATATAAAAAGTATGCACCAGTGCATAAAAAGTATGTGCAGGTGCATAATTTTTTATGCGTGGATGCCCTCTCGTTCCTGTATCAATGCGGATGAAACGATTGGCACGAAAATTGCATATAATAAGAGTACAGGCATGTGAGGAGCCGTTGATAAAGCGGTCTCTCGTAAGCATAGGAGGTGAGGCTATGGCACATAAATGGCGCATCGCAGCCGTACAGATGGATTGCGTCCTCGACGACAAGGAGGCGAATCTGACGCACGCGGCAGAGATGATCGCCGCTGCCGCATCCGGGGAGCACGCCTTGTCGTCCTGCCGGAGCTGTTTAGTACGGGCTACCGTGTCGAGACGCGGGACATGGAGCTGGCGGAGACGCTTTCGGACGCGACCGTCCGATGGATGCAGGACATGGCACAGCGCTACGACGTCTACGTTACGGGGGCGATCCTCGAGCGCGGGGCGGACGGTCTTGTCTATGACACGGCGGTTCTTGTCGGCGCGGAGGGCTGCATCGGCAGTCGACGCAAGATGCACCTGTGGGATGCGGAGAGCAGCCGCTTTGCGAAGGGACGGAGATCGGCGTGTACCGACTGCCGTTTGCGACGGTCGGACTGCTCATCTGCTATGAGATCGGCTTTCCCGAGATCGCGCGGATTCAGGCGCTAAAGGGGGCGGATGTCCTCCTCTGCACCTCCGCGTTCGGGCGGGCACGTGACTATGTCTGGGACATCGCGTCGCGGAGCCGGGCGCTGGAGAACGGCGTGTTTGTGGTGGCGTGCAACCGCTGCGGGCGAGGGAGCAGGACACCTCGTTCGGGGGCTCAGCGTGTAGTGGCGCCGGATCGGCTGCTTTCTCCGGCGGCGGGTGCCGACGGGGAGGCGATCGTCTCGGCGGAGATTGACCTAGATGCGGTGGCGGTGATGCGAAAGACATTGCCGTATCTGCGCGATTTGAACCCCAAATTGCGCAATGAGATGTTTTGATGCTGTGGTTTCAGAAAAAGGTACAGGAGGTTTTGCAATGGCAAAGAAAGAGATTCTCGTTGGTTACGGCGTAGATATCGACGCTGTGGCGGGCTGGCTCGGATCCTATGGCGGCGAAGACCCCCGGATGATATTTCGCGCGGGCTTTTTGCGGGCGAGGTCGGCATTCCGCGTCTGCTCAAGCTCTTTAAGAAGAACAACATCAAGGCGACGTGGTTTTGCCCCCGGACACTCCATTGAGACATTCCCCGAACAGATGAAGATGATCGTGGCGGACGGACATGAGGTCGGCGCACACGGGTATTCGCATGAGAATCCGATCGCGATGACGCCGCAGCAGGGAGGAGGACGTGCTCGTAAAGAGCATCGAGGCTGATCAAGGCGCGCTGACCGGCAAGAGCCCCACGGGCTATGTCGCGCCGTGGTGGGAGTTCTCCAACGTCACGGACAAGCTGCTGAAGAAGTACGGCATCAAATACGATCACTCCTGATGCATCACGACTGCATGCCGTATTATGTGCGGATCGGGACAGCTGGAGCAAGATCGACTATGCGGCGCCGGCGTCCACGTGGATGAAGCCGCTGGTGCGCGGCGAGGAGACGGATCTGGTGGAGATTCCGGCGAACTGGGATCTCGACGACCTCCCGCCGCTGATGTTCATCAAAGAAGTCGCCGAACAGCTTCGGCTTCCACAACCGCGTGATATTTTCGGGATGTGGGAGGACTCCTTCGACTATGTCTACGAAAACTATGACTTTGCGGTATTCCCCATGACCGTTCACCCGGACGTCTCCGGACGCATCAAATGCTCTCGGCTGTCACCAGCATCTGATCGACCACATCAACAAGCATGAGGGCATCCGTTGGTGTACCCTCGATGAGATGGCGGACGCATTCCTGCGCGTTTCCCCAAGAAGTCGTAAAGTTATTTCGGGCGGCGCGCCGGGGCAGCTCCCGACACGCCGCTGTTGATGGGCGATGCGGCTGTGGGAGGAGGATGATCTATGTGTATCCTGTGCGGTGAGCTGGTCATGAATGACACTGGACGGATCAGCCGTTTCACGATGCGGAATACGGGCAGCGGGAGCGGATCGTTGCCGGCGAGGGACAGCGCGACCGACGGCGCATGCGGCTGCGCCGCGTGGCGGTGGCGGACAAGGATGCTGTCGCTACTACGGTCTGAGCATACGGGATTGGAACGGCAGCAAATACGTGATCGCCGGACAAAAGCAAATAGCCGCATCGTCGGCGATCTCGGCGATATGTGGAACGCTGCCGCAGAAATGTGTCGCAGAGCATTGGATCCACTGGATCCCGGGCTTTTGTCCGCGCTCCGAAAAGGCGCGTGATGCCATGGCGGACCGCAGACTCCCGATTACCGTCGTGACAGGCTTTCTTGGCAGCGGAAAAACAACGCTGTTGGCGGGATGTGCTGAAGGACGAGCGCTTTCGGCACACGGCGGCGATCATCAACGAGTTTGGCGAGGCCGGACTCGATCACCGTCTGATCCGACGTGTCAAAGAGTCGACGCGGCTTCTGAGCGGCGGCTGTATCTGCTGCAATATGCGCGAGACCTCATCGCCGTGCTCAAGGAAATCCTCAACGAATACGAGCGCGGCGAGACGGCGCTTGACCGTGTCGTCATTGAGACGACGGGACCTCGCCGACCCCGCCCCGATCCTGTTCTCCGTCCTCATGGATCCGCTGCTCAGCCAGCGCTACTACGTCGCGCAACGTCGTCTGCTGTCTGGATGCCGTGAACGGCAGCCTGCATCTGCGAAATCACGCGGAATCCCTGCGGCAGATTGTCGCGGCGGATACCGTTGTCATCACAAAGACGGACATGGTGGATGCTGCTGCGGTCGCGAGATGCATGCGCGGCTGTGCCAGCTCAATCCGGCGGCGTCGGTGCGCGAGAGCGCATACGGCGGGATTGATCCCTCCGCCGTCTTTTGGCACGCGTGAAGCATCGGCAAGGGAAGAACGAGGCACGGATGGCGGAGCTGCCACTGCCGCAGGGAATGCATGAGAGCACCGTCCGTTCCATGTCGATCCGATTCGATGCGGCCCTCGATTGGACCTCGTTCGGCCTCTGGCTGAGCATGCTGCTCTACACCCACGGGGAGAAGATGCTGCGCGTCAAGGGCATTGTCGATGTGGGAGAGCAGGGGCCCATCGTCATCAATGGCGTGCAGCACGTCATTCACCCGCCGCAGCATCTGCCAGATTGGCGCGGAGAAGAGCGCAGCTCGCAGATCGTCTTTACTGGCATGAAGGACCTGCAGCCCCAAGATATTATGGCATCGCTGACCGCCTTCCAGAACATCTTGGGTGCCGCGCCGGTCATTGAGGAGATCAACGCAAATCCTTATGGAAACACGCAGGAGGACGTGCGGTCGGGGACGCATCATAAATGAGGTGCGCTTTATCGTCCCGTGCGCGATGAGTAGATGCCGCATGACAGAACTGCAGCGGAGGCGCACTCTGCATAGGGCGAACGCAAAGCGCCGAATGATGCGGAAGCCTTTCGACAGACAAAGAGTGACCTCTCCGGAAACCTGTGGGAGAGGTCCTCTGTTTTCGATCAAGGATTAGGGAAGCACTGATAAATTCGGTACAACCATCTTGACGCATCTTTCTTTGCTCGCACTTCGGTGGAAAAATCCTCCACAGAGCACCACTCTGCGTCCGGTTTTCCACCTCGTTCGGACGAAAAATCTACGCCAATCTGAGAGACTGTTTTATCAGTGATTCCTTAGCGGATAAAGACGACATTCGTCGCGTCAAGGAAGCCGCTTGCGCCGTTCTCGATGAGGACGCGGCGTGCATCCTCGGCGGAGAGGACGGGGTTCGCATTGCCGTCCACGCGGATGGCGCGGACGACGAGCGGGTTCTGTCCGGCACGTGTGGCGTCTGCCTCACTGCGGACATAGCCGGCCATGCCGCTCGCGACGACCTTGTCACTGTCGAGGTTCTTGTAGCCGTAGATGGGGCGGCCGTTTTCCGTCTTGATGACAGGGACTCATGACGGGGCGCAGTCCCATGCCGCGGCAGTCGACGATGAGCCCTGTATAGCCGCCGATGGCGCGTCCGCCCGGCACACTCGCGGCAGAGCTGGTGGGGGAGACGACGCACCGGTGCGGCAGGCGTGGTCGTCGTGCCGTCATCACCGCTGCGGCGGCCGTATGTGCCGTAGCCCGTCGTGTCCGTAGTCGCGCGGCGTGTAGGGCTCATAGACACTGTCGGGGACTTATCCCAACGCTCACGCGATGTGTTCGGGGTAAAGACAGAGCCCGCCGAGGGAGCTGACGCCGAAGACGGGCACCTCGAGGGTGACGGTGTAGGCACCGTCACGCGAGCGCCTTTTTCCTCGACGATGCGCGCACCGCGCACGAGGGCGCTGACGTGGGTGCGACGGTATCGTTCGTGACCATCATGTCCTCGACGGTGGTCGAGGCATCGACCGCGACCCTTGGATCTGCTCGGCGAGCTGCCGATAGGCGTCGGCGATGGCGGCGCGGCGGGCGAGGGCACGCGCCTGTGCCGCACTCACCGTACGTGCGGGAGCGACGCCTGTCCCCTCCGCGCGGATACGTCCGCCGTCCCAGTCGGTCGCTGCCTCTGCCGTCTGAGGCAGGAGAGCGGCGATGGCGAGCGCCATGACGAGCATGGCGGCGGCAATGGATTTGACCATGTTCATATACGTTCCTCCTTGATGTCAGAGTAATGCCTTCAACAAGCATATCGCAGGATAGGATAGAGGATAATGGTGCGTTTGGTATTATGTGAGATTCGCGCATCGGAAGTTGCCGATATCAGTGGCGCATAATCCCATCCCTCTTACGGAATTTTGACTGCCACAACATTGTTTCCATGTATAATAGCGGAAGTAAGTTGATTTTGTTCATTCCATGAGGTTGTTCCATGAAGAAAAGAGGTGGTGGCGGCACTGAAAGCGGTCATCGGGCAGCTCTCAGTGACGGCGGCATCGACGGATGCACTGCACGGCGTGTTTCTTTCGCGAACCGCGTCAGTGCGAAAGGCTCGTGCTCGGCGAGGGACCTCTGGACACTGCCTACGATCCCGCATGTGTCCAGTAGCGCATTGATGCGTACGATGAACTTCCAGCCGCCGACGGTGCGCGGGCGGGTGGACGGCGAGAAGAACATCACCACAGCACGGGCGATGATCTCGATGTGACGGCGACATTCTTCGACTATAGCTATTTCGCAAGACGACGACGGCAAAGGTCATTCCGACGCGCGACTACCGAACATCGAGAACCTCGTATCGGTGACGTACGCCTACAGTACACCGTCCACTACTGGAGTGACAAGGGTGCGTCCGGCGGGGCTCTCACAACGTGCCCATCCAGATCGTGCCGATGGTGAACCCGCTGACCCTGCGGCGCGGCGACACGCTGAACCTGCGCATCTATGAGGATGGCGCACCGTACTCGAACGCGCCCGTCATCGCAGACGTGCTCGGCAATCTGACGGCCGAGACGCAGGCGGATGCAGAACGGATTCGTCTCCGTGCGCGTGGCGAACAACGGCCTGACGTGATTGGCGTCGAGGTCGGCTTCCCGACGGACAATCCGAACGTGACGAAGAAGATCTTCAGCTCGCTGTCGTTCATTCTGCCGGCAGAGTAAATCGGAGTCGTCCTATAGCAAGAGCGCAGCTGCACGTGCGGCTGCGCTCTTATATTTGAAACATATTTTATACACCGATGCCGCCTCCTTGTGGATGGCATTTTGCAGGAGTTTCGGAGAAGTTGATGTTGCGCTCACGTGCAGCGTGTCCATCAACGGGAGGTCGTTCTTGCACGCACGGTGCGCGTGTCGTTCATCTGCCGCGCAGAGTGTAGTCCAAGCCAGGGCGACAGGGGCTCCGCGCAGCACATGCCGTTGCGGCGAGGGCTGATGGGGCGGGGATGGCGCGTTCTTCCTCCATTGCCAGGAGTGTGAGTGCGAGCGCGTCCTCAGCGTTTTCAAATGCTCAGTCGAGTGTTGCACCGTCGGTGTAGCAGCTCACGGCAGGTCAGGGAGGTCCACGAGGATGCCGTCCTCCTCCTCAGCGTAAAGATGGCGGGATAGATGTATTTCATGAGAATCCTCCTTTATCGTATGGCGATCGCTATCCATAGAATCTTGTCAGTGTGCCGGTGCGGACTTCCTCCGCTCGGATGACGACCGACCATAAAAGGTCTTGCCCGTCACGGGACTCGGTACGCATCGGCGGCGCTGCATGTGTCGACGCAGGTGCAGCCATTTTTCTTGAGCAAGCGTACGAGTTCTGCCACCGTCGTCATAAAACCGCACCCTCCAGCTACATAGGTCACTACACACTAATGCGCGTCTTCGTCAAGATCGCTTTGCTCCTTACTGTGGTGGCACGACTTTCTGGTACAATGAATGCGAAAGAGGATGTGCTTGATCGTGTGGTGGCGGTGAGTTGCGACGCTGCGCAGCAACCTCAAAGAGCTGCACTGTGATGCGGCGGCGCCGCGCGCCGCCAAGAGACGGTGATCGTGACGCAGCGCAATGAGGAGATCATGGTGCTGATGAGTAACTGAGGCTATAACAATCTGATGGAGAACACGTTTTTCTGATGGGCGATCGGCGCGCAACCACAGCACTGCACATCGTGGAGGCATCGCCCAGCTGCGCGCGGGGCGCGTGACTGGAAGAAGTCCACGGCAGGCTGGAGCGTCTCACTCGATGAATGCAGGTGTTTCGACCAGAAGAGGTAAGCGTGGCGGGACTTCATGGCGTGGGTGCGTAGATCCTGCAAGATCGCGCGCGGAGAATCAGGCAGGCCTGCGGATATCGAGGCGCAGCGGGCATGAGGGGCATCAAGCGCAGCTCTGCGCCATGATCTCTCAGCCGATGTTGGAGCCGTGCGCATCACGCAGAAGGATCGGCTTACCTACTATGCTTTGACGAGAGAGATCTACATCTGGTACCGCCACCTGCAAGGGCACTATGAATAAGAGGGCTGTCGTACGCGAACGAAAACTTCGTGACCACGCCTTTTCACAGAAGATGAGAAATATCTCCTATTTTAGTTTGAGCCAGCAGAAAGGCTGAACACGAGTTTCCTTCGGCGGTGGAGGAGGATTTAAAGTTTTACTACGTTAGAACCCTAATGAAATCCAATGCCGAAATGCGTCAAGTTTCATAGCAGATGGCGGCCTGGCACCTCGCTCATGGGGCGCGCCGAGAGAGAGAGAAGATGTGTGAGGAGAAAAGAAGGCAGCGGTAGTGCCGCGGCACTCCTGACAGGGCGTCACGACTCACGGCGGGCCGGGCGTCCGCCGCACCCGATGGATACCTGCGGACCGCAGCGGCGCCGCGCGTGCGATTGACCGTGTGGAGCGGGCGGCGCGCGACGAGCGCCGGACAAGAATGCGTCCCCTGCCGGATGTTAAGCACATGCAGACGTGCGTCGTGGCCGCTGCTCACGGTCACGGGCGGCGTCACGCACTGAGACACGATGGCCGCGCCATGCTCCCTGGGCTCGCGAGACCGATGAACATCCGTCTGCCTCTCGCAGCAGATCCAGAGCGTCCAACGACTTTGGGCGACATTACGCTGGCGACGGAGTTCCGTCCGGCAGCAGACGCTACTCGTAACCACCGTGCGCGTGCGGGAGAGAGAGCAGCGACCCGCGTCACCGCCTCTCCGTGAGGCGACGGCACGACCGGAGTACACGGGCGACGCGCGCGCGACGCTCCACCTACCTCAGCCACGATCACTCGGGACGTGACCGATACATTCGGCGCAGCGTTTGGTCACGTCACCGGGACGTCGCGACCGGCGTCAAGGTCGGCGCACTCTCTATCGGCGTCTCATGCCCGAGTGGCAGGGGCCATCGCGCTGAGCGTCGACTCGCGAGACGCACGAACATCGGCAACAACCCATCAGGGGCGAGACCTCTTTGACGACCAATGTCCGGCGGCTTAGGACGGCGAATGTCGATCTGCATATCAGCAGTTCCTCCTGCCGATACTGTCGCACAGCGAGACATCGCCCAGTTTCGGCATCGGACACCGCCGGACGGAAGCGACTACGGCTACCTTCATCGGGACGCCCGTACGCTATGAGGAGCGGCTACAGCGGCCACTCGCCTCGGCTGCTATCAATCTTTGCCAGCGGGCGAAAGGCAGCAGCGCGCTCTCCTACGCGTTGGCCTCGCGGCGAACATCAATGGGGATGCGGCGGACTACGACGCGCGTCATCGACGCCGCAGCGCGGACCGTCGGATTCTTACTGCGTGCGGGCGCGAACTATCAGGCGCGCACGAAGGACGGCTGGATCGGTGCCAGTGCGTCCTCAATGGGCGGTACACGAACAAGCGCATCGTCTCCGCCGGGCACGACTCGGTGCGGGCGGAGCAGATGGAGGTGTTGCCAGGATCCCTGACCGGCGATGCGAATCGCGGCGCGAGACAGGGCATCGTGGGCGGCCCTCGAACTCTACACCGGGATCGCAAAACTAGGCACACGCGTCTCCTCGCCTTCTGCATGCGCTCGCGACCTCACCATGCTTTGGGCGCACATACGGGGGCCTGCGTTTGTGCCGAGCATCACGCCTCAGCGGAACCTTGGCTGCACGCTATAGCGACGACGCCGCTTCTCGCTCCGCGCTTGACTAGCGCGATCCTGAAGGATGCGGACCAGAACCTCCTCCAGGGGCAGGAATGGCCGCCGCACGGAACCTCACGGCAAGCGTGGATTTCTAAGCAAAGGGGAAGGAACGGAACAGAAGAGTCAAGCATAGACGGCGCGAGCCTTGCGGCTCCTGATCGCGCTCGCTCTGACGACTCCGCACTCGACTATGCCGACGGGCGGCGGCGGAGGTGACGTACGCAGAAGCAGGGGATATCGCCGTCAGCGGCGGAACAGTTTCGACGATCGCG
>BNJS01002602.1_pt1 | contig 18568 bp, 22 predicted proteins | sample 8540461 | NCBI WGS metagenome assembly BNJS01 (sample SAMD00202454, study PRJDB9452) | human saliva metagenome | isolation source: human saliva | place: Japan | reverse complement strand
AGTTATCTAAAAAGACAGTTATAAAAACTGTCTTTCAGATTGAAGACAAAGTCCTTGGAACTCAAGTTTCTAAGGGCTTTTCTTTATGTAAAGTCGTATAATAGAAGTAAGAAGAGTTGTGAGGTGTTCTCTATGTTTCACAAAGAAAAACCTGATTATAATCGTAAGCAATATGGCTTCTATACAATAGACGAATTGGTCCCAAAAGATCACTTTCTTCGACAAGTTGATTCAAAAGTTGATTTTGACTTTATCTATGACTTGGTAGAAGATACCTATAGTCCAAATAACGGTCGTCCTAGTCTTGATCCCGTCATGTTAGTCAAAATTCCTTTGATCAAATGTTTTTATGGTATCCGTTCCATGCGCCAAACCATGAAAGAGATTGAAGTAAACGTAGCCTATCGTTGGTTTCTCGGACTAACTTTTAGATGATAAGGTTCCTCATTTTACTACCTATGGAAAGAATTACAGCCGTCGTTTTCAAGATAAAGAACTCATTTCTGAGATTTTTTCACAAGTTCTCAATCAAGCTTTGTATGCCGGCTTAATTGATTCTTCTAAAATATTTGTGGATGGTACCCATATCAAAGCGGCAGCTAATAGTCACAAATATCGTAAGGAAATGGTAGACCAACAAGCTAAATTTATGAGTGAACAATTGGCCGTTGAGATTGATTTAGATAGGAAAAAAACACGAAAAGTCCTTAAAGCCCGCAAAAAGAAAGTGAGGCTAAAGAAAAGAAAATCTCAACAACAGATCCCGAGTGTGGTTGGTTTCACAAGGGCGAACACAAGGAAGTATTTGCCTATTCTGCCCAAGTTGCTTGTGATAAGCATGGTTGGGCCTTAGCTTATACGGTTGAAGCAGGAAATGTTCATGATAGTCAGGCTTTCCCTGCTCTTTTTTCAAAGTTAGAGCCATTCTCGCCCCACTATATTATTGCGGATTCAGGCTACAAGACCCCAGCTATTGCCCATTATTTATTAGAACGTAACATCATCCCTGTCTTTCCTTATACTCGACCAAAGGGAGTAAAGGGGAACTTAAGACCTAGTCATTTTGTTTATGATGCAAGTCATGATTGTTATGTTTGTCCAGAGAATCAAGTATTAAACTATCGCACGACTACTCGAGAAGGCTACCGTGAGTATAAGAGTAATCCCAAAGTATGTGTTGCCTGTCCTTTATTATCCATTTGTACCCAAAGCCAAAATCACCAAAAAGTAGTAACTAGACATGTCTGGAAAGATGCCCTTGAATTTTGTGAGGAGATTCGCCACTAAAGAGGAATGAAGGAGCTTTATAAGAAGCGTAAAAGAAACAATTAAACGACTCTTTGGGACGGCTAAGGAGTATCATAATTTAAGATACACTAGAGAGAAAGGAAAGTCCAAAATGGAGGATCAGGTTGGGCTTACTTTGGCGTGTTTAAATATCAAAAAATTAGTGAAGTGGATAGGAATATCCCTTTTTATTTTTTTCTCAAATTCAGATTTTGGAATAGATTAGTAGGTGATGAGACAACATATTTTTTTGAAAAAGATAAAAAGAGTCTGGGACAAAAGTCTAACCTTAAATATAAAAAAAGCGAACAAAACGAGGTTATCTGATACTCAGAATTCTGTCTTGTTTGCTTTTTCTAATCTATTGATTTTTAAAATTTACAATAAAGAATTTCTAAAAATCAAAAATCTTTTTGTCTCACGATCTTAGCTTTTCTTCACCTCACTACAGTTGACAGAGAGCCTAAAAAGGAGAAGACCGATTTGGTCTTCTCCAAGTCATGATTTTCCATCACTACATTCAATAATAGCAGTAATTCTTCATCTAAAATAGTTACTAAAATGACTTACCTTTTTATTAGTGAGTAGTATATACAAGACTACCTGAAGTTTTTAACCTGAGTTTATAAAACTCTTAATAGTTCTAGTTGATAAAAAAATCAAATTAGATTTTTACAGGATAAACACGTAAATTAGTCTTCTTTTTCTTTTTACGAACCGCAAGTCCTAATCCACCCAATAATCCCATAATTCCTAGAGTTGCGAGACTTGACTCTTCGATAGCACCAGTATTCGGCAACTCATTAACAACCTTCTTCTCTAAATCTTTGCGATTTTGTTGACGAAGGTTTTCGTTCGCTGAATCAATAGCTGCTGCTCTCTCAATGATTGCTTGGTTAGTTCCTCTAGCAGATGTTACTGCTTGAGTAACGTCAGCAATTTTCGAAGAGTTAGAAACTTTAGCTTTAGCTGCATCACGAGCTTGATCAATTTCTGCCTTAGCTTTATCCTTATCAGCTTGTGATAAGTTTTGAGATTGATCAATTGCTTTCTTAGCATCTTCCGCTGCCTTTATCAATAGCTTTCTTAGCATCAGCTTTTGCTTTATCTAGTTCAGTAGCAGCAATAGTAGGAGATTGGATTGAACCTTTTCCTTTTTTTCTACTTCTGATGGAATTTGAGCTTTATCTGTTGCTTGGTCAACTTTAGCTTTAGCTGCATCACGAGCTTGATCAATTTCTGCCTTAGCTTTATCCTTATCAGCTTGTGATAAGTTTTGAGATTGATCAATTGCTTTCTTAGCATCTTCTGCTGCCTTATCAATAGCTTTCTTAGCATCAGATTTAGCTTTAGCCAATTCGTTCGCTTTATCTGTTGCTTTCGCTCCGTCTACAACAGCTTGAATTGCTGCTTTACCAGCATCTGTTGCCTTCGCCAATTCTGTTACTGTTGCAGTTTTTCGAAACATTTTCTTTAGCTACAACATGAGCTTGATCAACAGCTTGTTTTGCAGCAGTTTTCTCATCGTTTGACAAGTTTGGCAAGGCGTCAATAGCTTTCTTAGCATCTTCCGCTGCTTGGTCTAAAGCTTTAACTGCTTCATCAGTATTTGGTAACTGATATTCAGGAAGCTCTTCTCTAATTGCTGGAGCTCCTTTAGCACTTTGTTTTGCAGAAGCTGCAGCGACTAGATTACTAATAGCAGTCTGTCCTTTATCAACCTCTGATGGAACTTGAGCTTTATCTGTTGCTTGGTCAACTTTTAGCTTTAGCTGCATCACGAGCTTGGTCAATTTCAACCTTAGCCTTGTCCTTATCAACTTGTGACAGGTATGGCAATGCGTCAATAGCTTTCTTAGCATCGGCTGCTGCTTGGTCGATAGCCTTATCTGCATCGGCTTTCGCTTTAGCCAATTCGTTCGCTTTGTCAGTTGCTTTCGCACCGTCCACAACAGCTTGAATTGCCGCTTTACCTGCATCAGCTTCTGTTGTGACACCAGGAACGTCTGTAGCTTTCTCAACCTTGTTCTTAGCTTTTTCTAGAGCAAGTTCTGCTTGAGCTTTCAGGCCATCTTTCTCTGCTTTAGACAAGTTTGGCAAGGCTTCAATCGCATCTGCAGCTGCTTGACCTGCTTTAGCCAATTCTTTCAATGCTGCATCTTTTGCTGCTTGAAGAGCTGCTGCGTCTTTAGCTTTCTTGTTATCTTCAGATTGTTTTGCTGCTGCATCACGAGCATCTTGAACTGCACCTTATCTGCTTCTGCAGCTGCTGTTGCTGCTGCTGGATCAGTTGCTTTCGCTACGTCAGCTTTTCGCTTTCGCTGCTGCATCATCAACCTTAGCTTGTGCTGTTTTCTTCTCTTCAGGTGACAAGTTTGGCAAGGCGTCAATAGCTTTCTTAGCATCGGCTGCTGCTTGGTCGATAGCCTTATCTGCATCGGCTTTCGCTGCTGCTAGAGCTACATCTGCAATAGCTTTCTTACCTGCATCCTCTGCTGCTTGGGCTTGCGCTGGATCGGTTGCTTTCGCAATTTCACCTTTAGCTGCTGTTACTGCTGCATCAACCTTAGCTTGCTCTGCTTTCTTCTCATCAGCTGACAAGTTTGGTTGGGCTTCAATAGCTTTCTTAGCATCGGCTGCTGCTTGGTCGATAGCCTTATCTGCATCGGCTTGCGCTGCTTCTACTTGAACAGCCTTGATTGCATCAACACCCTTGTTTTCTTCTACTTGAACGGCTGGAGCTGTTGTTTGTGCTGCGATAGCTTGTTTCGCTTTCGCTGCTTCAGCAGCAACCTTGTCAAGTGCTACCTTCTTAGCGGCTGCATCAAGACTTGGATGTGCATTGATTTCTTTGTTCGCTTCCGCTACAGCTTTATCAATTGCTTTTCCTGCATCTTTCTTAGCTGCTGCTAGGCTTTGATCTTCAATTGCTTGAATACCTGCATCCTTAGCAACTGCGACTGCTGAAGGAGTTGTTGCTGCGTTCACTTTACCTTTGGCATCTGCCAAGGCTGCTTCTACTGCTTGTTTTGCAACTGCTTTTTCTTCAGGTGACAAGTTTGGTTGGGATTCAATTTCAACTTTCGCTTTTGCTGCCGCTTTGTCAAGTTCTGCCAAGGCTGGAGCTTTCAAATCATTTGCTTTTTCTGCATCTGATTTTGCAACTGTCAGAGTCTCAGGAGCACTTACTTTTTGATTTGGCGCTTGTTGAGTAACACTTACTGTAGTTCCTGTTGCAAGAGGTGCATTTAGTGGCACTTCCCACTGTCCATTTGGTTGAACAGTAGCAGTCAATTTTTGTCCGTTAACAGTTGCTGTTACTGTCGCACCTGGTGCGCCTGTACCTGTAATCTTACGATCATCTGAATCAACTGGATTTGTTGTTGGTTTTTCTGATGTTTGTTTTTCAACAACTAACTCACTTCCAGGAATTTTAGCAGTTGAACCATCAGCAAATGTAACTGTAGCTGTACCGTCATTAGCAACTGCAATCTTATCTTTAGCGATAGTCGGATTTAGACGATTAACCAAATCCTTGATTGCTTCTGCTTCTGTCGGCTGAACAGATGCAGGATTATCCACTGCCACACGTTGGTCTGAAGCAGGTTTTGCTAGAGTTGTTGTATCTGCCTGAGCTTTAGTTACAGCAAGTACAACTGGAGCACTTGGACGTTGATTTGGTGCAGTTTGAGTCACTGTAACATTTTGACCTTCTGTTAACGGAGTAGGCAACGGAACATTAAACTTACCTTTAGAATCCGCGTTAGCATTTACAACACTGCCATTTGGCAACTGTACTTGCACCGTAGCATTTGGTGTCGCTGTACCAGTAACCGCTGTAGATTTAGTGTTTAGTGGATCTACAGTTGGAGCGGCAGAGGTAGTCTTCTTGCTATTTGGATCGGTTGGATCTGTACCGTCTTGGAACTCTTCCAAGTCATTTACACCATCAGAGTCGGTATCAGCTTTATTCGGATCCGTAACCTTACCTCTAGTTCCGTTCAACTCATCAATGTTAGTTAAGCCATCATTGTCCCAGTCTTTGAGGGCATCTACAAAGTTATTTGATACGGTAAAGGTATTGCCTTGATCATAAACATCAGTCTGATATCCTTGAGGAGTAGATGTTTGAACAACTTTGTACTCGTAAGCCACTCCATTATCATCCGTTGTTGGCATGTTTTGGAAGACATGGCTCGTTGTACCGTTCGCAATCGTCGCAGTCTGACCTGGGACGTCCACAAAATCACTTTGTCCCACTAGACGACGTTGCAATTTCAAGTCAACACTTGGTTTCACATTTGGTGCTGAAGCCCATTGAAGTTTCGCTGTTACGTCTTGGACTGTACCTTGGTAAGTCGCTGTAATGGTAACAGGTTTTGTCTTCGTTACAAATGTCTTACCTGCTAAGTCAGTTGCATTAGCTGGTAAATCTGTCGTTGTCTCATTTTCAGCAGTCACAACTGGCTGACCATAGCCAGGAATTGTTCCCTCAACAGCAACAACATAATTAGCTACCTCACCATTGATATGTGTTGGACGAGTCCAAGCAACTGGTTGAGAACCACCTGCAACAGTTTGACGAGCAACTTCCTGAGTACCATTTTTCAGTACCAATACAACATTTGGACGATTTGCAGCTGAACCTTTCACCCAGTTGAGAGTTGGAGTGATTGTTGTTTGAAGTTCTACATATTTAGCTGTGTAAGTTTGGTTTGTCTTACCATAAGCCTGTTTTTGACAAGAAGTCACTTGTTACCACTTGACCAGAAGCATTTTCCCAACCGACAAATGCATAACCTGCTGATGGAGTTACAGTTGGAGCAACCACACTATCAGTATAAAGCCCCGATGAACTTGTTTCTGACAGCACTCCTAGTCCACCATCACGGAAAGTATAAGTAATCTTTGTAGATGACATACCAAAATCTTTCGGTGTTGTGGCAGCTTTTTCTGTTAAAGTAGCAGTTACTGTCTCCGTAGTAAAGGATTTATCAGACGAGATTTTGCCTGAAGTAATAGCGTAAACTTTACCGTCTGGATTTTCAACACGTACAGTGTAGTCTGATTTTGATTTAAGGGCATCAAAGTAAACTTTACCTTCTCCATCAGTCACACCTTCACCTGCTTTGGCTCCTTTAGCATCATAAAGAGTAACCTTAGCATTTGCAATCCCTTCTTCACCAGCATCAGGGAGACCATCCAGGTTCTTGTCGTTATAAGCCCGAACTGTAATACGTCCAAGAGCGATATCAAGAGAGATATTTCCTGTTTGATAAACTCCAGCTACTGTTCCAAAGTTTCCATAGTAGTTCCCTTTCCAAGAAACATTTGCTCCATCTTCATTCTCTGTAACATCAGCTAAGCGGTATGTTGAACGAATTGGATAGTTGGTCATCGGTGAGAGGTTAACACCTGGCTTGGACTTGATTCGAATCAAGTTAGTAGTTGATGAAATATTTGAGCTGAAATTCTCATTTGCCAACTCAGAAGTTGTATAGTTTTTAGCTCCTGTCAACTTTGCTTTCATCAACAGTTGCATAAGAAATTTCAAACGTATTATTAAATTCTGGATTCGTAGATGTTACCGATCCATTTAACTCTAAACTATAATCAAAACTCTTGTTTTGGAAGTTACTTCCCCAGTTTTGACCTTTTTTAGGAATTGGTAAGAAGAGATCTACTTCTCCCTAGATTTATTTAATGGATTGTTTAAGCTGAACTCCATATCAAGGTTTTGCTTAATAGAAGTGAGCTTATAGCTACCATCAATTTCTTTATACTCAGGTTCATTAGAAAGTTTAGCCTTGGTAGAACTTGTCAAGCGGTCTGCTTGTGATAGGGTGAGTACACTACCAACAAAACCTGACCCAAACACGACTATCATCTGCTAGCTTATAAGGATTTCTCTTAACAGTTATATCCCCTGTATTTGGACGCCCTGCAGTCGTCGTGACGAACAGGGTGTTTTGTAGGTTGATATCCTTTTTGGTCGTAACGTTATTTTCTATATCAACTTCAACAGTTACAACTTGATGTTTTATCTCACTGCCAGGAATACCCGTAAAACCAACATACTTATGAAGTCCAGTCGCATTTGTAAATTTAAATGTATAGAAAGTATTACCATCGACTTGACGAGTAGTTTGAAGCAACTCTTGATTAATCAGTTGTCCGTTATGCTTGATACGAATGTCTTTAATTTTAACATCCGAAGGAAATACCATATTAATTTCTTCGATTTCGCTGACAGAAGAGGTCCAAGTATCTGTTCTTTCTTGAGCACTTACAGTATAGTTTAGTGTTTTTACACTTCCGTTTTCCACTGTTTGGCTACTAGGACTATCAATGCTAACAAGATCAGTTGGTTGAGTGAAATTAGCTCCTAAAGTTGCTGTTATAGGTTTATTTTGATTCGTATTTGAATCATAACCTTCATCCTGTAAGTGAACTTTAGCAACAACTGGCATTGTATTTGTAACTTTAGAAGAGGTTCCAAACACATCAAAATCTCTAGGACGTGTTGGTATAGATCCATTTAAATCATAAATTCTAGGGCGTGTTGGTGTAATAGAATAAGCTGTATGATTAGCAGGAATCTTACCGATAGGTACAATCACATCGGTCAAAACATCATCCTTATCATACCCCATTTGAACAACATCCAACGTACGACGTGAACTTTCTGCTCTAGAAAAAGTATAAGGGCTGTCAAGTGTTATAGTCTTCCAATTAGGAGAGTTTTTCGTTCTGACTTTTATAGAAGTTAAAACATGACCATTGTTTTCAATTCCTGGAAGAACGATTCCTTTCACCGCAAAGTCTTCACTAGGTGGGAACTCATAGTGCAGTTCTTTAGCTGTTGTATCCTTATTACTAAAGTTGACAATAGTTTTAGGGGTAAACATAGACAAACCTGTATAAGCATCACCTGGAGTCATAGCACCCCAAGCCTGAGGAAAAGTAGTGCCCCCTTCATTATTTCTAGGATAATCACTATTATTGAAAGAAATATTTTCTCCTTCTCCTAGTCGAAATACTGAAATTACTGCGCTAAACCTTTGAGATTCTTGGGAATTTAAATTTACGTCTTGATCATAATTCCTAATTTTTAGTGTAGCATTTAGTACGTTTACATTTAGTCTCTCTTCGGTATTAACAGTTGGGTCAACAGTAATACTACCAAAAAAAGAATACAGTAATGCATTTTGTCCCAATGCTTGATTAGACCCTAAGACTAGCTTTGTAGTCCCATCAGATTGAACTTCACTTGATTGAATAGACAAACGATTAACTTTATTTTTACTGAACTCCTTCTCTGTTAAAGTAACTCCTTTAGGAAGTGTGAGTTCTATTCTAGCTCCTTCTGTAAACATTGGGCGAGAAGATGTTAATGTTGGTCCTAAATGGATTTCATAATCAGAAGTAAAATTATTAGCATTAGTCAGTGGACCACCTGGAGATAGATAGTGTCCATATTGATTATGTTCATTTTTTGGAAGAGCCGTTTCAATTTTAATTTTATTGATAACGTTAGTTCCCTCAACTGTTGCTCCATTTAACATAGCAGATGAAAGACCTGTTACTGGAGTAGTTCTCTCAATTCGGTCAGTTGAACCATCAATAGCACCGTCAGTGGAAATTCCCAACGTTCGTGCATTGTATTCCATGCGGATAGTGAATGGAATGATTGCTTCTAAAATCCCTTCCTTAAATTCATATGTTGCTTGATAGTTAGTCGGAATGTTTACGTGATTGTCTCTATCTGCACTATAGTTACTATTGTCTGTACGACTCTGCAAAAACACCAGTGGATTTTACAGTAGGTTGAGTTCCATCTTTCAAAGCCTCTTTAAGGTTTGAATCATTCGCTCCTGTATCAACAAAGCTCATCAGATTCCCCAGAGTCAGGGTTACTTTCCGATCAGTCGCATTTTGGTCAAACTTAACGACTGCCTTTAGTCGAATATTTTGCCCATCAACATCATTAACAACAGTATTCGGATTAACTTCATTTCCTTGTTCATCAAGGAATTTAATTGTCGTCCCCTGCGTTTGTGCAGCACGATTATTACGAACTTTCGCTTGCCCGACAACATCAAAGGTCAATTTGTTGTTTTCGTTTCCACTAGAACAACTTGCTGCTTGCTAGCTTGTGCTACAGTATAGTTTTTAAGTTTTTCTAAGTCAAGAGTAGGTTTTTTTCAGTGATTTTCGCAGACACAACTGGAGACGTCGCTGTGACAGTTACTTTCTTTTCTTCTGAAGCAACTTCTACACCATTTTCTTGATATGAAACTGTGTAAGAAATTTCAGACTTCACTTCTTCTTGAGGTTTAGCAACTTCTGAAAAAGCCTCTTTGTTATCAAACTCTTCTACTTCATAAGTTACGACAACATCTTTAGAGTCTCTAGTCAGCGTCACTGTTCTTTCGAGAGATTCACCTGATTGGTCACTATAACGGTGCAATTCTTCTGCATGTACCAACTCTTTGGCACCTTCAACAACAGTAACTTCCTCAACATTTTCAGCAAGAGTTGCTGTTTTTTCTACTTGGTAAACAACCTTTTTAGTCTTTTTGTCCACATAGACGACTTTATAAGAAACTTTTACTTCTTTAAGGTCGTCTTTTTTAACGGATTCAGTAGTTGCTACTTCTTTTTCAACAGCAGTTTGATTAGCATCCGCTTTTGTATTTTCAGTAGCAGTCTGACTACTTGGCAGCTCATCACGAGCAGATTGTTGGATACCGTCCACACGAGACTCCTCCGCATTTACAATGTCATTTTTGACCAGCAAAAAAATCCAACCTGCGGCAATCAAGACCGAAGCAGCCCCGACATTTAATTTTCTAATGGAAAAATTTTTCTTGTTTTTCCCACTTCATTTATACACTCTCCTTTTTATTATACGATAATAAAAACACGACAAAATGACACTCTATATAGAGCGCATTTCAAAATCCTACATACGTTCTTTTTGATGTTTTTATAGTTTAAGAAAATACCTTTCCTCTATTAAAAACACCCTCCGAATAATCAGTCAAAGAACTCTAAAATAATATCATTATCTTATTTCTATGTATTACCTCTTCTCTATGAACTGCACCCCAAAAGTTAGACAGAAAAAATCTAACTTTTGGGGTGTTTTATTATGTGACTTTCAGTCCGTCTCGCTCCGTTAGGTGCGAGACAAAAAAACCACCCGCTATGCGGGTGCGCGTCGAAGGTTATACCCCAAAAACTCCAAACGCGATACAATAAAGGTGTTCAAGCCATTGTAAAGCGAAAGGAGAAAAATGTGGCACAAAAGGTTCATAGTTTATCGCACACAAAGTGGCACTGTAAGTATCACATTGTGTTCACCCCTAAGTATAGACGAAAAGTGATCTATAATCAATATCGAAGTAGTTTAGGCGAAATATTTCATCGTTTGTGTAGTTATAAAGGAGTTGAAATTATCGAGGGTCACTTAATGCCAGACCATGTACATATGTTAGTCAGTATTCCACCAAGGATAAGTGTTTCGAGTTTCATGGGTTATTTAAAAGGAAAGTGCACTCATGATGTTTGACAAACACGCCAATCTCAGGTACAAGTTTGGGAATCGGCATTTCTGGGCGGAAGGTTATTATGTAAGTACGGTGGGACTCAATGAAGCCACAATTAAGAAATATATTCAAGAACAGGAAAAACATGATATAGCACTAGATAAATTGAGTGTAAAAGAATATGAGGATCCCTTTAGGGATAGTGGTAAGTAATACTAAAGCCTCTTTGAGAGGCAAGTGACGAGTCAAGAGCAATAAGGCTTGAACAACGTGAAAGCCAGCGTCTTTAGGCGCTGGCTGGTAATTTGGGCTTATAGCCCTGGGACAAAACCACCCGTTTGACGGGTGGTCATGATTATGAAAATTGAGTTATAAAGATAAAGTTCAAATCTATGAACTAAGAAAACAAGGACAAAGCTTCAAACAGCTTTCAAATAAATTTGGGATAAACAATTCTAATCTTAGGGTACATGATTAAATTGATTGATCGTTACGGAATAGAGTTCGTCAAAAAAAGGAAAAAAATCGTTACTATTCTCCTCACTTAAAACAAGAAATGGTTGAGAAAGTTCTGCTAGAAGGTTGTTCACAAAAGAAGTGTAGCTTTAGATTATACTTTTGCCCGACCGTTCGTTGTTGACAAATTGGCTGGCGCAATACAAGAAAAAAACGGGATATACTATTGTTGAGAAAAACAAGAGGGAGACCAGCTAAAATGGGACGCAAACGGAAGAAAAACTTGGGAAGAAATGACAGAATTAGAACGACTTCAGGAAGAGAATGAACGCTTACGGACTGAGGTGGCCTACCTAAAAAAGTTAAAAGAGTTAGAGGAAAGGGACGAAGCCTTAGAGCGAGAAAGGCAGAGACAGTTAGAGAAATGGCTTCAGGAGGATTTCGACTAGATTTACTTCTTGAAACAGCACGTTTAGCTCGCTCGACTTACTATTATCAGTTGAAGCAACTGGATGGGTTTGATAAAGATAAAGAGCTTAAAACCGAAATTCAGGCCATTTATAATGACCATAAAGGAAATTATGGCTATCGTAGAATTACTCTTGAACTAAGAAATCGCGGTTTTGTAGTGAATCATAAGAAAGTTCAACGTCTGATGAAGCTCCTTGGTCTAACAACTCGAATTCGTCGGAAACGAAAGTATTCTTCCTACCAAGGAGAGATTGGCAAGAAAGCAGATAACCTGATTCAACGTCAGTTTGAAGCATCAAGGCCAATGGAAAAGTGCTATACGGATGTGACAGAGTTTGCCATTCCAGCAAGCAGTCAAAAGCTCTATTTATCGCCAGTTTTAGATGGATTTAATAGCGAAATTATCGCCTATAATCTTTCAACTTCACCAAACTTAGAACAAGTGAAAGCTATGTTAAACCAGGCATTCACAGAGAAACACTATGAGAATACGATTCTCCATAGCGATCAAGGATGGCAATATCAACACGATTTTTATCACAGGTTTTTAGAGAGTAAGGGAATTCAGCCATCCATGTCACGTAAGGGTAACAGCCCAGACAACGGCATGATGGAGTCCTTCTTTGGTATTTTAAAATCCGAGATGTTTTACGGTTATGAGAAGTCGTTTCAGTCGCTTAAGCAATTGGAACAAGCCATTGTAGACTATATTGATTACTACAACAATAAACGAATTAAGGTAAAACTAAAAGGACTTAGTCCTGTGCAGTACAGAACTAAATCCTTTCAATAATTATTTGTCCAACTTTTGGGGGTCAGTACAGTTACAGATGTTGGCTTTTTGCTTTTCTTCAACCTAGTATGGACGACAAATATGCATTTAAGAGAGTACTTTTTAGCACTGCGACTTTTTATTTATTCTTTCGTTTTGGAGGAGATTGGATGGCAATCTTAACTTCAAAAATCGTTCCTATAGGTTTGTTATCTTTCACGCTAATCGTTCCTCGCAAAGCATCAACAATCTGCTTGGCCAAAGATAGTCCAAGACCAAAGCCACCTTTCTGACGGGTTCTCGCCTTGTCCACACGGTAAAAGCGGTCAAAGACTTTCTTCTTGTCAGGAGCTGAGATTCCAATTCCGTTATCCGTCACTGTAAGATAGAGATGGCGATCCGTAGCATGGACTATAAACTCAATCTTGCCATCTTCTTCGGTATACTTGATGGCATTATCAAACAAGATGGTCATGAGTTGTTTTAAGAGCAACTGATCGGTCATGAATGGGCGATAAATTCGATTTTTCATAGTTAAAAACACGATCATTTTCAGAAGAAATCAACTCATAGTTAGCAAAGGTTGTTTTAAAGAATTGTGGAGAAACTTCTGCTATTTCCGGTTTGATTCCATCGTCTCGACGTGCAAGGTTGAGAAGATTGGTCGTGAGGAAGCGCATGTTGCGAACTTCTTCAAGACTGGAAGCAATACTTTCGCTGGATTCCATAATCGTTGCCTCTGGTTTTCGAAAGAGATTCTCTAAACGATTTTGTAAAACAGCCAAAGGCGTTCTCAGTTCGTGACTGGCATTTTCAACAAAAGACTTCTGCTTTTGCATACTTTCCAGCAAGGGTTTGACACTGACACGTGCCAGGTAAACACTGGCAATTAAAGACAGGAGCCAGAAACTAGCCATGACTACAACAATTAAATGCTCGTGGTTTTGGCTGATTTGCTCAAGCTGGCTGGTATTGATTAGAACCGCAGCATATTTGACATTGCTTGATACGGAGGAAGAGTTTGTTTCCATCAAGATCATACGGTAGGTTTCTTCCTGACCATAGCTGTTGACGACTTGGATTTGCCGAATATGATTCAACTCTTTCTTGTCCAGCTTGATCTTGTCCAAGCCTAAAAAGCGATTACCCAGTAAGAGTTGGTTAAAATCCTTGTCAAAAAGCAAAACTTCTGTATTGGAGCTAACATTGGGCTTGATTTCAGCCTTGCTGGCATCCGCTGTTGCTGGTTGAATATCCTTGACTTCCTCAGTTGCCCGATTAAGGGCTAACTGGATGACCGCTTGAGGACTACTACTAAGGGCTTGTAGTTTTTCATCTACAGAAGTGTAGAGACTGGAGTGCATGACCTGAAGGATAATCAAGGTCATAGCAGAGAAAATCAAGGTGAACACTCCGAAATTCCGAATGAAATAGCTGAAATCATCTGCGTACCATGTTTTTTTTAATTTATTGAACATCTTTTAAAATATACCCGACACTACGCAAGGTTTGAAGATTTTCAGCAAAGGCTGTTCCCTTCAATTTCTTACGAACTTTTGAGACATAGACTTCTACAACGGAAATCGTCGTATCGCTATCAAATCCCCATAGACGGTCAAAAATCTGTGTCTTGGGAAGAATGACATTTTGATTTTGAAGGAAGTAAACCAATAACTCAAACTCTTTCCCGAGCAGTTCCACAGGAGTATCTTCCACTTTTACTTCATTCGTTGAAAGATTGACGATAACATCCCCATAGGTCAAGGTGTTTTCATTAAACTTACCTGAACGCTTGAGAAGGGCTTGAATCCGCATTTTGAGTTCTTCTAGGTAGAAAGGTTTGGTGAGATAGTCATCCGCTCCCAACTCAAAACCATGTCCCTTGTCATCCAAACTCTCTTTGGCAGTCATGATAAGAACTGGTGTCGTAATTCCTTTTTCTCGCAACTCTTTCAAGACTTGGAAACCATTTTTTTCAGAGCAACATCAGGTCAAGCAAAAATCAAGTCATAAACGCCACTTTCAGCTTCATAGAGACCTTCTTCTCCATCAAAAACCTGCATGACATCTGCAAAATCATCTAAAAAGTCAAATACTGAGTTTGACAGACCTAGGTCATCTTCTACTAATAAGATTTTTATCATCAGAAACTCCTCCTTGTTATGATTATTATACCAAAAATTGCCTTAAAAAACTCAACTCTCTTCTTTTTAAGATAGAAAGTTGAGTTTTTGTTTATTTCTGAACGAATTAAGCCTTGCCATATTGACTTGCTATCAAAACCTTTTCTACTGCTGCTTTTTCACGCTTAATCAAGTCAAAACGCGCTGCGATATCCTTGATCCCCATGCGGATGTTACGGCTAAGAGCTAGGTCAGAAAGTTGTGGTTCAAAGAATTCCTTGTACTCTACCAAGCGTTGCTCTGTTTTAAAGATATGTGATGGGAAGATGACAAAGCTGTCAAAGCTCATGTCACCACCAAGGGCCGCCTTAATCCAATCCCAGTTTTCACGCGCCCAAACCCAAACAGTTTCTTGTGTAGCTTGGTGTCCGAGGAATTGAAGGTACCATGAAGAAAGGTCTTGTGGTTTCACTACAAATTTGTCCTTCCATGAACGAATCAAGGTTTGGATATTGTCAGCATCTGTACTGTAGGCTAGAGCAGCTGCCAACTGGCGTTTAAAGACCGCATCAGTGGCATGAGTGTAGAGGTCCAGATAAGTTGCGACCAAGTCCTTGGTCTCATGGTGTTTCATCTCATTGATGAGAACTTGTGCACGGATGGCTGCTGGAAGTCCTGCAAGATTCTCCTTATGAGCTGCAAAGATTTGGCTAGCGACTTGACTAGCTTCTGCATCATTTGAGCGAATCATCATAGAAACGGCCAACTGACGAACCAATTCATCCTCATCTGATTCCCCGTCTTTGGCTTCAAAGCCAAGACGGTCATAGTTGTGACGAGCCAATTTAGCAACGAGTGTATTAAAGGCTTTCTCAGTTTCTGTTCCTTCATCAATAAAGCGCTCAAGGGCAGAAATCACTTGAGAAACAGCTGAAACAACAAGGTAAGACTCTTCCTTAGCAAGTTTATCAAGGACTGGGAGCAAGTCAGCATAAGAAATGTGCCCTGCTTCAGCAAGCAGACGACGTTCTTGGACGATTTGTAGTTTGCTTGTATTATCAAGCTCAACTAGGTCAGCAAGAACTGCATCTAACAAGTCTCCTTGATAGTCGGTAATGTAGTGGGCTGTATTTTCCGTGTTGAGACGAAGGGCTCCTTTATTTTCAGCAAGAAGGGCTGCATAGCCTGGAATTTCGATACTTTCAGTTTCAAGTGTATCTGGTAATCCTTTCCAGTTGCTGTTGAGTGGCACCACCCAGAGACGGTTCTTGTCTTCGTGCTCACCGATGAAGAATTGTTTTTGCGAAATCTTCAAGACATCATTTTCAACTTTGACAGTGAGAACTGGATAGCCAGGTTGTTCCAACCAAGAATCCATGAAGGCTGCAACATCTCGTCCTGATGCCTGACCAAGGGCATTCCAAAGGTCACGACCAATGGTGTTGCTGTACTGGTGCTTTTCAAAGTAAGCATGCAAGCCTTAGCGAAATCCGCATCACCGAGCCAACGGCGAAGCATGTGCATGAGACGGCTTCCTTTGGCATAGACGATAGCGCCATCAAAGAGCGTATTGATTTCATCTGGGTGTTTAACTTCAACATGGACAGACTGAACACCATCCGTCGCATCGCGTTTAAGTGCCGCTGGAACTCCACCTGTTTGGAAGTCTTCAAAGATATTCCAAGTTGGTTCAATGGCATCGACACAGACGTATTCCATCATGTTAGCGAAGCTTTCATTGAGCCAGAGGTCATCCCACCATTTCATAGTCACGAGGTTTCCAAACCATTGGTGGGCCAACTCATGCGCTACAACTAGGGCAACTTGTTGACGGCTAGCAAAGGTTGAGTTCTCATCCACAACCAAGTAAACTTCACGGTAGGTTACCAGACCCCAGTTTTCCATTGCACCCGCTGAGAAGTCAGGGAGGGCGATATGAAGAGATTGAGGGATTGGGTACTTAACTCCGTAGTAATCTTCGTAAAACTCGATTGAGCGAACGGCAATGTCCAATGAGAAATCAAGGTTTGATAATGGGTGAGCTTTGGTTGAATAGACACCTACGAGGGTACCATTTTTAGTTTTAGCAGTAACCCCTTGCAAGTCACCAGCTACAAAGACCAACAAGTAAGATGACATACGAGGTGTTGTCGCAAACTTCCAGATACCTGTTTCCTTGCGGTTATCCACATCAATTTCAGGCATGTTTGACAAGGCCAACTCACCTTCAGCTTGGTCAAAACGGAGAGCGAGATCAAAGGTTGCTTTGGCTTCTGGCTCATCCACACACGGAAAGGCTTCACGCGCAAAATGGCTCTCGAACTGAGTAGACAAGACTTCCTTCTTGACACCATCCACTGTGTAGTAAGAAGGGTAAATACCTGTCATGTTGTCTGTGATTTTTCCTGAAAAAGCAATGACTAATTCAACTTGACCAGCCTCAGCCAATTCGACATGAAGGGCTTCATTTTCATGATCAACTGTAAATGGACGAGCTTGACCCGCAACTTCTACAGAAGCGATTTCCAAGTCTTTTTGGTGAAGGGAAATACGGTCAGTCTTGGCTTGACCAGTGATGGTCACCTTCCCAGAAAAGGTCTTGGTCTCACGACTCAAGTCTAGAAATAAATCATAGTGTTCAGGAACAAATTGGGTAATAAAATGTTCAACTGCTTGCATAGTTTTCTCCTATTCTAAGTTTAAGAGTTTTACTCTTATTCAAACAAACTTATTATATCATGTTTTGCTTAAGAAAAAAGGATTGGACGGTGATTTCCAAAACTTTCTTCCTCCTAGCGGTCTACAGAGGGTAGACCTTGCGAAATTCTTCTAATACAACCTTGCTGTCAGGCGTAAAAGTTAGTCCTGCCTCTCTCAGCCACTCGGCGAAACAGTCCTCATGAACCTGACGCCAATAGGCTAGGGATTTGTCACCTTCCCCTTCCTTAAAGGCATGTTCAGCAGAAACTTGATTGAAAGGCTGAACGGAAACCTTAGTAATTTCGACAATGCAGACAGCCTGATTTTGACTGTCTAAAATGATATCGAAGGTCCCTTCTTGTGGAAGGGGTTCGTTATCAACTGCATAAAGATCATAGGCTGATGCAGTTGCCGTCTTTTCACCTTTTAAAACCAAATCTGCCAAGAGATCGGCTTCCACTCCAAAAGCCCAGGCATCTATCTCATCTCCAATCGAGGGGTTGATTTGCTTATACGCATTCCACATTTCTTGAGGTGTCATGGGTTGCTCCTTTGTAATTTTTTACTTTTTTCTTTTATGTGTTTGAGGTGGTCTGGATGGTTAATTTCTAAATCAAAAATCTCTGGAATAGAACTGTAGTGGATAATGCACTCAATCCCCATCTGATTCATTTTTTCTATGAAAGAAGCATTCAGATAGCCTGCTACAGCAAAGTCAATCTTTTTAGTATTTGATTTTTCCTGCATTTGTCTCAGCATATCTAACATAATGGGACTTTCCATATCATGCCATTGACTGTTTCTCACAGTCGCAAAAACAAAAGAAGTCAAATCATTCATTCCAACTATAATCTTTGAAATACCAGTTTCTATTATTCTGTCCAAGTCAAAATAAGCTGACGGTAATTCAATCATTGTGCCGACTTTTCCAGTAAAACCATGCTCACGCAATACTCTAATAACTTGCTTTAACTGCTCAGCATCATTGACAAAAGGAAAGATAACAGACAGATTGGGATTGGTTTGATAAACTTCTGTAACGACATGTGCCTCAGCCTGAAATTCATTCGGACACGCCAGCAAACGCCTTATCCCTCTATATCCAAACAAGGGATGATTTTCATCAAAATGCTCTTTAGTTCCCTCTAAACAATTAGCTTCTGTATTTGTTAACTCTGAGAAACGATACCAAACCTCTTCATCTGAGT
>BNJS01001952.1_pt1 | contig 18590 bp, 23 predicted proteins | sample 8540461 | NCBI WGS metagenome assembly BNJS01 (sample SAMD00202454, study PRJDB9452) | human saliva metagenome | isolation source: human saliva | place: Japan | reverse complement strand
GCCCTCGACACCATTACCGAGTCCAAGCTCTTGAAAGCTATCCGAGAAAATTTGCCAAATACAAGCTTAATCTTGATTTCTCAACGGACTTCGACACTTCAGATGGCTGACCAGATTCTCCTCTTGGAAAAAGGTGAGCTCCTAGTTGTTGGCAAGCACGAGGAATTGATGAAAACTAGCCAAGTCTATCGCGAAATCAATGCATCTCAACATGGAAAGGAGGACTAGCATGAAACGACAAACTGCAAATCAAACACTCTCACGTTTGGCCAAAGATTTAGCAAACCATCCCTTCCTCCTTTTCCTAGCCTTTCTAGGAACCATTGCCCAGGTTGGCTTATCAATTTACCTACCTATTCTGATTGGGCAGGTCATTGACCAAGTTCTAGTGGCTGGTTCATCACCAGTTTTTTGGCAGATTTTCCTTCAGATGATCTTGGTGGTCATAGGAAATACACTGGTACAATGGGCAAATCCCCTTCTCTATAATCGCTTAATCTTCTCTTATACCAAAGACTTACGAGAGCGAATCATCCATAAGCTCCATCGTTTACCGATTGCTTTTGTGGATCGGCAGGGCAGTGGAGAGATGGTCAGTCGTGTGACCACAGATATAGAGCAGCTGGCAGCTGGTTTGACCATGATTTTCAACCAATTTTTCATTGGCGTCTTGATGATTTTGGTTAGTATCCTAGCCATGCTTCAAATTCACCTCCTCATGACCCTCTTGGTCTTGCTATTGACACCACTGTCCATGGTGATCTCGCGCTTTATTGCCAAGCGATCTTATCATCTCTTCCAGAAGCAAACAGAGACGAGGGGGATTCAGACTCAGTTGATTGAAGAATCGCTTAGCCAGCAGACTATTATCCAGTCCTTCAATGCTCAGACAGAGTTTATCCAAAGACTGCACGAGGCGAATGCCAACTACGCAGGCTATTCTCAGTCAGCCATCTTTTATTCATCAACGGTTAATCCTTCAACTCGCTTTGTTAATGCACTCATCTATGCCCTTCTTGCTGGAGTGGGAGCCTATCGTATCATGATGGGTTCAACCTTGACCATTGGGCGTTTAGTGACTTTTTTGAACTATGTTCAGCAGTACACTAAGCCCTTTAACGATATTTCTTCTGTTCTAGCCGAATTGCAAAGTGCTCTCGCTTGCGCAGAGCGTGTCTATGCTATCTTAGAAAGTCCAGAGGTGGCTGAAACAGGTAAGGAAGTCTTGACCAGCGACCAAGTCAAGGGCGCTATTTCCTTTAAGCATGTTTCTTTTGGATACAATCCTGAAAGGATCTTGATTAAGGACTTATCCATCGATATCCCAGCTGGTAGCAAGGTAGCCATCGTTGGTCCGACAGGTGCTGGTAAGTCAACTCTTATCAATCTACTCATGCGTTTTTATCCTATTAACTCGGGAGATATCTTGCTAGACGGTCGTTCCATTTACGACTATACCCGAGCGTCATTGAGACAGCAGTTTGGCATGGTACTCCAAGAAACCTGGCTCAAGCAAGGAACCGTTCATGACAATATTGTCTTTGGAAATCCTGATGCCAGTCGGGAGCAGGTGATTGCTGCTGCAAAGGCAGCCAATGCAGACTTTTTCATCCAACAGTTGCCACAGGGATATGATACTAAGTTGGAAAATGCAGGAGAATCTCTCTCTGTTGGTCAGGCTCAGCTCTTGACCATCGCCCGAGTCTTTCTAGCTATTCCAAAGATTCTTATCTTAGACGAGGCGACATCATCCATTGATACACGGACAGAAGTGCTAGTACAGGATGCCTTTGCCAAGCTCATGAAGGGACGTACAAGCTTTATCATTGCCCACCGTTTGTCAACCATTCAGGATGCGAATTTGATTCTTGTCTTGGTAGATGGTGACATTGTGGAGCATGGCAATCATCAAGAGCTCATGGCTAGAAAGGGCAAGTATTACCAAATGCAAAAAGCTGCAGCTTTTAGCTCTGAATAAGCCTTTCTATTTTAAAATCTTATGAACGAAAAAAGTTGCCTTCGGGTGACTTTTTTGTTACAATAGCTAGAAAAAATCAAGGTCTTAGAAGGAGAAAACAATGAAAGTCTATCAGCATGTAAATATCGTGACTTGTGACCAAGATTTCCATGTCTATTTGGATGGTCTCTTAGCTGTTGAAGCATCTCAAATCGTCTATGTTGGTCAAGAGAAGCAAGAAATTTTAGAGCAAGCTGAGCAGATTATAGATTATCAGGGAGCCTGGATCATGCCTGGTTTGGTCAATTGCCACACCCATTCTGCCATGACAGGCTTGCGAGGGATCCGGGATGATAGTAATCTCCATGAATGGCTCAATAACTATATTTGGCCAGCAGAAGCAGGATTTACTCCCGACATGACTACCAAGGCGGTCAAAGAGGCTTTGACGGAGATGCTCCAGTCAGGGACAACAACCTTCAACGATATGTATAATCCCAATGGTGTGGATATTGAGCAAATTTATCAGGCAGTCAAGGCTTCCAAGATGCGTTGTTATTTCTCACCGACCCTCTTTTCTTCAGAGGCAGAAACAACTGCTGAGACCATAAGCAGAACACGAGCTATCATCGAGGAAATCTTAGGATATGAAGATCCAAATTTCAAGGTTATGGTAGCGCCACATTCTCCATACAGCTGTAGCAAAGACTTGCTTCAAGCGAGCTTAGATATGGCAAAAGAGCTGGACATTCCTATCCATATCCATGTAGCGGAGACCAAGGAAGAGTCAGGAATTATCCTGAAACGCTATGGCAAACGTCCCCTCGCCTTTCTAGAAGAACTGGGTTACTTAGATCATCCGTCTGTTTTTGCTCATGGGGTCGAATTAAACGAGCGGGAAATTGAACGTTTGGCAACCTCTCAAGTGGCTATCGCTCACAATCCTATTAGTAACCTCAAACTGGCCTCAGGAATTGCTCCAATTATTCAACTCCAAAAAGCAGGGGTAGCAGTCGGAATTGCGACTGACTCGGTAGCTTCTAATAACAATCTAGATATGTTTGAGGAAGGACGGACTGCAGCCCTCCTTCAGAAAATGAAGAGTGGAGATGCCAGTCAATTTCCTATCGAAACAGCCCTCAAAGCTCTGACAATAGAAGGTGCTAAGGTTCTAGGAATGGAAAAGCAGATAGGAAGCCTAGAAGTTGGCAAACAGGCAGATTTTCTGGTCATTCAACCACAAGGAAAAATCCATCTTCAACCTCAGGAAAATATGCTCTCTCACCTGGTTTATGCTGTCAAATCCAGTGATGTCGATGATGTTTATATCGATGGAGAACAGGTGGTCAAGCAAGGTCAAGTTTTGACAGTAGAACTTTAAAAAATTTTTAAAAAAAGTTTGCAAAAATCTTGCATTCTTTTTTTGTCTATGCTATACTTATATACGGTTTGAAAAAACTGCCTAAGACAGTAGGGGAGCTCGACTCATAAATATCCTACCGAGGACAAAACGTATCATGTAAAAAGAAGCGTATTGTACTTTCGTGTCTAGGTTTGGGCGCGTTTTTCTTTTGGAAAAATTCCCCAAGCAAATAATTACGGAGGTGAACACACTAATGAGTGAAGCAATTATTGCTAAAAAAGCGGAACTAGTTGACGTAGTAGCTGAAAAAATGAAAGCTGCTGCATCTATCGTCGTTGTAGACGCTCGTGGTTTGACAGTTGAGCAAGATACAGTTCTTCGTCGTGAGCTTCGTGGAAGCGAAGTTGAGTATAAAGTCATTAAAAACTCAATCTTGCGTCGTGCAGCTGAAAAAGCTGGTCTTGAAGATCTTGCATCAGTATTTGTTGGACCATCTGCAGTAGCATTTTCTAACGAAGATGTTATCGCACCAGCGAAAATCTTGAACGATTTTGCTAAAAACGCTGAAGCACTTGAAATCAAAGGTGGTGCAATCGAAGGCGCTGTCGCATCTAAAGAAGAAATCGTTGCTCTTGCAACTCTTCCAAACCGCGAAGGACTTCTTTCTATGCTCCTTTCTGTACTTCAAGCGCCAGTGCGCAACGTTGCTCTTGCAGTCAAAGCGGTTGCAGACAACAAAGAAGACGCAGCTTAATCTTGTTACGCAGCGTAGCCTAGCTACGAAAAAAACTATTATAAAATTTAAAACTTATTTGGAGGAAATAACAATGGCATTGAACATTGAAAACATTATTGCTGAAATTAAAGAAGCTTCAATCCTTGAATTGAACGACCTTGTAAAAGCTATCGAAGAAGAATTTGGTGTAACTGCGGCTGCTCCTGTAGCTGTAGCTGCTGCTGGTGGCGCTGAAGAAGCTGCTAAAGATTCATTTGACGTTGAATTGACAGCTGCAGGCGACAAGAAAGTCGGCGTTATCAAAGTTGTACGTGAAATCACTGGTCTTGGACTTAAAGAAGCTAAAGAACTTGTTGATGGTGCACCAGGTGTCATCAAAGAAGGCGTTCCAACTGCAGAAGCAGAAGAAATCAAAGCTAAATTGGAAGAAGCTGGAGCTTCAGTTACTCTTAAATAATAAGGGTACGCAATTACATTGCGAAATCCCAGTTTAGCAAGATTTTGAGTAATGTCAAATAGCGAAATATGGTGGAAAATGATTTCATTCTCCACCTAAATCCCACCAAACAAATGTTTGGTGGGATTTTCTTTATTTTTTGATATAATGAATATATTAGTTATTAAATTTTAGTATTATTTGTAAGACTGATATATTTTTTTAATTAGAAAACACGGGTAAAAAGAAATGAAATCAGCAATATACTGGAGTATTAGAAATAAAAATATTAAATTTTATTTTTTTATATTAAAAAAATACGTTTAAAAAAATAAATAGTAAATGGCAATTATCCAAAGAGTATAAATCTTTTAGAAATATTCTTTTTGCAAGATTTATCTCTGGTGCAATAAAAAGGACTTGTTTTAGCTTTGCTTTTTAGGGATAGTTGATAGAATTCTTCTAAATTTTAGTGTAACAACGATAATAGAAAGTAATCTATTAGGAGATGTTATTTTGGGGGAACTAGGTGTTGCTGGTGTGATTTTAGGTTTGTATTGTTCTAATATTTCAAGTGTATATTCCACAAGATATGCTAATGCACCTGAAAAAATTGCAATCGCTTTTCAATATGATCATTTGACTGTTAGGAGTTTAGATGTAATTAGTAGTTTTATTATTTATGGAACAATTATACTAGTTGAATTATTATTGAATTGTAAAGTTAGTTGGGCAACTGTTTCAGTATTGATAATATGGTCTATACTTGTAGTTATATACTTTGGAATTACAGGGAATAGAATTTATCAGTTATCTGATGTTTTTTTAGATTATCAGATGATGCACATTTATATTTAGAAAGAGTGATTTCAAAAAAATCTTAAACATAAAAATATACGTTAGTGATAATAGCTATCAGGCTTATTTTAGAAAAGTTACTTCAAATAGAATTGAGTTACTAAAAATAATTCAAAAATATGGTTGCAATCCAGACATAGCCGATAATTCTTCTGTATTTAATTTTATGTGTAAAAATTTAGGACTAATAAATAAATATTGGTCAATTAAACAGGGTTTACCAAAGGATTCACTCTGGTTTAGAAAAAAATCTAAATATCAACAATGGCATTTAGCAGATAATATAGAGGTATTAGTAGCATTAGATACGGGAACGCCGTTAAGTACAAAAGAAGAAGCAGATATTTATTGGTTTGAAAATGAATTGATGGCTATAAACAAGACATGTGTAAACTACTTGATAAAAGAAAAAGATTTTGAAACTGTATACAGTTATTTAGTTGTATTAGATAAAATTTGTCAATCTGCAATTAAATACAAAGAAGCGAGCTATTACCTAGAACATATAGACTGGATAAATAACATTATTCAAAATTCTATTGAAGTTCAAAATAAGGAAGAAAATATTTCCTTTATTGCAGTTATTGAATATATTTCTGTTCTATATTTAAATATCATTTTAGAATCAAGAGATTATTTTTAAGACACTAGACATTGATAAAAATAAGTAAAGCTGTTATAGATGGAATTGATACTGGAAAGTCATTTAATTCTATAGAGACTATTCGAGGTAGAAGAGATATAGATATTTTTAAAAAAATATTGTTAGAGATTAATGTCGAGAAGCAACGTATTACTCCTGTTTGGTTGATCAAGCAATATGTAGCTAAGGAAGAATTTGATTATGTAAATTTATTATATGATGTAGTAAAAAGAAGGAATTGAACATATATATTTCTTAAGTAATATTATTTTTTTGAGAAAAAAATGTATTATGAATCTTGTATTTTAATCTCTAAATTTTATAAGTACGAATCTGAGTTGACAATTTTTTTAGAATTTGCAAAAACAATTGGAGATTAAACTATTTAGTTGTCATATTGATTCTGAAGATTCATGGGAAGAGAGTAGATTGGATGAATTAAAAGAAAAAAATTTAGAGAAATCAAACAAGACATTCCAGAAATGTATAGAAAAATGTTCAAGTATTTTTACTGTAAAAAAATTGGGATAGAGAAGGAGAATTTCCTGACTTTTTTTAGGAGAATGCTTTTAATCAAATCTCAAGAGATACTATTGAAGCTATTGTAAATTCAGATAAAAAAACAATTTAAAAAAAGAATTTTGAAATTATTACTCAGATAATGCCTTTATATCAAGAATATATTAGATTATATTTTAATAAAAAAATAAAAAAATCTGTATAGGAAAGAATATATTTATTATATGATTACTTGTCCGATTGTTGAATGGGCTCAGCTTGGTGGTCTTGGTATAATATGGGGTGAATTTTTTAATGATAAAGAATGGAGTGAAATTGTTAAAGAAACTTCCGAAATATTCTTTCAAAATAATAATGAAGAAAATTCAAAAGAGCTTGCAATTCAGTATACGGAATATGTGAATTTAAGAAATCAGCTAAGGTACTTTATGAACTCAAGAGATCTCATAGCAAATAATTGGAATGACTATGTTGTAAAAGCAATAATAAATACTGCTAACATAGAAACTGAAAACACAATGTTTGGAACGAAAATTAAAACTGATAGCAAATTAATAAGAGTATTTTGCCCTAGTATTTTGGATGATGGATTCAGAACAAATCCTTCAGAATTATTCTGGGTTATCTGCATTAATCCTCTAGTCCCTGAAGAAAAGAGGTTTCATTCTAGTTTTTCGTGGGAGAAAGAATTAAATGATTAAGGATATAAAAGTAAGTAAAAAAATTGAAAAGTTATATAAACAACCCGAAGAAGGTTTGTATTTACAACTAATTTGTAGAGAATTATTTTCTGGGTACGAGTTTTCTTTAAATGAAGGAAGGCATAATGGAGAAGATTTTTATAAAATTACACCAAACGACTCTGAAATTGTTAAATTATTCCATAAGGCTTCCAGATATTATTTTTCCTACGATTTTGGACAAAATATAGATAGAGTTCTGTACAGCATTGCTATTTACGGAAAGGCATACATTTTTATTAAGCCAGAATATGAAGAGCAAATCGATAAACAAGGTAACACGTCTAAAATCATTAGTTCTATATATATTAGTGAAGTTAAGGGAATATTGAAGAAAAAAATAAATTTTTTTATAAGATAGGAAGGAATGAAATTTCTGAGTTTGATATCAACGAAGGTACGTTAATCACTTTTTAACTTAAGAGAAATAGGTTTTTAAAAAGAATCATTTTACAAAAGCTTGCAAAAACAGGCTGAAAAAAATATAATACAACATCTAAATCACTAGAATTAATAAAAAAAGTAGCAACATATAATTTTAGCGTTCATAGAGATAAAAAAACACTAAATTATTGCTTAGAAAAAAATGAGAGGTTTAGGTCTTAACTTTTCTTTAGATGACCTATCAGATAGTTATATACTGTATAATGAAATTCAGAGAAAAACTATTCCAGAAAAAAACTGCTTCAATATATACTTGATAAAAATTAATAAATCACTGGTATCAAATTATATACATAACAAAAAAATTCAAAAATAAAAGCAACTATGAAAAAAACATAAATTATGAGGAGTCATGGGAAAAAAATTCCAACGTGGAGAACTCACGCGCTCTGAGTTGAGAAAAGATTGTATGGGACTAATATATATTTAATCTAACTTTAAGTAAAAATTATTTTTTTAAATAATGAGATAATTTCATCTAAAAAAATGTAATCGTGATATTAAAAAAACAAGTTTAAAAATTACAATATAAAAATCTAAGAATAATAATTTTTTTGAATTATTTAAAGAAAAAAATCGATTTATTAGTTCTTAATTTGTTTAATCTTTCCAAAGAAGAGAAGCAAATCATAAAGGAGCTCGAAGTGTAATTTTATTTAAAAAAAGTTCATTTTCTAATAGAAATTATTGTTACGATTTATAGTAACTACAACTAAAATATTATTTTTAAAAAAGGTAGAGTATATTGAATCTTTAGTAGCTTAAAAACATGATTAAACCGCTATTCTTAGGAGTAGCGGTTTTTCTTTATAATTGAAAAGAGAAAATTGATAAAGTGTCTCCAGTTGTTCCATAAGACTTTCATCATAAAGTTCTGGAGTTTGATTAGAGAACCATGTCAATCAAACTCCAGCGCTCGATAAAGCGATGATGTATCTGTGGAAGGAGATTATGTTTGCTAAGTTATTTTTTGCAGAAATAGTGGTACAATATCCTTAGAATAGTTCAAAATTTATCTTGGCTAGGGGAAAGGGAGATTGAACTCCCTGATGCATCCGTCTTAGTATGGGATTAATGTTCTATAAAAAGGAAATGTTATAAAGGTGATATTGATGGAAAGATATGAATTTACAGCGACAACAGCAAAATCAGATATAATAATTGGTGTCCTTTTTCCCATGTTCCTCATGCTTCCTGTATTGGGAATACAGTTGGCTGTATTCTATTTAAAACTGAATGATTTTTTTAAATCACAACCTCTTTTTCTTTATACGATAGTATTAGTGTTTTTTGGTATTAGTTTTCTTTTAATTAAAAAAATACAAGGTAGTCTAGTGAAGAATTTTGTCGTAGAATTATCTGGAAGAAATATTAGGATTTGGTGTAATGGAAAGGAGATTGTATCAGGAGAAGTTATCTTCTGTAGGATAAAAAATAAGGAGCCTAAACTGGGGGCGAAAGCCTTAAATGTAGACATAGACACCAAGGGGGATAATATTAAATTTCGAGTTCGGTCTAAGGAATATGAAAATTTATCATCTTCTACTTGGAATCCTCTCGGGACAAGCAAACCCTCTGATGTAGAAACGTTATTATCTTTGGGCAAAAAAATAAAAAATGCTATGGAAGAAGAAGTTTTGATAGAAGATGAAGCTTCAAAAAAACCTCGATCGTTTTGATTGAGGTTTTTAGCATATTTCTTAGACAATACCTTGTGCAATCATAGCGTTGGCTACGTTTTCGAAGGCAGCGATATTGGCACCTGCAAGGTAGTCAGTACCAAGTCCGTATGTTTCAGCAGTTGTTTTAGCTGTATTGAAGATGTTTGTCATGATGTCTTTGAGGCGTCCATCAACTTCTTCACGGGTCCATGAAAGGCGAAGGCTGTTTTGGCTCATTTCAAGCGCTGATACAGCTACACCACCAGCGTTGGCAGCTTTGGCAGGTCCGTAAAGGATTCCGTTTTCTTTGTAGACTTTAATCGCATCAAGATCGCTTGGCATGTTGGCACCTTCAGATACACAGATAACGCCTTGGTCAACCAAGCGCTTAGCTGCTTCGCCGTTGATTTCGTTTTGAGTCGCACATGGAAGAGCGATGTCGTAGTTACCAGCGTAAGTCCATACAGAACCTTCATGGTAAGTAGCAGTTGCTTTCTCAGCTGCATATTCAGTCAAACGAGCACGGCGTTTTTCTTTAACATCAACCAAAGATCGAAGTCAATACCATTTTCGTCGATGACATAACCGTTTGAGTCAGATACAGAGATAACAGTAGCGCCGAGTTCAGTTGCTTTTTGAAGAGCGTATTGAGCTACGTTACCAGAACCTGAAATAACCACTTTCTTACCAGCAAAACTGTTACCATTAGCTTTGAGCATTTCTTCAGTGTAGTAAACCAAACCGTAACCAGTTGCTTCTGGACGAATCAAGCTACCACTGAATCCAAGAGGTTTACCAGTCAAGACACCAGCATCAAATTGGTTAAGGCGTTTGTATTGACCGTAAAGGTAACCAATTTCACGTCCACCAACACCGATATCGCCAGCTGGGACGTCGAGTGATGGTCCGATGTATTTTTGCAATTCAGTCATGAAGCTTTGGCAGAAGCGCATCACTTCAGCATCAGTCTTTCCTTTAGGATCGAAGTCTGATCCACCTTTACCTCCACCGATTGGAAGTCCAGTCAAAACGTTTTTAAAGATTTGTTCGAAGCCGAGGAATTTCAAGATTCCTTGGTTTACAGTTGGGTGGAAACGAAGTCCGCCTTTATATGGTCCAACAGCTGAGTTGAATTGAACACGGTAACCACGGTTGACTTGAACTTTTCCATCACGGTCAACCCAAGGAACACGGAAAGAAATCACGCGCTCAGGTTCAGTGATGCGTGCCAAGATATTTTCTTCGATATACTCAGGATGTTTTTCAAATACAGGTTCCAAAGTGCTGAAGAATTCTTCAACCGCCTGGAGAAATTCAGCCTCATGCCCGTTACGAGCTTTCACAATTGCAAACACGCTTTGGATATAGTCTTTAGCAGATGTCATATCGTTCTCCTTTTTGTTGTTATATTTTATTACATGAGCCATTATAGCAGAATTTTTTTTGAGTGTAAAGAAAAAAACAGAAATTTTCTAAAAATTCTTTCAATTTATAAAACCGAACGTTTTATATAGAAATTAGTTTCTCAAAGAGAAAATCTTAAATTATGGTATAATATTAGAAATAAAAGGAATCTGGAGGATCAGAATCATGGTATCAACGAAAACACAAATAGCTGGCTTTGAGTTTGACAATTGCTTGATGAATGCAGCGGGTGTGGCTTGTATGACGGTAGAGGAACTTGAAGGAGTCAAAAACTCAGCGGCGGGTACTTTTGTTACGAAGACTGCGACCTTGGACTTTCGTCATGGAAATCCTGAACCACGTTACCAGGATGTTCCACTTGGCTCCATCAATTCTATGGGTTTGCCAAATAATGGCTTAGACTATTATCTGGACTATCTTTTGGATTTGCAGGAAAAAGAGCCAAACCGAACTTTCTTTCTATCTTTAGTTGGCATGTCTCCAGAAGAAACACATGCCATCTTGAAAAAAGTTCAAGAGAGTGAGTTTAAAGGACTGACGGAGCTCAATCTCTCTTGTCCAAATGTTCCAGGAAAGCCTCAGATTGCTTATGATTTTGAGACAACAGACCGTATCTTGGCAGAAGTATTTGTCTACTTTACCAAACCTCTTGGGATCAAATTGCCACCTTATTTTGATATTGTCCACTTTGATCAAGCGGCTGCTATTTTCAATAAATATCCGCTCAAGTTTGTTAACTGTGTTAACTCTATCGGAAACGGCCTTTATATAGAAGGCGAGTCGGTCGTGATTCGTCCTAAAAATGGTTTTGGTGGGATTGGGGGAGAGTATATCAAACCAACAGCTCTTGCTAATGTCCATGCCTTTTATCAACGTCTCAATCCGCAAATCCAAATCATTGGAACAGGTGGTGTTCTAACGGGTCGTGATGCCTTTGAACACATCCTCTGTGGTGCTAGTATGGTGCAAGTAGGAACGACGCTCCACAAAGAAGGCGTCGGTGCTTTTGAACGCATTACCAATGAACTAAAAGAAATCATGGCGGAAAAAGGGTACGAAAACCTAGAAGATTTTCGTGGGAAATTGCGCTATATTGGTTAAAGTTACTAAAAGATCAGAAGAAAGGAGAGAAGATGCTAGCCATAGAAGACAGTCAGAAGTTGACTTTATCAAATCTATCTAGCTTGAACCTATTTACAGGGACAGATCAGGGTCAGTTTGAAGTTATGAAGAGACAAGTGTTGAAGCAGATTGGTTATGATCCAGCTGTTCTCAACTTTGCTTACTTTGATATGAAAGAAGTAGCTTATAAAGACTTAGAGTTGGAGTTGGTCAGTCTCCCTTTTTTTGCGGATGAGAAAATCGTGATATTAGACCATTTTGTTGATATTACAACAGCCAAAAAACGCTTTTTAACAGATGATGAGCTCAAGTCGTTTGAGGAATACCTTGATAACCCTTCGCCAACAACCAAGTTGTTGATTTTTGCTGAAGGAAAGTTAGATAGTAAAAGACGGCTGGTCAAATTGCTCAAACGAGATGCGACTGTCTTTGATGCTATTGAACCCAAGGAACAAGAACTCCGCCAGTATTTCCAAAAATGGAGTCAGACACAAGGTCTGCAGTTTGTGGGGCAATCCTTTGAAAATCTACTTCTCAAATCTGGTTTTCAATTTAGTGAAATCCAGAAAAATCTCCTTTTTTTGCAGTCTTATAAGTCAGACGGCGTGATTGAGGAGAAGGATATTGTCGAGGCTATTCCAAAGACTTTGCAAGACAATATTTTTGATTTGACTCAGTTTATTTTAGCTAAGAAGATTGATCAGGCCCGTGACTTAGTTAGAGACTTGACCCTGCAAGGGGGAAGACGAAATCAAGTTCATAGCTGTCATGTTAGGACAGTTCCGAACCTTTACCCAAGTGAAGATTTTATCAGAGGCTGGTCAAACGGAATCGCAGATTGTAAGCAGTCTGGGAACTTACTTGGGGCGCAATCCTAATCCTTATCAAATCAAGTTCGCATTAAGAGATTCGCGAGGTATTTCCTTGGCTTTTCTCAAGCGAGCGATTTCTTATTTGATTGAAACAGACTACCAGATTAAGACAGGTGTCTATGAAAAAGGGTACCTGTTTGAAAAGGCGCTTTTGCAGATCGCGGCAGAAGCAAATTGAGCAAAAAACTTGAAAAAAGAGGATGATTGTGTTATCATTTTCATATAGAAAGAAAAAGAGGTATTACAGATGGCTATTATCTTACCAGACCTTCCATACGCGTACGACGCCTTGGAACCATATATCGATGTGGAAACAATGCACTTGCACCATGACAAGCACCATCAAACCTACGTCAACAATGCGAATACTGCTCTTGAAAAACACCCTGAAATCGGTGAAGACCTTGAAGCTTTGCTTGCTGATGTAGACTCTATCCCAGCTGATATCCGTCAAGCACTTATCAACAATGGTGGTGGACACTTGAACCACGCTCTTTTCTGGGAATTGATGACTCCTGAAAAGACTGCTCCTTCAGCAGAACTTGCAGCAGCAATCGATGCAGCATTTGGCTCATTTGAAGAGTTCCAAGCCGCCTTTACAGCAGCAGCTACAACTCGCTTTGGTTCTGGCTGGGCATGGTTGGTTGTTAACAAAGAAGGGAAGCTTGAAGTGACTTCAACAGCCAACCAAGACACACCAATCTCGGAAGGTAAAAAAACCAATCTTGGGCTTGGACGTTTGGGAACATGCTTACTACGTGAAATACCGCAATGTGCGTCCTGACTACATCAAAGCTTTCTTCTCAGTGATTAACTGGAACAAAGTAGACGAGCTTTACGCATGCACTAAATAATAAAAATATGGAGGGAAGAGTCACTCTTCTCTTTTTAAGATTTTTTTAAGCAGAAGTCTGACAGAATCGTCAGACTTTTTTTCATTTAGAGGATATTCAGTGCCAACTTGTAGAAAATATGGTAAAAATAGAGTGTTAAGTAATCGTGGAAAAGGAAGACTATGCGTAAAGAAATTGCACCTGAATTATACAACTATAACAAGTTTCCTGGCCCAGAATTTCAGGTAAATGGGGATAAGGTTGAGACTGAAGGGATTGCTTTTTACCTTGGTTGAAAATATCAAGGATGCTTTCGATGTGACAGTCTTTAATCAACGCTTCTCAGAAGTGTTGACCAAGTTTGATTATGTCGTGGGGGACTGGAGCAATGAACAGCTTCGTCTACGTGGCTTTTATAAAGACGACCGAACAGATGAAAAAAATGAAAAGATAAGTCGCTTACAGGATTATCTTTTAGAGTACTGTAGTTATGGTTGTGCCTATTTTGTCCTAGAAAATCAAGCACCGAAGCGGGCTTCATTTGACAAAAAAATGCGTAAAAAGGATGAGGAAAACCTTCCTAGAAGAGGAAAGAAACCTTCGCAAAACAAGAGAAAACCAAATGCGGATAAGCGAAATAGACGTCGTCATAAGGACCAAAAGTCTCAGAAAGAGGACAAGGGACAGCGCCATTTTGTCATTCGTCAGAAATAGATAGAGAAATAAGGAGAAGAGATGAAACCGTCTATTTATAGTTTAACACGTCAAACCATGCAAGAATGGGTATTAGAACAAGGAGAAAAGAAATTCCGAGCAGATCAAATCTGGGAATGGCTCTACCGTAAACGTGTGCAGTCATTTGAAGAAATGACCAACCTTTCTAAAGATTTGATTGCTAAGCTCAATGACCAGTTTGTGGTCAATCCTTTGAAACAACGGATTGTACAAGAGTCTGCTGATGGTACCGTTAAGTATCTTTTTGAGTTGCCAGATGGCATGTTGATTGAGACAGTACTCATGCGTCAACACTACGGTTTATCAGTCTGTGTGACCACTCAGGTCGGCTGTAATATTGGTTGTACCTTCTGTGCATCTGGTTTGATCAAAAAGCAACGTGACCTCAATAACGGGGAAATCGTAGCGCAGATTATGCTGGTTCAGAAATACTTTGATGAACGTGGTCAGGACGAACGTGTCAGCCATATTGTTGTCATGGGAATTGGTGAACCATTTGATAACTACAACAATGTATTGAATTTTGTTCGTACCATCAATGATGACAAGGGGATGGCGATCGGTGCTCGTCACATCACGGTTTCAACCTCAGGTTTGGCCCATAAAATTCGTGACTTTGCTAATGAAGGCGTACAGGTCAATCTGGCTGTGTCCCTTCACGCACCCAACAATGAATTGCGTTCAAGCATCATGAAGATTAACCGTGCCTTTCCGATTGAAACTCTTCGCAGCTATTGAGTATTACATTGAAACAACCAATCGCCGTGTGACCTTTGAATATATCATGCTCAATGAAGTCAACGATGGTGTAGAACAAGCCTTGGAGCTGGCGGAATTGCTCAAAAATATCAAGAAATTGTCTTATGTAAACTTGATTCCTTATAACCCAGTTAGTGAACACGACCAATATAGCCGTAGTCCTAAAGAGCGCGTGATGGCCTTCTACGATACCCTCAAGAAAAAAGGGGTCAACTGTGTTGTCCGTCAAGAGCATGGTACAGATATTGATGCAGCTTGTGGACAATTACGCTCCAATACAATGAAACGTGACCGCCAGAAGGCAGTCGCAGCGGTAAATCCATAAAATGACTAAAAAAAGAGAATTAATCTTAAGATTGGGAGTGGCTGTTTACAGTCTTTGCATTGTCTGTTTTTGTTTTACTCCCCAACCTCAACTTCCTACAGGAGTGGAAACTCCAGGTATTCAAACTTTTGGACGCCTGGTTTTTCTTTTAACTCCCTTAAACTCCCTTTGGAATCTAGGTGAAGTGACTAGTTTGGGACAAGTCCTTTGGATCTTTTTGCAGAACATTTTAAATGTCTTCTTGCTTTTCCCACTAGTCTTTCAACTGATCTATCTCTGTCCAAATTTACGACAAACGAAAAAAATCATCCTTCTCAGTTTTCTACTGAGTCTAGGAATTGAGTGCACGCAACTAGTTTTAGATTTTTATTCGACTTTAATCGGGTCTTTGAGATTGATGATTTGTGGACCAATACCCTGGGAGGCTATCTGGCTTGGCTTCTCTATAAAGGACTGCATAAAAACAAGATAAGGAATTAGAATGAGTATTTTAGAAGTTAAAAATTTAAGTCACGGTTTTGGTGACCGTGCAATTTTTGAAGATGTGTCTTTCCGTCTCCTCAAGGGTGAGCATATCGGCTTAGTCGGTGCCAATGGTGAAGGAAAATCAACCTTTATGAGCATCGTGACTGGTAAGATGTTACCTGACGAAGGGAAGGTTGAGTGGTCTAAGTATGTGACTGCTGGTTATCTGGATCAGCATGCTGTGCTAAAGGAAGGTCAAACTGTGCGCGATGTCTTGCGGACAGCCTTTGATGAGCTATTTAAAGCAGAAGCTCGTATCAATGACCTCTATATGGAAATGGCGGAAGAGGGAGCAGATATCGACGCGCTGATGGAAGAAGTTGGGGAACTCCAAGACCGTTTGGAGAGTCGTGATTTCTATACTTTAGATGCCAAGATTGATGAAGTAGCGCGTGCCCTCGGTGTCATGGACTATGGTATGGATACAGACGTAACAGCCTTGTCAGGTGGACAAAGAACCAAGGTCCTCTTGGCTAAACTCCTCCTCGAAAGCCAGATATCTTGTTGCTGGACGAGCCAACCAACTACTTGGATGCTGAACACATTGACTGGCTCAAGCGTTATCTCCAAAACTATGAGAATGCCTTTGTTCTTATTTCGCACGATATTCCTTTCCTCAATGATGTGATTAATATCGTCTATCATGTGGAAAACCAACAATTGACTCGTTATTCTGGAGACTACTACCAGTTCCAAGAAGTCTATGCTATGAAGAAATCTCAGTTAGAAGCGGCCTATGAACGTCAACAGAAAGAGATTGCCGACCTTAAGGACTTTGTCGCTCGTAATAAAGCGCGTGTTGCAACGCGAAATATGGCCATGTCCCGTCAAAAGAAACTCGACAAGATGGACATCATTGAACTCCAAAGCGAGAAACCAAAGCCGTCCTTTGATTTCAAACCAGCTCGTACACCTGGGCGCTTTATCTTTCAAGCTAAGGACTTGCAGATTGGTTATGATCGTCCACTTACCAAACCCTTAAATCTTACCTTTGAACGCAATCAAAAGGTTGCCATTATCGGGGCAAATGGTATCGGGAAAACAACCCTCTTGAAGTCTCTCTTGGGCATTATTCCGCCAATCGCTGGGGAAGTTGAACGCGGTGACTACCTAGAACTCGGTTACTTTGAACAGGAAGTAGAAGGTGGAAATCGTCAAACACCTCTTGAAGCTGTTTGGAATGCCTTCCCTGCACTCAATCAATCAGAAGTCCGTGCGGCCCTTGCCCGCTGTGGTTTGACGACTAAGCACATCGAAAGCCAAATTCAGGTCTTGTCGGGTGGGGAACAAGCCAAGGTGCGTTTCTGTCTCTTGATGAACCGTGAAAATAACGTCTTAGTGCTGGACGAGCCGACCAACCACCTAGATGTGGATGCCAAGGATGAACTCAAACATGCTCTGAAAGAGTATAAGGGATCTATCCTTATGGTCTGCCACGAACCAGACTTCTATGAAGGCTGGATGGACCAAATCTGGGATTTTAACAAGCTAACTTAAAAGCACTAAAAGGGCCAAGTCGAAATGACTTGGCTTTTTTGACTAGTAATTTAAATAGTTTTCAACTTCAGATTTCTCAATTTCTTTACCGTAGTGGCAAATCGGACAAGAAACGAAGTAACTTTTACCATAAGGAAAAAGTGGAATCCAGTAGAGGGTAAATTTGCGCCCTGTTTCAACAATTTCCCACGTGTCGACATTGTTACAGTGACCACATTCGATCGCAGTTTGCGTATGTCCCAAATCTTTCTGATAACCTTTAGAACCCCAAAATAAAATCATGTCATCGTCTCCTTATCTGTTGATGGCTTATTTTTTGCTGAAATCGTAATCTTTTACCACTTCGATACTATCGATAGTGATAGCAGTAGTTGGTTTGTCTTTTTCATCTTTTTCAGCCTTGGCAATCTTGTCAACAATATCCATGCCGTCGATGACTTGGCCAAAGACTGGGTGTTTGCCGTCTAGACTTGGATTTCCACCTTCTTTATAGGCTTCGATGATTTTCTTTGGATACTTGCTTGTAGGGAGTTTAGCAGAGATATCTGTAGAGTTTGGTTGATGAAGAACTGGCTACCGTTGGTATTTGGTTGACCAGTATTAGCCATAGCAAGGGCACCGCGGATATTGTATAGGTAAGGAGAGATTTCATTTTTGAAACCAGTTCCCTTGTCCTTCGTTTTATCCTTATCATGCCAGATAGATTGGCCCCCTGTACCATCTCCCTTAGGATCTCCAGTTTGGACCATAAAGCCATCGATGACACGGTGGAAGGTGATGCCGTTATAGTAGCCATCTTTAGCGTGAGTAAGGAAGTTTTCAACTGCTAGAGGAGCTAGTTTGGGGAAGAGTTTGATGCGAATATCACCCTGACTTGTGTGGAGAATGACTTCGGCTTCATCTTCAGCAACTTCCTTAGAAAGTTGAGGGAAGTTGGCATTTTCATTGGTTAAAGCGTCATTCAAATCTTTGGCAGCCTGAGCAGCTGCTTTAGAACTTTCTTCAGCTGAGATACTAGAGTCAACATAGTCATCGCCATGCAGACTGCGTTGGATACTAGTACATCCAGCAAGGGCTACAGTTGATAGTAAAAGAAGGGTTGCTAGTTTTTTCATTGTTTTCCTCTCAAAAAATTCATTT
>BNJS01002428.1_pt1 | contig 18661 bp, 19 predicted proteins | sample 8540461 | NCBI WGS metagenome assembly BNJS01 (sample SAMD00202454, study PRJDB9452) | human saliva metagenome | isolation source: human saliva | place: Japan | reverse complement strand
ATGGAATTTATACCCACAGATCATAATATATATTCACGAAGAACAACCTGACAGGCCACATTTCGCTGACTGCAGCCACTGAACATTTTTGTCAGGCTTCAGTTTGATCAGGGCAAAAAACAAAGTTTCATAACCCCTGTTTCAATTTAAAATACATAAATCAGCAATCAAAAACGTATCAAAAAGGTGACGACGAATTTGTACCATCCCTTTCCTCTTCATCCTGAACCATTCCCAGCAATATCCAATGACGACTTCCCCACACCTCTTGCATGTTTTGTGAACCCTGACCTTCCACCTTTACCTGAGCCCACTGTCCAAGACTAACCCAGGATCCGCGAGTTTTGAATGCCCACACCACCACAACTGCCGGTGGCCCCATCAATCCTTATCGTCATAACGATTTTCCTCCCGTGCCCAACATTTCAATCATTGCTGACAACATTAATTACTATTTTGTCTTTCTATTGCGACCACCGATACACCCCACCTTGTAACAGATATTAAGACGATATAAAGAAAATAAAGATCTATCTAAACACAACCAGACCGATAATCAAACGGATCCAAAGACAAACAGTCGTGCACCATAACAAAAATGTCACCTTGCAAACACCTGAATCAAAAACAAAAGACTGAACACCCCCAACCAAAACAGGCCCACGATCTCCAACACTTCAACGACCGCCCAGCGACCAAAACAAACACAAACAGCCAGCCACAACGACGTCACTGCACCCAACGTACCCATCGTTTATCTGCATGGTGATTGACAGATTGTGCTGACTAGAACAGCCTGTTCTTATAAATGACAGTTAGAGCTAGAAAATGCAGCACATTAGACCACATATGTTAGGGAGGAATAAAGTTGAATTGAGTATTTGCGACACATCCGCACCAACAGCCGCAAAGATGAAGAACAACCCAGCCTTGAAGACTGATGATCAAAGACCTTTGCAATGGCGTCTGAGTAACATATACAGAACAAAGGATCACATAGAATGTTGCAGAAACGACAGCCGATGCGTGAGATCGGCAGCAGCATTCGGCCAGTGAAGACCTTGAGGGCAAGAGTTTCTTGACACTTTGATATCGGTGCCAGTGAAAACGCACCATGCAGTCCACTAAGACGGTGCCAGCTGACAGTGAGAATCCTGGTGCCGAGTTTCCAGAACCGCGCACACAGCAGCGAGCACAATGGTCAGCGAAAACAGCAACCCCAGCACAGCTCACCCCACATTAAAATAACGATGGACCCACCTCTGCTCATAATATAGGTCTCTGTTATAATGAAAGATAGAGGTTGTCACCTGACGGAGATTATCTCAGTACAGTTTTGCCAGTCAACCGAGAATAACCTTGATCCTGTGCCCTGACATTGCACCCCACACACCCCAGACAGCAGGAGGTAACGGCGGTAATGGTGTCTCTCAGAAAGCTCGACAGAGCAGCTGATGCACCACTTTAAACATGACAAAATAGCAGCACAAGACGAGACCTGTGCAACAGCAACATACTCCAGCGACCAAAGAACAGAGATGCAAAGCAACAGATGATTGAAGAAGCATGACCAGCATGAAACAGCACAAAATGAAACAGAAGATTGGCGCGGCATGAACAAAGAACCAACCGCCAGCCTTAAAGCACCATTATGCGTGTGGACTTGTTTCATTCAGGTGAACCACCTGTACTTGGCAAATCCCTAAAACCCCTTTTATCGAGTTTTGTTCAATAATTTTTTTCTTTATCTTCTGTTTAATTTCTTCCAATCTTCCTATCGCCTAATTGTAGAAATTATTTCTCGTCACAATGTGCTTATCTTCTTTCTACTTTACTTAGATAATTAATAATTTTTCTATCTCTTGTTTCTGCTTTTTGGTTATAGCATATAAACTGCTTCCATCAAATTCATCTTTATATAATTTCTTTACATCTGCAACTAGATTTTTGTTCCTTTTAGAATTATATTATATTTTACTTTTATGAGTCTAAATCTTCGTTATTACTTTTACTATATTTTCTGTTATTGTGTATGTCTATTGTCTTTAACTTTTTTTAAATTAGGTATTGCATTATTTTTACTCCCAATGTGAAAACTTACAGAAATTTTATTTGCCATTTTTATCAACTCCTTTCGCTTTTTATCTTTTAAAAATTTTACTCTTAAAGTGCAACTCTTAATGTAAATTTTGGGGGATTAAAGGGACATTCCCTTACTTAGTAAGTTTTGGCTAACCAAAACTGTTACTAAGTTAAAAGATATATAAATAAAGTGCGATAGGTTAGCACTCTTATATATATCTTTTAACTATATACGATATAACAAATTTATATTAACTATAGCAATAAAAAGTGGAATATATCCACTCAATTTATTTTTAATATTTGTTAGGTCTAAATTATAAAAATATTTCTTGTTCTTCTTCTGTTAATTCTTGCTCAAAAAGTTTTTTTATATTCTTTATTTTCCTTTAACCATTTTATGCCATACTTTAGTAACTGCTTTTTTTCTTGTAGTTCTTTTTAAACTTTCAACTTTTTTTCTATTTCAAGTTCTCCACTATCCCTTAGCTTCTTTAAATCTTTAAATAGACCTGCATAGGTTATTTCTTGTTTTTCCCCTTAAAAGCATTATAAAAAAAGTATCAAAAAAACTTCTTGCCCATTTTCAAAAAGGTCTTTACTTTTTAGCCGAATATGTTGCCATTTCCATTACTTCTTTTATACTTCCCATTCTCACTTTTTTTGCATATCTACGGCTTCAATAGTTTCATCTTGCTTATATTTTCTCCATAATTGCTTTAACATTTCTATATTTATATAATCCCTACTTGTAAAAGTAACTTTTTATTTACTGCTATAATTATGTGAAAGTGAGGGTGATATGTATTAGCTTCTTTATTATATGTTACCTCTAATTTTTCTTATATATCCTTTACTTATTTTCAAAAATTCTTTTTGACCTCATCAATTCTTTAAAAGGCTTTATTAAATTTTGTTATTTCTTCATCTAACTTTTCTGCAACTACATTTGGTGCAGTTAATGTCCTAAAATATAAATTCAACTTTTTATTTCTCTAGCATATTGTAATAATTCTAATATTATAACTGCATTTTTTTCCTAGCTCTAACATTAGAACATAAAGGACAGAAACGATTTTTCACATAAATTAGCTTTTTTTAATCTATGTCCACCACTTGCAGATTTTAAAAAAACATTAAAAAAATCTCCACATACGGCTAATCTTCCTACATTCAAATTTTTTTATTTCAACATATTTGCTATTCAACATCATTTCTATAAATTTATACTGTTGTCTTTTTCTTCTCTGTAACTTTTTTTGTAAATAATCTTCAACTTCTTCTATACTTTTTTTATCTTTATTTTTCTTAGTCTTTTTACTTCTTTTAATTCTATTTCTTCTTCTGCTTCATCATTAGAAATCTTTGAAATCATTTCAATTTCATCTATTTTTATTTTCTTTTTCTTCTCTAATTAATTTTTAAAAGTATCTATTATGTTAATTATTTCAATCTTTTTTTCTTTTCTTCTACTTCTATTTTTTTTAATTCAAATCTTTTTAAAAATAAATAACATTTTTTTCAATATTATAATTATTTACTTTTTTTCTATCTTTTCAACTTCTTTTTATCTTTTTTTAGATCCGTTTTAATAATTATATTTTCTTTTTTTCTTCATCTGGATTTAATATTTTTTTACTATTTTTTTAAAAATAAAATCTTTTTATATTTTTTTTCTTTTTATATTATAAATCTTATCTATCTTTTTTTCTATTTACAAAATAAATTATATCTTCAATGGTCTTATATAAAGCAATAGAAAAAGACAAAAAAATAATATAATTAATATTTATCCTTGTAGCTAATTCTATAAAAAAATATTTTTGACTTTTTCTCTAACAGGAGAAAAAAATATAAAAAAATATCATTATAACGATAAGGATTGATAATATTAATTTTTTTGCCTCTTGATTTTTTTAACAGTATTTTTTTATTATAATTAAGTATAAACATTTAAAAAAACTCCTTTGGTTGTTCTAACCTTTTATTATTTTAAATTAATCTTGGACAATTAATTATAAAAATAAAAAAAGTAGAAAAATCAAGGGAGATTTTTTTAAAAACACTATACACAAGAAATATAACCAACAATAGAAATCATCTATATTAGATATTACTTTTAAAAATGGAAATAGTTCCGTATATTATCAAGAATGAAGAAAGAAAAAAAGAGATAAATTTTTTTAAATTGTCAATCTCTTTTTATTTTTTTTATTTTTTTGTTTTTTTTGATTTGCAATTTTTTTATAATATTTTTTTAAATTAAGCTCAAGGGTGCGAAGCATTTTTTTGCCTAGTCAAAAAAACTGAAGCCCTTGACTTAATATAAAAAAATATTTAATTTCTTTCTTGCAATCAAAAAAACAAAAAAATGTAATGTGTTTTTATTGTGTAGCCCTATCAAATTTCTTGTTTCTTAACAAGTAGATATATAATTTATAGTCTTTTTTTATTAAAAACCTTAAATTTAGCCCTCTAATCGCTTTAAAATGCTATGTGATTATTTTCTTTTTATTTACCAATAATTTTTTTGAATATTAGATTTTTTTAAATAATCCATAACTTCTTGTTTAAATTCTTCAAAAATCATCATAGGTACTTAAAATTGAAATACTATTTAAGGCACTAACATCAGAACTTTTATATAAAAGTATATTCTGTTCTGTTTGTTACTGTTTTTACAATACAGTAATTTTTTTCAAGCCCCCTTATTTTATCATCAAACTTTTTTTCTTCTCTTGTAAGTGCTTGTTTACTTTTCATTAGCTCCACCACCTTAAATTAAATTAAATTTTTCTGCTTTTTAGTTCTCTTTTTAATCTTAAAAAAAGTATTTTCCTTTATCTTGTATGTTTCCATAATTTCCTTATTTTTTTAAGCCCCCTTTTTAAAAGCAGTCAATTATTTTTCTTATCCAATTTTTTTCCCCAAATGCTAGGTCTACCATAATAATTACCAGTTTTTTTCTACTAACCTTTTTACCATTTTTAACTTCCATTGAAGCTATTGCAGTTCTTGCTCTCTCTTTTTTTGTTCCAACTCTTGCTCTGCTAACCAACTAAAAAAATATCAAAAAAACAATTCCACTTATTAAATCTCTTTCAATCTTAGATTTATTCCCCGTTGATAAAAAGGTTGATTAATAATTATTAAATCTGCTCCCCTTTTTTTCAGTTATCTTTTTGGTACTGTTCTTTCAACTCTCTTTTATTCCTTCCAAGTCTGTCAAGGTCTGTTACTATTACAGTATCTCCTTTTCCTAATACTTCATTTACTAAATTTAGATATTCCTTTCTATTAAAATCTTTTTCCAGTTTCTTTATCTTCAAAAATATTTTTTTCTATCTTCAAGTTATTTTTTTATCGGCATAAGATTTTTATTATATTAAATTGTCTTGTAGTATCTTGCCCTTTTTGTACTAACTCTAATATAAGCATAAATCATTTTTATTTCCCCCTTTATTACTTTATAAAAAGTATACCATATTTTATAAAGTTTTTTTCAAGGTTATATTTCTTATTATTTTTTTGTTTTTTTCTATTACTCTAACATTTTTTTATTTACTTTATAATAGTAACATTTTATAAAGTTAATCTTCATAGGTTGCCCTAATTTCTTCCGATTTTTTTATTATATTTTGTAGTAATGCCACATCTTCCGTTATTACTATTGTCTTTATATCTTCAGTATTTATTTTTTTCTATTTTTCTTTTATATCCCACACTGGAAACAAGAAAGGTTTATCATCTGCCCATTTTAAAAACAAATAAAATGCCATTTGTATTTACCATATTTGTAAAAGTTTTATGCTTTAATTTTTGCTTCTTTTTCGTATTTCTCTATTATTGCTTTTTGCTTCTCCACATAAACCATTAAAAAAACTTTTTCTTTTTTTCCTTACTATTTCTTCTTCTTCAATTTCTATTTCATCTTTTTAAATCTTCCATTTCTTGCATAGTTCAACCCCTTATTTTTACTACCTTTTTTTAATTCCTATTTATTTACTACCATTTTTTTATAGTTTTTAGAAAGCTATAAAATAAATAATTTACCAATAAACTTGCACTTATTCCATTTTTCTGTTGCCACTTCTCTTATCTTCTCATATACTCCTTTATTACCCCTTATACTCAATGTTGTATCAATATTTATTTTTTTCTTACTTCTGATGGAATTTCTATATTTTTTTATAATCAAATTCAAAATCATCATCAGTAGCCTTATTATTAGCAGTTTTATTATTTATTCTTGCCTTATACTCTGCTATTATTTTTTTGTAATATTTCTATATCTTCTTGTTTTTAAAAACACTTATTGCAGTAGTAGTTTCTTCAACTTCTTCTATTTCTATACTTTCTTTTTTTCTTCTTCTGTCAATTTTTTTCTTCTTCCACTTCTGCAATATCTTTTATATTTTTCATCAACATAGTCTTTTTATCGCCTTTATAATCCCTTTACTTATAAAAAAACTTTTCTTCTCCATTAATAAATTTAATATTATAACCATTCTCTTTTTTTCTTCATCTACAACCTTTTCTCTATATTCTTTTGGTAAACCTAAGCCCATAACATCACTCCCTTTTTAAAAATTTTTAAGATTTAATTTTTTTCCTATTTTTTTACTACTCCATTAACTCCTTTTTTTCTCTTTTTATTAATATTTCAAATTCTTCTAAACCTAACAAATCACTATAATTTTTTTATATAGTTTTTCCATTACTTCTAAGGCTAACAATCTTCTTTTTTTAACTTAGCTTCTTCATTTTTTTGTAAATATCTTTTATTAGCTTCCATTTGTTTTTTTAACTGTCTTATAACCTTTTCTCTTTTCTTCCATATAACACCTACTTTTTATTTATTACTTTTTTTACTACCTTTTTACTACCTACTTTATTATAACATAATATTTATATTATGTAAATATATTTTTATAAAAAAAGTGAGATTTCTCCCACCTTTTAATTATCTTTTTTTCCTACTTCAATTTTTTTAGCTTCTCCAATTCCTTTTTTTGCTTTTTCTTCCTTCCAGTATCTCCCTATTATTTAATCTTACTTCTAATCTCTTTTTTTGCATTATTCAAATTAGCTTCTGCAAGTTCTATTTCTCTTTTTATTCTTTTCTAAATCTTCATCAATTTTTTTATTTCTTCTTCCAACTTCATAACTATTTCTAAATCTTTTTTTCTTCCATATATTTTACCTACCTTTCTTTTTTTACTACCTTTTTAATTCCTTTTTTTACTTCATATTTATTTCGTTTTTTTACTTCATATTTATTTCGTTTTTTTACTTCATATTTATTTCGTTTTTTTACTTCCTACATATTTACTACAATTATTATAGCATACTTTTTTTATAAAATATATAGTTAAAAGATATATATAAGAGTGCTAACCTATCGCACTTTATTTATATATCTTTTAACTTAGTAACAATATTGCCAATTTATAAACAAGTTTATTAAAATTTTTCAAAACCTACTAAGCAAGGGGAATATCCCTTAACCCCTAGAAAAAAATTTACTTTAAGAGTTTACAACTTTAAGAGTAAATTTTTTTAATACTCATAATAATTTTTTTTCTTCATCTTTTTTTCTTAACTACTTCTTTTTCAGTTTCTTTATATTCCTTTTCAATTTCTCTTTCTTCTTCGTCATCTTCTATTCCTTTTTGCAATATTATAATTATGCTTCATTATTTCATCAATATTAGGACTATTTAAAGTTCTAACAAAATTAAATATACCACTGTTTTTTTAAACTCTATATCTTCTGTTTTTAGTTTCAAGCAATGTTTCTCCAGTTTTTAAAATTATAACTAAATCTTGTATGGTTGGCTATATCAGAAACAGTATTATAATACTTATCTGCATCATTGTAAAAGATTTCATTATTCATTTTAATTTCATCTCCATTTTTATCGTGATAAATTGCATAAAATTCATCAGACTTAGCAATTATATAGACTTTTTCAACACCTTTTTTTCAAATGCTTCTTCCACAAATCTTTTTTTCAGGTGTAGTAATTTTAAAAACCGTTTACATTATATGCTTCTTCTTGTTCTATAAGTTTTTTTATTCTTTCTTGTTGTTCTGCTAATTCTGCATTTAATTTATTTATTCTTTTCATTATTCTTCTTCTTTTCTTCTTCTTTTCTCTTTTCCTCATTTATATCAAAATCTACATTTTTTTCTATTGGCTATAATTTCTTCCAGTTCTTTTTCTCTTACTTTCTAGCTTCTTTTCTTCTTCTTCTTTTTCTTTCTCTGCAAGTCTTGTTTTTTTCTTCTAGTTCTTCTTTATCCTTAGAAAAAAATTATTTATTTTTCATCTTATATTCTAATAAAAAAATCATCTTGTTCTTTTACTTTCTTTTTCTGCTTTCTCAAATTCAGTTGTTTTTCTCTGCATATTCTAATTTTTAATTCACTGATTTTTTTAATTCTTTATCCCTTATGCTATTTCTTATATCCCATTCCTTAGCAATATCTTCTTGAATACTTTTTATTCTCTGTTTCTAAATCTTTTAGGGTCTTTTCTTTTTACTTCAATTTCTTTTTTTGTTCATTTTATCTTATTTTTTTAAATCAAATATATCGCCATCATTTTTTTATAAAATTCATCTTTTTATATTATCTTTTTCTTCTAAAAATAGCCTTTAATTCTGCAATTTCTTTTTCCTTAGCTTCTACATCTGCAACTAATTTTTTTCTTTTCTTTCTTTTACTTCCTTAATTTCCTTTTCTTTATCCTTTAAATTAGTTTTTATTTCTTCCAGTACAATATTTTTTTATCAACTGTTTTTTTATAAGTTCATTTATAATAGGTTTTATTTGTTTATATTCTGTTATGCTTAAATGTTCTTCTATCATTCCTTTTTTTCTTGCTTCTTCTCAACATCTAAATTATAAACCTTGTTATATTCTGCTATTAAAACTTTTTCAATTTCATCTCTTAGAACTTCCATTTTATCTAAACTAAAAAAACACTTTTTAGAACTTACTTGCTTTTTCATTCCTTTTTTTAAAAATTTTTCTCCAATAGGTACTCCTATTATATGGCAGTGTGGACTTGTTTCATCTAGGTGAACCACTGCATTGGCAACTTTAAAACCTTTACTTTCAAGAGTTTCTAAACCTTTTTTTAAATACATCTTTCATTTTTTTCTTTATCTTCTAGTTTAATTTCTTTCCAATCTTCCCTATCGCCTAATTGTAAAATTATTTCTGTCGCAATGTTTTTTTTGCTTATCTTCTTCTACTTTACTTAGATAATTAATAATTTTTTTCTATTTTCTCTTGTTTGCTTTTTGGTTATAGCTATAAACTGCTTCATCAAATTCATCTTTATATAATTTCTTTACATCTGCAACTAGATTTTTTTGTTCCTTTTTAGAATTATATTATATTTACTTTTACTTAGGTCTAAATCTTCGTTATTACTTTTTACTATATTTTCTGTTATTGTGTATGTCTATTGTCTTTAACTTTTTTTAAATTAGGTATTGCATTATTTTTTTACTCCCAATGTGAAAACTTACAGAAATTTTATTTGCCATTTTTTTATCAACTCCTTTCGCTTTTTATCTTTTAAAAAAATTTACTCTTAAAGTGCAACTCTTAATGTAAATTTTTAGGGGATTAAAGGGGACATTCCCCTTTACTTAGTAAGTTTTGGCTAACCAAAACTGTTACTAAGTTAAAAGATATATAAATAAAGTGCGATAGGTTAGCACTCTTATATATATCTTTTAACTATATACATTATAGCAAATTTATATTAACTATAGCAATAAAAAAAGTGGAATATATCCACTCAATTTATTTTTAATATTTGTTAGGTCTAAATTATAAAATATTTCTTGTTCTTCTTCTGTTAATTCTTGCTCAAAAAGTTTTTTTATATTCTTTATTTTCCTTTAACCATTTATGCCATACTTTAGTAACTGCTTTTTTTCTTGTAGTTCTTTTTAAACTTTCAACTTTTTCTATTTCAAGTTCTCCACTATCCCTTAGCTTCTTTAAATCTTTAAATAGACCTGCATAGGTTATTTCTTGTTTTCCCCTTAAAGCATTATAAAAAAAGTATCAAAAAAACTTCTTGCCCATTTTCAAAAAGGTCTTTACTTTTAGCCGAATATGTTGCCATTTCCATTACTTCTTTTATACTTCCCATTCTCACTTTTTTTGCATATCTACGGCTTCAATAGTTTCATCTTGCTTATATTTTCTCCATAATTGCTTTAACATTTCTATATTTATATAATCCCTACTTGTAAAGTAACTTTTATTTACTGCTATAATTATGTGAAAGTGAGGGTGATATGTATTAGCTTCTTTATTATATGTTACCTCTAATTTTCTTATATATCCTTTACTTATTTTCAAAAAAATTCTTTTGACCTCATCAATTCTTTAAAAGGCTTTATTAAATTTTGTTATTTCTTCATCTAACTTTTCTGCAACTACATTTGGTGCAGTTAATGTCACTAAATATAAATTCAACTTTTTTTATTTCTCTAGCATATTGTAATAATTCTAATATTATAACTGCATTTTTTTCCTAGCTCTAACATTAGAACATAAAGGACAGAAACGATTTTTCACATAAATTAGCTTTTTTTAATCTATGTCCACCACTTGCAGATTTTAAAAAAACATTAAAAAAATCTCCACATACGGCTAATCTTCCTACATTCAAATTTTTTTTATTTCAACATATTTGCTATTCAACATCATTTCTATAAATTTATACTGTTGTCTTTTTCTTCTCTGTAACTTTTTTTGTAAATAATCTTCAACTTCTTCTATACTTTTTTTATCTTTATTTTTCTTAGTCTTTTTTTACTTCTTTTAATTCTATTTCTTCTTCTGCTTCATCATTAGAAATCTTTGAAATCATTTCAATTTCATCTATTTTTATTTTCTTTTTTTCTTCTCTAATTAATTTTAAAGTATCTATTATGTTAATTATTTCAATCTTTTTCTTTTTCTTCTACTTCTATTTTTTTAATTCAAATCTTTTTAAAAATAAATAACATTTTTTTCAATATTATAATTATTTACTTTTTCTATCTTTTCAACTTCTTTTTATCTTTTTAGATCCGTTTTAATAATTATATTTTCTTTTTCTTCATCTGGATTTAATATTTTTTTACTATTTTTTTAAAAATAAAAATCTTTTTATATTTTTTTCTTTTTATATTATAAATCTTATCTATCTTTTTTTCTATTTACAAAATAAATTATATCTTCAATGGTCTTATATAAAGCAATAGAAAAAGACAAAAAAATAATATAATTAATATTTATCCTTGTAGCTAATTCTATAAAAAAATATTTTGACTTTTTCTCTAACAGGAGAAAAAAATATAAAAAAATATCATTATAACGATAAGGATTGATAATATTAATTTTTTTGCCTCTTGATTTTTTTAACAGTATTTTTTTATTATAATTAAGTATAAACATTTAAAAAAACTCCTTTGGTTGTTCTAACCTTTTTATTATTTTTAAATTAATCTTGGACAATTAATTATAAAATAAAAAAAGTAGAAAAATCAAGGGAGATTTTTTTAAAAACACTATACACAAGAAATATAACCAACAATAGAAATCATCTATATTAGATATTACTTTTTAAAAATGGAAATAGTTCCGTATATTATCAAGAATGAAGAAAGAGAAAAAGAGATAAATTTTTAAATTGTCAATCTCTTTTTTTATTTTTTTTATTTTTGTTTTTTTTGATTTGCAATTTTTATATAATATTTTTTTAAATTAAGCTCAAGGGTGCGAAGCATTTTTTTGCCTAGTCAAAAAAACTGAAGCCCTTGACTTAATATAAAAAAATATTTAATTTCTTTCTTGCAATCAAAAAAACAAAAAAATGTAATGTGTTTTATTGTGTAGCCCTATCAAATTTCTTGTTTCTTAACAAGTAGATATATAATTTATAGTCTTTTTTTATTAAAAACCTTAAATTTAGCCCTCTAATCGCTTTAAAAATGCTATGTGATTATTTTCTTTTATTTACCAATAATTTTTTTGAATATTAGATTTTTAAATAATCCATAACTTCTTGTTTAAATTCTTCAAAAATCATCATAGGTACTTAAAATTGAAATACTATTTAAGGCACTAACATCAGAACTTTTTATATAAAGTATATTCTGTTCTGTTTGTTACTGTTTTTACAATACAGTAATTTTTTTCAAAGCCCCTTATTTTATCATCAAACTTTTTTTCTTCTCTTGTAAGTGCTTGTTTACTTTTCATTAGCTCCACCACCTTAAATTAAATTAAATTTTCTGCTTTTTAGTTCTCTTTTTAATCTTAAAAAAGTATTTTTCCTTTATCTTGTATGTTTCCATAATTTCCTTATTTTTTTAAGCCCCCTTTTAAAGCAGTCAATTATTTTTTTCTTATCCAATTTTTCCCAAATGCTAGGTCTACCATAATAATTACCAGTTTTTCTACTAACCTTTTTACCATTTTTTTAACTTCCATTGAAGCTATTGCAGTTCTTGCTCTCTCTTTTTTTGTTCCAACTCTTGCTCTGCTAACCAACTAAAAAAATATCAAAAAAACAATTCCACTTATTAAATCTCTTTCAATCTTAGATTTATTCCCCGTTGATAAAAAAGGTTGATTAATAATTATTAAATCTGCTCCCCTTTTTTCAGTTATCTTTTGGTACTGTTCTTTCAACTCTCTTTTATTCCTTCCAAGTCTGTCAAGGTCTGTTACTATTACAGTATCTCCTTTTTCCTAATACTTCATTTACTAAATTTAGATATTCCTTTCTATTAAAAATCTTTTCCAGTTTCTTTATCTTCAAAAATATTTTTTTCTATCTTCAAGTTATTTTTTTATCGGCATAAGATTTTTATTATATTAAATTGTCTTGTAGTATCTTGCCCTTTTGTACTAACTCTAATATAAGCATAAATCATTTTTATTTCCCCCTTTATTACTTTATAAAAAGTATACCATATTTTATAAAGTTTTTTTAAGGATTATATTTCTTATTATTTTTTTGTTTTTTTCTATTACTCTAACATATTTACTTTATAATAGTAACATTTTATAAAGTTAATCTTCATAAGTTGCCCTAATTTCTTCCGATTTTTTTATTATATTTTTGTAGTAATGCCACATCTTCCGTTATTACTATTGTCTTTATATCTTCAGTATTTATTTTTTTCTATTTTTCTTTTATATCCCACACTGGAAACAAGAAAGGTTTATCATCTGCCCATTTTAAAAAACAAATAAAATGCCATTTGTATTTACCATATTTGTAAAAAGTTTTATGCTTTAATTTTTGCTTCTTTTTTTCGTATTTCTCTATTATTGCTTTTTGCTTCTCCACATAAACCATTAAAAAAACTTTTTCTTTTTCCTTACTATTTCTTCTTCTTCAATTTCTATTTCATCTTTTAAAATCTTCCATTTCTTGCATAGTTCAACCCCCTTATTTTACTACCTTTTTTTAATTCCTATTTATTTACTACCATTTTTTTATAGTTTTTAGAAAGCTATAAAAATAAATAATTACCAATAAACTTGCACTTATTCCATTTTCTGTTGCCACTTCTCTTATCTTCTCATATACTCCTTTATTACCCCTTATACTCAATGTTGTATCAATATTTATTTTTCTTACTTCTGATGGAATTTCTATATTTTTATAATCAAATTCAAAATCATCCATCAGAAGTAAGATAAATAAACATCAATGACGTTGATCGGGGGCAATCAAAGAGATGAGGAGGATGGAGGTGAGCGACAGGTGGAATGAGAATGCCAGGATTTATTGATGGTGTTGTTTTATGAAACTCCTGAGCTATGAAATGATAAATGAGGTGGGGTGGGGTGGTGCGTGGGGATGGCTGAAATGGAAGGATTAAGATGAATAGGCAGAAGGAAAAATGGGAAAGAAAGGACCCACAGCGGACTGTGTGGACGCAAGCAATGGAAGAATGCAGCTGAGGTGAAACATGGGCTTTACAGGCTGGTGGCATTTTGTTGGTAAAATAGACGGATATTGTTCAGAATGTGGATATGAAAACAGAAAATAATGCTGAATAAAGATGATAGTAATGACGGAGATTAACGACGACCACCAGGTATAATATCGGAAGAAAGTAAGGGCGATATGGTTAACTGTCAAGGTACTGATATCGGTAAATAAAAATGCCAGAGTAAGAAAAACAAAAAATAATATGACAAGGCTTTATCAAAGTGGTGCTGGTGAGGGAACAAGATGGATTTATAACCTGTGGGTTGGCTGAGGGAGACGGACTGAGACGGTGATATGATAAGATGAATGGCGGCGAAGGATGGTGGCACGGAGGACAGGCTGGGCCTGACAGAAGGGATGTCTGGGTTTGACAGGTGGTGGAAGGGTGCTGATGGACGGGCAGACGGAATGAGAGGTTGACGGTGCAAGATGGCTGAAGGGAGACAGGTGTGGTGTCGACTTTATCGGCGAGGAATCGTCAAGATTGAAGACCCAGCAAGTGGTGCTGACCTGACGGTGTGAAACAGGATGGAACTGAGAAACAGGCTGCAATAACTCAATGGAAGTTAAAAATGTTAAAAGTTATTAAAACTGATGATAATATGTTGAACCTTTGTTAAACTGTAAGGACTTAAAATGGGAAATTATCAGGCTATGAACATGCTGGATTGAAGGGCAAAACAGAGGTGGTTTGGTTGTGGTGGGGTGGAGCAATGAAAGGTGAGCAGAGGACTGATGATAAAATGGGGGCGAGAATGCTGTGAAAGCAGTGGGTCTGTAGTTCGTCTTGTAATTTGGTCTGGCTGGTCCCAGTGCGGTCATGGGTCTGGGTTCTAAAAGACCTGTATCTGCAAGCGTCGTGTTGTCATGCCCCACGATTGCAGAAAGGTGGGCATATTTTTATGTTAAGTCCAAAGTCGGATTTTGACTAGGCAAATGTCACTGCAAACTGTTAAAAAATAATGCTCAAGTGAATCAGGTAAAATAAAGATAAAGGATTGAACATGATTAAGGTTGTCATAACTTTCTGTTGGCGATTGATGTGAACTGTTCCGTTGCAAAATGATAATCGTATGGATGGATTTCTGATGTTATGTTCTTGATGACCATCAGTCGTTTCAAAGAGTCTCATGGGTTCTGCTTTTTATTTGTGATTGATTGATCCGGATAATTCAGGTAATGAGGGTTGGAACAACCAAAGGGTTTTCGTGTTTATATGATTATAATGAAAAATACTGTTAAAATCGAGACAGGTGTGTTATCAATCTATCGTATGATGATATTTTTATGTTTTCTCCTGTTGAAAGGAATCAAAATATTTTATGCTACAGGACAAATATTATGTTTTGTCTTTTTCTGTGCTATGGACAATTGAATATGGTTGTTTGTGAGTGAAAGATGAATGAATTTGTAATAAAGAAAATAAGATTTTGTTTAAGGTGTGCGTCAGATGAAGAAGAAAGATATAATTAGTAAAACGGATCTAAAGATGAGGATGAAAGACAGAAAAGGAAAAATAATTGAGAAAAATGTTACAAAGGGTTGAATAAAAATAGTGAAGAATAACAAAATTGGTGGAGAAAATAAAATAAGATGAAATTGAAATGGGTGGGCTAATGATGTGAAGAAAAAATAGGGGTAAAAGTGAACAAAATAGTAAAAGCTATGAGAGAAGTTGAAGATGAAACCTGAGACCACGGAAAGAAAGACAACGGTGCTGGGGAGTGTTGAGACGAGAATGGTGAGATGTGGGAAGCCAACCGTATGTGAGGGCCTGTGTTTTGGACATGGGCCAAAGTGTTTAGTCATTTCTGTCCTTATGTTCTAATGTTAGAGCTAGAAAAAATAAATTATAATATTAAATTACAATATGTAGAAATAAAAAAAGTTGGTTATATTCGTGTTTCGCCAGAATGAAGGATGGTCGAAGAAATGACAAGGTTCAATAGAGCAGCTGGGGTGAGGTCAGGTGCAGTGGTGAGGACTCAGAGGTGACTGTGAGGCTGATACGCTGTCGCCCTCGCTGCGTGATTATGACGGTGAATAGGGATTGCTACTGAGTGGGGATGTATGGTGAGTGTGGTGAGCGGATGGAGCTGAGCCGTGGATATGCAAGGCGGATGGAGGTAGAGTGATGGAGTGACGGCATGGGCTGCCAGACCACAGTGGACAAGGCCACAGTGCTATGATGTGAGGGAGGAGCAGAATGACAGATGTTGGATTTAAAGCTGAGGCAGTGGAGACGGTGAGGGATGAGGTTGAAAGACACAAACGTTACTGAAATGTTGAGGCAGAACAAAAAGCACGAGGCAGATGTTGGAGAACAGAAGCTGTTTATGTTGAACCCTGACAAATATGGATATCCCTTTTTATGATTAATTTTGCTATAATATATGGTTAAAGGTGTATGTAAGGTGCTGACTATCACTATATATCTTCAGCAGTAACGATTTTTGATTGGCCAAAACACTGAAACAAGGGGAATGTCTGCTGATCTGAGGCCGTGGGTTGCGCACAAATGGAATTTTAAAGATGAAAAGCGGTGTAAAAATGAATAAAGGCCTGTGAGGGATTTTGCATTGGGGTAAATAATGCTGTCTGTTAAAGTTAAAGACAGCTCGGGTATGCAGCAACAGAAAGGCTGCTCAGTAAAAGCAAGCAACATGAACACAAAATGAAAATAATGTGTAATTCTGAGAGACAAAAATGAGTTGCAGATGTGAGAAGTATGAGATGATTTTGATGAGCCGGTTGTAACTTATAACCAAGCAAACAAGGAAAATGGCGTGGTATCTAGTAAAAAGTGAAAGAATAAACAACGTGCGACAGAAATTTACAGATGAGCAAGAGACGGAAAGTAAACTGAAAGACGTAAAGAAAAATGAATGTTAAGGTTAAACAACGAAAGGGTTTCAAGTTAGCAATGCAGTGGATGGTCGAAACAGGTCACACTGCCATGGGAATTGCCTGTGGAAGGTTACAAAAGGGATGAGAAAGAAACAGAGTGAGTTAGGGGTGTTTTGGTTTAGATAAAATGGAGTTCTGAAATGATTGAAGGGTTTGAGTATCAGCGGGTTTACTCAATTTGGTGTTGAAGAGCAGAAAGGGATGATGGGCGACATGAAATCAAGAACTGTGGCTGGTTGATCAAATATTAAAGTGATTTAGGGATGAAAGGTGGAGTGAAATTGATTGCAGATGGCCGTGGGAAAAGAAGTGCAGAATAAAGGCTGACTGAAGAAAGACAATATAGTGATTTTGCTAAAATGATGACGTCTTTAAAATGGATAAATGACAAAAAATTGATGAACCTCATTGAAACAGAGGTCAGAAACGTTCAGAAAGGATGAGATGGGACATGAGAAGTGGCATGAGAAACAAGGTGGAGGTCGGTGATTAAGAATGGAACTGTTCGAACCAGTGAAAAGAAATAAAGAACGGATGGAACCACTGATGAATGTGGATGAGATAAATGGTGCTGGGGTTGAGAGGACAGAGAAACGGACCTGCGGAGAGAGAGGAAGGAGGAAGAAGGCTGGGCGGAGGACAGACTGTAATGAAAAAAGGAGTGTGGTTCGATATATGATGGGAGAGAGAGAGGAAGAATGAAGATCGTGGGTCGTGCAGAGGGTGCTGGAGACAGCTGAAAGAGACAAAAACATGGAACAAGAAGTATATGTTGGTTGCAGGTACTGCCTGAGGTGGCGGAAAGAGTCCTATATAGTGCTGGGGTCTGATGAACCTGTGCAATTATCGATAAATGGAGATGGAGTGGAAATGAATAATGAAATCTTTACAATGTGAGACCAAGTGTGATATAATGCTGTTTTCTGGACTGGTTATGTGCAAACTGGTGGCTAAAACAGAGAGATATGGGTTAAGTGATGGTATGTTGGTGCCTGGTGGAGACTATGGTCTGGCTGATGAGCAATGAGCATGATGTGTTGCAAGAAATGAAGATGGGCGAGAAGAAGAGGATGGTGGAAAAGATGAGAAGAAAAAATTAACAGTGGGTGCTCTTGGTGTAACTCTTCAGTGGGGCCTGGGAGTTAAGGGGATGTTCACTGTGGGTTTTAATAGGCAGTTTGTAGGTATGACGTGCCGTTACTGGACCAAGATATGGGTAGGGTGGATAATTAACGCTGCTGGCTATGTTTATAAAAGGCAATGCTATGTGGTGTGTGGTGTGGGAGGCGTAAAGCGAATAAGTATGAGTGGGCGAATAATGTGGTGGGCGAATAAATGTGATGAGGGATGGAGCAGTGGGTGGGCTCCTGGAGAACCAAATGGTGTATAATCGATGTTTAAAAGAATAAAAGCCAAAGGCATTGAGTAAAAGTTAAATGAATTGATAATGAGATACTGGAAGGAAAAACAGGCTAAATTAGTGAGAAAAAGATAATTAAGGTGGGGCACCCTATAAAGCATATTTTATGTCTCGTGTGTAAATATATTTTATAAAAAAGGTGAGTTTCTCCCACCTTTTTAATTATCTTTCCTACTTCAGTTTTTTAAACTATAAATTCCTTTCTTGCTTTCTTTCTTGGGTGTTC
>BNJS01001713.1_pt1 | contig 18698 bp, 21 predicted proteins | sample 8540461 | NCBI WGS metagenome assembly BNJS01 (sample SAMD00202454, study PRJDB9452) | human saliva metagenome | isolation source: human saliva | place: Japan | reverse complement strand
GGAATCAAGTGCTGGTATTAGTTTTCGACGCCCTAAATCACCAGTTAACCCAAAAATTACAAGTTTCGTTTTCATATTTACCTCTTTTCTATTTATATTTTAGCACATTCAGCTTAGAAAAATCTTAAAATTTCGAAAAAAATAGCAAAAGAAAAAACTCCCAAATTATCGGGAGGTTTTCTAAATAATTTCTGGTACACGAGAAAGGACTTGAACCTTCACGCCAATTGGCACTGGTTCCTAAGACTAGCGTGTCTACCAATTCCACCACTCGTGCAAAATTACTTTTACTATTCTAACTGATATTTTTCGAAAAGTCAAGGTTTTTCAGAAAAATAATTTTTGGCGGAGAGACAGGATTCGAACCTGCGAGAGCTTGCGCCCAACACGCGTTCCAGGCGTGCGCTTAAACTCACTCGGCCATCTCTCCATAAAATTATTTTACTTTATTTTTAATTTTTCAATTAGAACGTGATATAATTTAATTATGAACCCAAAAATATAATCCCGAAGAAATCTATCCAACGCCTGAAGAAAAAAACAGACAAAAATCAAAAACCCAGCAAGAGTCGGAAAAATAACACTTTTTATTCTCGAGGAATATAAAAATAATTCGAAAAGGCAAAAGTGAAGATTTTCATGCCAATTCAAATTGCTGCAATATTGGGATTTTTTGAGTTTACTTTCCAATCCCTTCGTCAGCTCCAATTATTAACTATGGTTTTAGTCTGCTTTCAGTTGTAGCTGCTAGCTATTCACTCAAAAGCTGCAAATAAATTCGAAATCGAAACTGGGCGAAAAGTCAAATGCAGAAAGATTTGGGCAGAAATTCTATTAACACTTCAAATTGGCATTTTTATAATGTATTTGATTTCTGGTATATTTTCTGCTGGAGGAATGTTGAATGGAGCTAAATTATTTTAGGATTACATTGTTTTTTTGAAAATGTTTATGGTAAAATTTAATCTAAATAAGGTATAATATATGAAAAATCCACAAAACCACGAAATTTAAAAAGATATTATCATCATTTCATTAGTTGTTTTTAATTTTATTGTGAGCATTTTTGCAATCTTTTTTGGGAGTTCAATTTTACATTCAAAAAGATGCTCTATCACATTATTTAGTGCAAGACCTTAATAACGATCAAATAAATTACGAATGTCACAAAAACACCTTCAGACCAGTGTACAAAAGAATATAATCGAATGGTTGATATTGAGCGAAATATTATTTCAAAAATATTTAAAAATAATTCCCGAAGATTTCCGCGCCTAAAAAGGGGGCGTTTCTTTCTTTCAAAAAAATTTGCCTGAAAAATCTAAAAAGTGATACAATTTAACTATGAGCATTAAGAATAATTTAACGAAAAACTGCTCGCAAAAGTTTTGCCAAAAATCGGCGCTTGTTGGGCTGGAAAAAAATCTTATCGAAAAAAAGCCGTGCAAAAAATAATCTCGGCACGTTACGGAAATCCCGCTCGTGATTTGAGGGTGATTGCTGTAACTGGCACAAACGGCAAAACAACTACTGTTAATTTTCTTAATGAAATCTTGAAAGAAGCGGGCTATCGAACTGCGATGTTTTCAACAGCAAACATCGAAATCGCAGGTGAACAAACCGTGAATGATACAAATTCCACCACGGCAACGGTTGCTCGGCTTCAAAAATTCTTTCGTAATGCAAAAAAAGCTGATGTCGAATTCGCACTGATTGAAGCCACTTCACACGCACTCGACCAATATAAATTCGAAGGTGTGCCGATTGAAATGGCAATTATGACAAACCTCACGCAAGATCATCTTGATTATCATAAAACAATGGAGAATTACGCTGCAGCAAAAGCTAAACTTTTCGAAATGAATCCAAATCTCGTGGTTCTAAATGCTGATGACGAATGGTTTGATTATTTCAATAATTTTGCCACTGAAAGCCAAAAAATCACTTATGGCGAAGGAGAATCGGCTGATGTTAAAATCGAAAATTTCAAGCTCTATAAAAAGGGAAGCGAGGCTAACCTTAGAATTGACAACAACGTTGAGCTTGAAATCGCAACAAATCTACCAGGAGAATTTAACATTTATAATATGACTGCGGCGGCAGCGGGTGCATATCTTTTAGGGATTTCACTCAAAGATATTCAAGAGGGAATTGCTAATCTTGAAGGTGTTTCGGGTCGTTTTGAATACGCAACTCCAGGATTACCATTTGACACGATCGTTGATTATGCTCACACGCCAGATGCGCTTGAAAAACTCCTCAAATCCGCAAAAGAGATTTCGAAAAATCGCACGATTTTGGTTTTTGGCGCTTGTGGCGACCGAGATCGTGAAAAACGCCCAATTATGGGGAAAATCGCACAAGATTTGGCCGACCGAATTATTATCACTGATGAAGAAAATTACACCGAAGATGCCACACAAATTCGTGAAGAAATCATCTCCGGAATCTCGAAAAAGAACGAAAAACTCCCAGCAAATATTCAAGAAATTCCAGATCGAAAAGAGGCGATTCGAAAAGCTTTACAGATTGCAGGCAAAGGTGATATTGTATTAATTACAGGTTTAGGGGCATGAAGTTTACCGCGTAATTGATGGCGAAAAAACACCTTGGAACGACACTCAAATTGTACGTGAAATTGCTCAGGAAATCTTTAAAAAATAACTCAAAAATCGCTCAAATCGAGTGATTTTAATTTTCGAAAATAAAAACCACTCTTTTTGAGTGGTTTTAAGTTAAAGGTTTGGTTAATTTGTCTATAAAAAAATTGAGTTTAATTGAATATCTGAAGCTGTAATTTCACGAATATACCAATTTGCAATTTGTCCCTCTTGAAGCGCCTTTTTAGCTTCTTCAAGATTATCATTATTTAATTCAAAAAAGAAAATTCTTCTTTCGAAAAAAACTCCAGTAGGCTCATTAACAACAATTTCAAGAGTTAATTCCTCAAAATTAAATTTATCTGCAAGAAGTCTAGATTTTTCTGGCTCAGTGACTCTTTTTAGTGTAAAGAGTAGCAGCCATCCAGAAAAACAAATCAGTTTTACCAAACCTGTTTAAAAGTGCTTTCGATTTCATTATATTCACCCCTTTTCGAAAAAGTATTTTAATTTTAGCATAATATTGATTTTTTTGCAATTATAATATAAAATTGAAAATAAACATAATTATTATAAACTAAACGGGAGAATAGATGAAAGTAAAAAATACTAAGGTTTTAGTGCCTGCAATTAGTGTGGCTATTTTTAGCTCTTGGTGGTGGATATTATGGATTGCAATTGGTAAATAATCAAAATAATCTTCCAAAAGCTTTTAGCATACACCTCAGACAATCAACCCTGTCGATCCAAGTACTGCACCAGATAGCTACGAAATTAAACTTTACAGATGAACAATTTTTAAACGAGCATTAAATTCAGTTTTTAAATCAGAAACTGGTAATTCTCGAAATCTCGACAGTCCCAATTACGGTTGGTCATGCTAAAAAAATGACTACATTTTTGGCCAGACGCATCCTTATCGCAATCTTTTGAAAAATCTTGAAGGAATTCAATATCTTTACAAATCTCGAAAATACAATTTCAGATGCTTGCCGGAATGAGTAGCTTGAAGGATATCTCTGCAGCTGATGCACTAACTAAAAATTAAAAAAGCTATACTTAAGTTCATCGAACTCATTTTGCAGATATGTCAGCTGTAAAAAACTGTAAACAAGTTGGATTAATCTGGATTCATGATAATCATATTACAGATTTTCTCATCCTCAAGGATCTTCCTACATGTTGAGTTTGAGGGATATTAGATTCAGAATGCAATAATTAAAGCTCCAGAAAAGGTCAGAGAATTTTTTTAAAAATCCTTTCATTAATTTTGATAGTACAATTATGCCGATTGAAGAAAATGAAAACTTCATTAATGTTGATGTAAACGGAAATCCAAAACAAGATGGAGGATATGTTAAAATTATTAAAACCGATCTTAAAAGGTAATCATGGTTTTTGAAATATCCCAGAGAAAAAAAGATGCTCTACCGAGTGGAAATAAAATTAACTCGAAGTTATAGTGTAAGTTATACTTCAGTTGAGGGTATTGACGTAAACTCAGAAGAAAAAAACCAAATATACATTTCAATTTTTAATGGCTCAAGCATTTCACTAAAAAGAAAATACACCTTTGGTTTGGGAAAAAAACCAAGACAGGATAATTCAACTTTTAATGAAAATACTATAACCTCATTAAAAAGAGACTACAGTCCTCAAGCTGGTGGTACTTTCTTTACGGCAACTAGCCCAAACTTCAAATATAACATCTATCACATCTGATGCAGAAGAAGTTTTTCAATAATAAAGAAAAATCAAATTAATGGTGATTATTTAATTACTGTTACAGCGACAAATGATTTCGGAAACACAACAACTACTAAGTTTAGGGTTATTAGCACCTTTTGTTAACCGTGAACCAGTGAAAGAAAGCTCTTGAGAATTTCTGAAAGTCGACCAGACTATATCAAAAAAAGCTATCCCAACTGAATTGGTGAATGAAGCAAATCGCATTAAAAACTCAATCTTTTGATATAACTAACACTCAAGTTACGAATGCGGCTAACTCCTAAATAATAAAATTACCGAAATTGTTCTTCATGAGAATGAATATAAAGCTGATGTAGCTAATGCAATTCCTGAAATGAACAAAGAAATTTTTGATAATTTAGAAGACTTTAAAAGATATTTTTTTGCTGAAAAATAGTAAAATTTTAGAGCAATCAGTTAAAGAAGCAAAATCTTAAAGAACTCAATAAACTAGCTGAACGTTATGCTAAAAATGCTCAAAAATTTGAAGATATTTTAGATAAAATTATAAATCTTCAAAAATATTGATAAATATTCAAAAAGAAACGCTAAAGAAACTTCAAGAAGTTATGCAAGCAGCAGAGCATGTAAATGTTTCAACTCAAATTAAAAACTGCTGAAGCATTAGCAAAATCAACAGAAAAATCTTGCTTCTGAAGCTGAAATTATTGATTTAACTAAATGCTCTCGAAAATGCATTAAATGGATTACGAGCTAATAAAAACAGCCTTGAACTCACAAATCAAGAACTTTGAAAATGCACCAAAATGGCTAAAAGATGAAGTTAAAGCTGAATCTCAAAAAGCTATTGAAGTTCAAAAAGCTGACAACCCAACTATTAAAGAAGTTCAAAAAGCTACTGAAGATTTAAAAAAATGCAATCGAAAAAGGCTAAAAAAGCTGAGGAAAATCGTCAAAAAGAAGCAAGCTTAAAAAATTGATGAAGCTCAAAAATATTCTTGCGGAAAAATAAATCTAAACCAGATGAATTACCAGTTATCGATATTGAGAAAATTGAAGAGTTGATTTCGAAAGTAAAAGATGAAGCTAAGAGTAAAGAATTAACTGAAAAAAACTTCAAGATATCAAAGATAAGATAAAAAGCAAAAAGAAGCAAAAGATTGAATTAGATAAGCTTGAAACCGCTCGTAAAAAAACGTGATGCTGAAATTGCAAAACAACGTTTAAATTCACCAGAAACCGGATTTTTGCGAGAACAAAATCAAGAAAAATAAAGCAACCGTGCCAGTTTTGATTGGTTTTAGTATCATTGATTATTTCTCCAGTCGTAGTACTGTTTGCCAAAAGACGCAACCGCAAAATGCGTAAATTTTAAGAAAAATAAGCAGCTAATTTTTAAAAATAAAAATAAGCTTTTCAGAGCTTATTTTATAAAATAGATTGTGAAAGTTTAGCAATTTTATAGAGGTTTTTAAAAAAACTGCGAAAGTTTGAAAAATCGCAGTTTTTGCCAGAATTATTTTGATTTGAAGTAATCAATTTCTTTGATCACATCGAGAAGAGCATTTGCACGCTTGGTTTCATCTTCGATGTTTCGCGCAGCGTTGTATGCTGGCTCAATCAAAGTATTGTCGTCGCTCGAACGAAGGAACAAAAGATAAATATCGAACTTTTCTTCATTCGAAACGGTTAGTTTTTCAACTAATGGTCGCAAATCTTGAAGCGCGCGACCTTTGATAGCATCTAAATCCAAACCGCTAAAACTTGGCATTGCTGGTGCTGGTTGTTCAACTTTAACCGGCTGAACTTCTTCTGAGTCTCTGGCTCCTCTGGAGCTTCTGGGATTTCTGGCGCTTCAAATTGAAGTCCGTCATCGGCCGCATCACCATTTACACCAGAAAGAATCTTAGCGAGCTCTGGGTCGTCGCTAACTGGCATTTTGCTAATTTGATTCGTATCAATATCCATAACCCACCTTATTTGTTAATTAACTTTTACTTTTTATTAACAATATTGTATCATAGAATTAAAAGCATAATCAAGATTATTTTTTTCGAAAAGGGTGGAAATGTTAGATAATTTTTAATTTATTGGTTCAGCGCGATCCACAAAATGCGCTTTTTGGTTGCCAGCGAACAGTGGAAGCAGGCACTTTTTCAAGCTGAAGTTCTTTCGCCAGAGCACGACGGACGCGAGATTAAAAATATCGTTATTACCGGAATGGGAGGATCGGCGCTGGCTGGATTAATCGTAAAAAAATGGCTCAAAAATGAGATTTCTTTGCCGATTGAGATTGTTCGAAATACAATTTGCCAAAAAGTGTTTCGAAAAAAATACTTTAGTAATCGCAAGTTCGTATTCGGGCAACACCGAGGAATCAATTTCAGCACTAAATCAAGCGATTGAGATCGGCGCGCAAATTGCAACAGTTTCTTCGCACGGAAAAATGGAAGAAATTGCTCGTAAAAATCAAATAGCACACGTTAAATTACCAGCCGGTCTTCAACCTCGAATGGCAGTGGTTTATAATTTTCGCGCTTTAACGAAAATTTTTGGTAAATTTTGGAATCATTTCAAATGAAAAGCACGAAGAAATTGAACATTATGCCGATTTTTTACGAAAAGAGAGCGAATCTTGGGTTGCAAGCGTTTCTAACGACCGAAATTATGCCAAACAGCTTGCATTATATTCAGCGGGACGAAGTGCAGTATTTTTGAGTTCGAGTGAATTTTCACCACTGGCCTATAAATGGAAAATTTCTTGGAATGAAAAACGCTAAAAACGTCAGCTTTTTAAACGAATATCCAGAATTCAATCATAACGAATTCATCGGTTGGAGTTCGCATCCAATTGAAAAACTTTTTGCAATTTTCAATTTACGAAGTAATTTAGATCATCCGCGCGTTCAAAAGCGTTTCGAAATATCAGATAGACTTTTGAGCGGAAAGACGCCCAGCAGCACGAAACATTGAGCTAAAAGGTTCAACTTATCTCGAGCAAGTGCTTTGGGGCTCAATTTTGGCGGATTTTCGTGAGTATTTATCTTGCGATTTTTGAATAATACCAATCCAACACCAGTGGAGTTAATTGAAAAAAATTAAAAAGTTGAATTAGTAAAATAATATTTTTAAAAAAACTGCTATTAAATCTCAAAAAATAGCGGTTTTTATTTAAAAATAAAAAAAGCCAGCTTTTTGCTGACTTAGAGAGGTTATTATTCGGACTTTCGTCAAACTTAAAGTTTTCATATACTATGATAAGCTCAAATACTATATAGCTAGATTGTATAATAACGAGCTATCAGGAATTATTAACGTCAATCTAAAAGAGATACATCAGAATAATAAACATAATTAACAATACATCCAGCCAATATGCTAGCACTCTTCTAGATAATTCATTAGGGTTAGTAACAGTATTCTTAAAAATTTTTCTTTAGCCATACCAATATGATATAAATCTTGGAAGAAATTAAAGTAACATACCTGTCAATATACTATATACCAAAAAGTACAAAGCTGTGCTATAAAATAGCTAATCTTCTGAAATTCTTGATTTAAAAATTAACAGCAATATTGCAGTAATTAGTGAAAACTGCATAAACACAAATAAATAATACAGAAAAGTAGTCTTTTTCATATCTTAAACCTCATTTCTAAAAAGAACTATTTATAAAAAAATATTTTTTTCCATTATAACAAATCTTAAAGCTAAATGTCAATAAATACGAAAAAGCCCGCGAAATGCGAGCTACTTTCGTGGCGGAGAAGGGGGATTCAGAACCCCCGATACGGTTGCCCGCATACACGATTTCGAGTCGTGCGCCTTCAACCACTCGGCCACCTCTCCAGTATTCCCCATTATATCATAGTAATAGATTGAAATAAAGACTATTTTTCCGGAATAATAGATCTGACCAGCTTGTAATTCACCCAAAAGTTGATCAACGGTTATAAAACGAAATCCACGAGATGTTAGGTTTCGTAAAATACATGGAACTGCTTCAACCGAAGTTGGGTGAATATCGTGCAATAATATAATTGAGCCAGAACGAACATTTGAAACCGCACGATTACAAACTACTGCTGAATTTCTATCTGCCCAATCGCGAGTATCAACAGACCATAAAATTGAACTCATTCCAAGATTTGAAACAACCCTCTGTACGGCTGCATTAGTTGCACCATATGGAGGTCTAAGTGTATTAGGCTTTACACCTGTAATACCTTGTAAAATATTATTAGTTGAAGATATTTCATTTTGAACTTGTGTAGGGGATAAACCTGGTAGAGAAGGGTGCGACCAGGTATGATTCCCAATCTGGTGACCACTTTCAAAAACGCGTTTTACAATAGAAGAATATCTCTGAGCACTTGGGCCAATCATAAAGAAGGTTGCTTTTGCATTATAATTTCGTAAATACCCCAAAACTCGATCAGTATAAATTCCCGGGCCGTCATCAAAAGTGATAGCAATACAATTTGGGCAATTGCCCGAAACAACTGGCGCTCTCGAGATAACCGGTGCAGGTTTTGGTGGCTCCGGAACGTCAAAAGTTTTTCGCGCAAAATCATTTTGTAGAAATTCGTAAATTTCACTAATTTTTAATTGAATTTGAATATCACCATAACTAGAAGGTAAGATATCTGATCGAGAAAAATGGAAAATCAATAGTTTGCTTTATCTAAAATGATAAAAATTCTCAAGATTATCAAAAAGTTAATTCATCCAAAAATATCTTTTTGAATATTCTAATTTTTTTACTCTTTAAAAAAATTTCGAAAACTTTTATTTTTAAAAAATTTCTAAAACTTTTTGGCTTAAATTTATCTTTATCTGTTAAGAAACTACTTAATTTTATAATATCGCTACTATTTTTATCAAAAAGTCCAAAAAGATTTTCATCAACTAAATTTTGCCCCATGCGTATCCTGTTTAACCGAAAGAACTATCGAAATAAGATTATCTTGATTGTAATAAACTTGATAACTCATTTTTTTCAGTCGCCGGCTTATCGAAAACCAGTTTTTTTAGCATCTGCGCTAAAAAGTATCATCAATTTCTTTAACTTTTTATTGATAAAATCATTAATTTTTGAATTTTTGTTACTGGAATTTCCAAAAAGCTTCTTCTTTTTAGTTTTTCTTTCAATAAATTTTCGAAGTTATTCCTTCATATTTCGAATCTTTTAAAAATAATATTTTTGATACTGTCTTGAGTTTTCAGTTTTGAGAGTAGCTTTCTTTGCTGATTATTTTTGATTAATTATATAAAGAAACACTATAATACCCATGCAATAACCAAAAACTGATAACTGAAAATAATCAACTTTTTCGATTTCTCTGATTATTTTTATTTAATCTTTTGTATTTTTTTACTCTTTCCTTTAATCATAAAATTTATTATATCTACTAAAATAGAAAAAAACACCAGATTTATCTGATGCTTTTTCTATGGTACACCTAGCAAGATTCGAACTTACGACCTTTGGCTCCGCAAAGCCAACGCTCTATCCAGCTGAGCTACAGGTGCATATGCTACTTTTCAGTAGCTAACTTTTTGAAGTTCCTCCACATCAAGTGGACATTTTTTTAATTTTAACATATTTTTCACAAGATCAGAGCTTAATTTTGTGAATAATTCGATCAATCAAGTCAAATTTAACTTCTTCCATTGGTAATCGTGCACCAATAATATCGGTAATTTTCTCGCCATCTTCTTTCGAAAAAAATAGATAATTGTGCTTGGTGAAAATCGTTTTTCGGTAATAATACTATTGAATAAACACCGAGATCTTTCCGAATACCAAAAGCACGAAATTCGCCATATGAATGAAAAGTTTCTCCCATATAAATTCCATGAGTCGAAAGACTATAAGAGATAATTTGCGCGTGATCAGCTTTTCGAAGAGTGATAATTCCAACCGCCGAAACTATAATTAATGCGAGAAAGCTCACGCCTGAACAATTACTGCAAAAAGCACAAAAAGCTGAAAACGATAATTGCAAAACCAATATACCAAACCTTACCTTTATCGCCAATTATCAAGTCTTGCGCTTGCCAATTTACGATTTCTTGCTCCTCAGTGATTTTTTCAGCCGAAGTCTCGTTGTCTTCAACCTTTTCGAACCTGCGTATATTCTTCCAGCTCAAAAGGCTGAACTTCTTTTAAATCGGCTGAATCTTGAAAATTCTGAACAGGCGTTTCAGCGATATAATTTCCAGTTGGTGGAGTTTGAAACTGTGACTCGGGTAAGCCAGTTACTTGCGGAACTCCACTTTGATTTTCATTATCGAAATTCATAATACTCTAATTATATCATAAGCTCTTTAAAAATTCAAAAAAATTTTCAAAAGCACCAAAAAGACAAAATCCCACCTTTTAAGTGAGATTCTCTCTTCTGGCGGAGAAGGAGGATTCGAACCCTCGATACGTTTTTACCCATGCCGGTTTTTCAAGACCGGTGCCTTCAACCACTCGGCCACCTCTCCGCAGTCAGAATATTACCATTTTACCATATCAATTCAAAAATATCAAGCTTATTTTATTGTTGAAGTAAATAAAATGCCCAAATTTCACCAGCACCATTTTTTAGAAGGATTTCTGCAATTGAATTTAAAGTTGCACCAGTCGTTCGAATATCATCCAAAAAATCACATAAATTTTATCTTTTGAAAAGCTTTTCACCGATAAATTGATATGATTTTTTTAGCTTGAGTGCCCCTAGTTTTTAAAATTAGTACCTCGCTGAGTAGTTTTTGAAACTTTTGCAATAATTTCTGAACTTTCAACTTTTAAAATTTTAGAAAGTTGTTTCGCTAAAATTTGCGTATGGTCAAAACCGCGCTCACGAATATGTGCTGAAAGTGTAGGGACGGGAACTAAAATAATTCTATCACGATTTTGGTTAAACGCCTCATTCGAATTCAAAAAATCCGCAAAAAGATGCGACAAATAGCGTGCATTCTGACGCTTACTTTGAAGCTTAAATTCATCAACAATTTTTTGCAATTCACCTGAACGCTGCGAAAGATAGAATTCCTTCGAAATTATTGAATTTGGTCGCGAAAGAAAATTACCAAAATCACAACGAGTTTTTAGGCAATTTTTACAGATTGAATCACCTAATTTTTGGCAAAAATAACACTCATCTGGCGCCAAAGAATCTAAAATTATCTCGGATATGCTTTTCTTCATAAAAAATCGTTTTACCTCTTGATTATACAACAAAAGTGCGGTATAATAAAGTAAATTAAGCCTGAATTATGAAATTAATGTGGAGGAGAAATGGCTAGAGACAAAAATGACGACAGCTTTTTGAACGAAGAACTGGGAAGCTGCTTTTCCAACTTTGGGGACGACTTAATGGATGTTTCAAACAATGAAACTTTCGACGATCCTGAACAAAACGAAATTCAAGAAGAAGAAAAATGAGCTTCCAGGGACAATTAGCTGTTGATGTTTACGAAACAGAAGACAAACTTTTGTAAAAGCGCGAACTGCGGGCGTAAATAAAAATGATTTGGATGTTTCACTTTCAGACGGAACATTAACAATCAGTGGAAAGCCTAAACCCTGGCGACCAAGAGGAATTGTCGCTCATCATGCACAAAGAATGCTACTGGGAGAATTCAGCCGAACTCTAACATTGCCAGTTCAATTAAAGAAGATGAAGTTGAAGCAATGTTGAAAGACGGAATACTTACAATTAGCTTTACAAAAATTAAAAGCACAAAGCAACAAGAATAAAGTTCTATAATTATCAAAAATCTCGAGAATAAAACCTTCGAGATATTATTTCGAAAATAATTTTCTAAAAATTTTATAACAATAAAAAGACCTTCATAGGGAAGATCTTTTTCATTAGACTTTACAACCTTTGTTTGTGATAGAAGTAATAACAAAAGTTCACAATTGCATAAGCAAGGATTGCAATCACGAGACCGATAATTGCGTACATAATTGTATTTTTGCATTCTGAACTGCCAGCATCACCACTTGATAGGGAACGTATCAGAATACCACCATAGATAAGCATAATAACACTAAGGATACCGATTACGAAAAGCATAATATTGATAGCTGTTGTAAGATTGGTGAATCTCCATCAAACAAGCTTGTTGGACCACCATTTTCTTCTTGAACACCTTTAGCACAAGTATCAGCAGATTTTAAAGCCACCTGTAACTTTACAATCCGCAGCATATGCTGGAAGTGTAAAAAGCAGTCAGTACCAACTGCGAATACTGTTGCAGCTACTAATAGAGCTATTTTTCATAAAAATTTTTCATTTTAAACTATTTTTCCTTTCTTAAAAAGTTTATTTATATTTAAATTATATCAAATTATAATTATTTTTCAAGTGTTTAATCTAATTATTATTCTTCTTGTCTGAAGATGAACTACTATTTGAATTATTAGAGTTATTCGAAGATGAAGATCCACCATTTTCCACTAACAGTATTAATAACGAAATTCACAATTGTATGGCAAAATTGCCACAATTGAACAATGACAACATACATAATTGTATTTTTTTGCACTTGTCAGAGCAGCACTATTTCCAGCTGAAAGTACTAGCGAATTCCACCCCAGATAATCCGCAATAACCGCCGCACCAACGATAAAAACATAATATTTACAACATCTTTTGCGATATCACCAGCTGAACGTGAATCTTGTTGACCTAGTCAGATCTGCACCTTTCCTAATTAGATCAGATGCACTATTAGCACAGACTTTATTTTCATAAATTCCAGCAGCTGTAATAAATGAACCAACTATAGCAATAATCAATCCAAAGTTAATAAAATTTTTCTTCATTTTCTCCTTTATATTATATACATTAATTAAAGCGTTATCTATCATTTTTAATTATTATTTAAGTTATTTGAACTGCTAAATTTCGCCCTGAACTATTTTCACCATTCTTTTTCCACTTTGATTATCTGGTTTTGTTGAATGTTTAGAAGTTTCATCAGGAGAGTTTAACTCTTCTGAGTTGCTAGATTCGTTAGAAGAACTTGAGCTTTTAGATGATGAACCACTATTAACTCCTTTTCCGCTTGAAGCGCCAACAACGAAGTTCTAATTGCATATGCAAATTGCTACCGCAAGACCAATAACTGCATAAATTATCATTGTTTTAGCTTGCGCAACCACTGGGGTTTCCAGCTGCGGTAATGAATGTGATTCAGCGTAAATTATCACAATAACTGCAAATTCCAATGATCCAGAGAGAATTGAAATTATATTTTTAACAACATCTTCTGCTTTAGTTTCATTGCCAGCACATACGGCTGTTCCTTGAGTTTTTACGTGCTTACACGCGTCGAATGTTTTCGAACCTCTACTTCCACTCGACTCTTCTTCTGCAAAAAGCATTTAGTGGGAGCAGATAGTGCTAGAAAATTATACTACTGATTAAAATAAACTTTCATTATACTGATCTGTTAAAATTCCACAATGATTAAATTTACAATTAATGCCGCCGAAAGAATAACTATAATTCCAACGGCATAGATTAAAAGCAGATGCTACCAGCGTCCCCGGATTACCGCTACTGCAATAAAAGGTTAATCCTGAGATAATAATTACAATCACACAGATCATTCCTGCCAGAATAATGCCGTATTGAAAGCGTTTTTGCGTTGAGGCGTCACTCGCTTTATCTCTATTTGAAATATCAATACCTTTTAAAACTTTCGTTTTATCGAAAGCCCTCACTACCAGTAGCTATAAATCTATACTTTTCCATCTAACCACCTAAAATTAGTTTCACTCTGCAGAAAGCCAGAACCACCAATCACTCAAACCAATCATCGCAATTTGTAAGTGATTTTGTGGCACTTCAAATTTTCGGATCACCAGTTGCCAGCATGTAGTAGATCAGCACTAAATTATAGACCAATCGCTGCCAAACCAACAATTCGAAAGGCTGCATCGATCAAAGTTTGCATACAACCGTCCAGAAGCAAATTCTTCAACTACAAGTCCTCCGTTTGGGTTGATGTACTAATTTCATCGTTTCCCTCGATTCAGCAAACCTCATATACCAGGAAGGCGACAAAATGTTTCATCAGTACATGCTAGCAGCAAAAGCAGCATTATTTTTGCGGAAAGGCTAGACTGAAGCTATCACTAATAAAAATTGCTATATTTTTCTTCATTCAGAGACTCCTCCTGGAATAATCCATTCCAAAATGCCCACATTTAAAATAGGCGATAATCCCAATCACCGTGTTCATAATCATTGTTTTCCTTTTGAAACCTGCCTCGCCATTATCTCGTGCAGTGGTATAAAAGAATTCCAGCAAAAACAGAATCGAGACCAACTGCTGCAATTCCAACACCAGTGAGTCACTACAACCAAAAATCATATTTAAAACATCTCCCAATTTTTCCAGTCTGAGGGAGAATTGCGGTCTACTGTCAACAGTAGGAGCATTTCTACTGGCAGATCCTACCAAATTGTGTTTGAGTCTGATTTCGACTTTTAAATCCTTGGATCTACATTACCATCATCATCTTGAACTACTACTTCAGCAGAGCATAGTAATTAGAGCCATAACTTGGATACCAGCTGAAAAGCTGCAGCTCGTCAAAATTAATCAGCAAACTATAATTATATGATTTGTTTACCATGATAATTATACTGACCATTTTTGGGGAGCAGAGTGTTGTCTAAAAGATTAACTTTTAAGGTTGACAAAGGGTTAAATCATGATCAAGTCCAGGTCATATGCACAGGCTTGTTGACGGTTCAAGCAAAAGCACAAGATTTTTCTGAAAGTGGATGTCGCGATTTTGCAGTAGTCACCAATCTTGGGATTTTTACTTCTAATTTCGCTTTACAGCTCTTGACGGAGCTACAGTGGACATGCTTCCAAAAGATGCGGTATAACATTGGGTGGAGCTTATACAAAGTTTCAAGATACTTCTGAAATTGTCCAAGAATCAATTCGTTCGACTTTGTATGCCGAGAGATTCACCAGCTCGCGCAGGAAGTAATAAAACATCCGTTATTGCGCTCGACAACGCAATGATGCTTTCCGGCGGAAAGATTTATTCTTTTGATGTAAGTGCGCAGACATATCACGACTGAAACGCCACAAGATGCTAAACGTGGATGGTGTTCCAAAAGGACGAGAACAAATCGCTTTGTGATGTTGAAGTGTGGCGGTGGTTGGATGGTTGTGTATGCCTGCTAACACAATTTCAGGAAATGGATGGACGGAATTTATGGCTGGGTTCAAGGATTTTTGAGGTTCCATGCCACTTTGTACATCCACACACAAATCCGGGCTTTTTCAGGTTTGACAGGATTATATGCAGAAATCTGCAAAGTCTTTTCTTTGTGATCGTTTTTATTTTTGTGGTCTATTCTGACAGTACGGTTTTGGGTTATACGTATGGTGTGAGTCCTGCCAAAGATGATTGTGGCGGCGATTTTAATTAGTGTTTCTTGTTATGTTTGCACGATTTTGGTCGATATTTACGAATATTCTCGGTGCGCAAACACATCTTTAGTTGGAATTCGATAATAGCATCTTTCAATAACGGTGTGTGAAAATTCGAGTCAAACTGCAAATTTAGAGTGGTCAGGAATTACAGCGGCGGTTTTGAGGCAGCGGAACTGGCCAGCCGTTTCTTATGGTGCTTATATCTTTCGCTTGGTCGCATGACAGCAGCAGCAGTGCGGCAGCATTAATGATTTTAGGAGCTTTGATTTACAGTAATATGCTCAGCCGTTGTTGCTTTAGTAATTTTGGCGCACGACAGCAATAATTATTGTTTTAGTTCTTAGCACGCTCTCGCTTTTGCCATGCATTCTGCAAATACTGAGAAATGGTTCGAAAAATGGAAAGATCTATTCACAGCAATGCTCATGATAACATCCGTTGATTTCACTACTCTTTTTGGTGGCTCACAACTAATTGGTACAACGAATTATCGCCAGCGCGAGTGGAAGTTTCTTAATATTCCTGCAGGTTGCAGTCGTTCAAGTTGTGCCGCAACTGTCACACCTACAATTGTGCGCGTCAGCGAAGTCTATAGTAAGTTCGCTGGAATTATCAATAGTCGAACACAGGTCCAGTCGATGGTTTGAAGAGATTTGTTGGTGAGAGTCCAGAGCTACAGCAAGAAACCAAAAGAGTTTCAACAGATCCGACACTGGCATGTTTGTTAGATTACGTCTAAACTCGATATAATCGAAACTTCGAAGAGTTAATTCTATCTCGATCAATTGCTGACATACCGAAAGAGAGATTTAAGTAGTTTCGAGGCAGAACAATTATCTGAACACCAAATGAACAAAACAGGTTCGAATGGTTTCGAACAGCTATTATGATGCACGCCGAAAGCATGCGCTTAGTGCAAACACAGCATCTCAGAAAATGCATTGCAACCGAAGCTCTAAATCGACAACAACCAAATTCGAATGCTGGAATTTCACAACAAAAGCCGAATTACTTTACTTGCAACTCTTCAAAGGAATTGATGCAGTGTATCTGGTATTGTTAAACTTGACGACGACGAAAGCAAGAAACTTCAAAGGAAGAATTTGGTCCAGCAAAGCACTTCAGTTTGTTGACGCTAACCAAGCTAATGCTCTTAAACTGGCTGAAAAGAATAGTCATCTTTCACTCACAATGCAATGGCAAACCATACACGCTATCATGACGATCTACTCACACGGCATCTGGCGTACGTGGTGACCAAATCTCAGCACTGCAGCTGCGGCTGGCTTCAAAAAACGAAGAGTCGATCACTTTGAGCCTTGAAAATCACTTGTTTTAATTAGTGACTCTGGTAAATATTTACCAAAATATGAAAATCAAGTCAGTTATGGAAAATTTTCAAGCTCATGGTGAAGGTCATAACATGTAATAGTTGAAGCTTTCAAGCAAAAGACGATATTGTTGTTGGTGTTGACGCGTCTGTAGGTGGGTATGAATTCAGAAAGTTTACTATTATGACCATGATAATTACGCTAAAAAATGTCTCGGATGATAAAATTATTAAAGCCTCAAGTAATTCAATGAAAATTATTTGAGATAATCATTAAACATATGGTGAAACAGCTAAATCTACATGATGTTAAGCAATTAATGAAAACCCTTCAGAATAGAGCTCGCGTACAAGGTGCTGAAATTATTAAAAACTGTAAAGGTTATTTTGATAAAAGTTTTGGGTGGAAGTGGAGACCTGAAATAATGAAATAAAAATAGTAGTACTCGTTTCATATTTTTCAAATATTCAGTCTTCTAATTAAGGCATTATAAGGATGATTAATTAGCATTTAATTTAATTCATTTGCCCAGTTATTGTTTATTGCGCTGGATATTTTCTTGGGAATTTCTAAGGTTAATTATTTCATTATATTTTAGTTTTCAGATCAGTGATGGGCTTATCTAAATATTGTTCGTTCTATCTCTTCAAACCTCAAACGGCCCGATGAGATTGGTTCATTAGATTTCAGCAAATTAATAAGGAATGGTTAGTGCAGGATATTTTCACAAATGGAAACTCACTGTGACAACTATTTGGCGGATATTGTAATACCGGTTAAATCAAGCACTCACTTTCGCTCAACTACCGTTCGTGAAAAAGTATTCCATGACACGCAATTATGTTGGATTTCGTGTTTTAATGAATGTCGCCGGGGCAAATTATTGATATTACAACGGCTCAATTTACAGTAATTCGAAATATTGGATGAACTGTTTAAACCGATACAGTTCAGATCATCATTGAAAGTATTTCTTCATCATTTGAATAAACTGATATAAACAAATAAAATCTTTAATTTTAATCTCAATACAAACACTTTCAAGTCTAATTAGTGTCAATTAAATCTGAATATTCAATTGCATTTATCACTTATTCGATGAATCAACGATAATTTCCTTAGGTGGCAACCGAAATCAGTGATTATCTATCCTTTCAGTTTTGCATCTCTACATGTAAGTTATGCAATACAATTAACAAAATATAGTCTATTAATCAGAGATAATAATAAGTAATATTCATAATTAACAAACATTCAGCGCATATCAAAATTCGACACCGCCAAGGTAGCGCTGAGGCTGAAAAGATTAGTTTTGGAAGAAGAATCTTTCAGTCAAACGCTTGCGCGACAAACAAATAGGCCTTGATAAAATTTCGACTGAAAGCAGAACTAAGCGGGGTCGACCTGGTGGCAAGTATTCATTAAATTAATATGATGTAATAAATTAATTAATTCGAACAAAATCAGTTAATTCCTTCGTCCAACTCATTTTGGTGTAATTGTAATTCGGATAGTAGTTGCGGTTTTCGTGGTCGCTGATGATCTTCGATCTGCGGTTTCTTTGCTGATATGCGCCAAATGTTTTGGGGTTCC
>BNJS01000915.1_pt1 | contig 18733 bp, 28 predicted proteins | sample 8540461 | NCBI WGS metagenome assembly BNJS01 (sample SAMD00202454, study PRJDB9452) | human saliva metagenome | isolation source: human saliva | place: Japan | reverse complement strand
CAGGATTAATATTTTTTTATGGGATTCGTGTATGATATTTTATCTATTAGCATTTTTTTCTTTCACCTTTGAAATATCCTAAAACATATCCTACAATTCCTGCACCTAGTGCTGCTTGTAACGCAAAAAGTAAACTTTCAGTTTCTTCTCCAGGCAATTCTATTAAATTTTTAGCCCAAGGCTTATAATCAGGTTTTATCGTTTTAATCATTTCTTCTCCTTTGTCATCTGAACCACCAAAATCAGATTTTACAAGAAGTAATGGTACGACACCTATTAAAAGTATTAAAACTATCAAAATAATATTCTTTTTAAAAACACTTTTATTTTTATTCTTATCCATTATGCTTCCACCCCTTTTACTTCATATTTATCAAGTATGTTCATTACAACATTTGTAAGTAATCCTTCAATTATAGCAAGTGGAATTTGAGTTACTGCAAATACCATTCCAAATTTAATAAATGAAGCAAGTACTCCACCTTCAGGCGACGGATATGCAAGTGCCAACTGAAAAGATGTAACAACATAAGTTGCAAGATCTCCTATTGACGCTGCCAAAAATATTGCAACTGCTCTATTCTTCTTAGCAAGTCCTTTATAAATCAAGTATGAAACAATTGGTCCAGCAATCGCCATTGAAGCCGTATTCGCTCCAAGAGTCGTAAACCCTCCATGAGCCAACAATCCAGCTTGAAATATCAATACAATTGTCCCTAAAATTGAAGTTACAAATGGTCCATATAAAATAGTTGAAAGTCCTACTCCAGTCGGATGTGACGAACTCCCTGTAACTGATGGAATTTTCAACGCCGACAACACAAAAATAAATGCTCCTGCCAATGCAAGCGTCATTTTATCCTTAACACTCCCTTTAGAAACAGTTTGAAGTTTTTTTATCCCTAAAATCCAAAACGGAATACACACAACAAACCATACAATAACCCAATTTATCGGTAAAAATCCTTCCATTATGTGCATTGAATAACCATTTACACCTACCAATAACATACTAGTTAAAACTAAAAAACAATAATGTTCTCTTTTTCATATTTTTCTCCTTCCACAATTTAATAATGTCAGACTTAAAAAAATAGAATTAATATTTTATTTTTTTAGTAGTAAAGGAATTTTAACTTTTACTAAATAATATATAGTTCTAAATTTATAATAAATCTGCTATTTAACTAGAAATAGTATGGCATTAAATAAATTAAAAAAATCAGCTAAAAAGCCGAATTTAATACACGTCAAAACTTCCATAATAATTACTATATTACTATTATATAATAATTTTTATGAAATAAACCACTATTGATTTATTTTATTGATGTATACTAAATCTTCCCTTCCCAGAAAATTTTATAAAAAAATATTAGGTAAGTCTCCTGACTAACTTCATCCTACTCGTACCCTTCCCAAAAATATTTAAAAACATTTCAGTGGATTTTTGTACTTTCGTCAGTTTCACAGTAGTGGGGGCTGTATCGGATTTTAACCGATTTCCTTATTAAGTTTTTAAAACGCCTACTATTCACTATAAATGTTATATTATTTTTCCTATATTTGTCAAGCCAAATAAACAGCTTCCAGTTTATCCATAAACATTTTACGAATAAATTCATACTCTCCCATCCCTTTTAAAACAGATGTTACTTCATAACCTTCATTTTTCAGTATTGTTTTCCACGAATCTTCATCATCAGAAGACATATCATTTTTAGCATGATCTCCAGCCACTATCATAAGCGGTTTTAATAATATATTCCTAAAACCTTTTCCCTTCATTTTTTCAATAACATCTTTAATAGTCACTTTCCCTTCAACAGTAGCTATGAAAATATTATTTTTCCCAGCCTTCAAATATTCTTCTTGCAATTTTTGATAAGCATAGTCTGCCTCACTTTCAGTTCCATGCCCCATGAACACTATGGCATCATTACCTTCAAGATCATTAAACTCTTTATTTTCCACAATTTTCTCAAAATCTTCATCATCTGCCAAAAGCGGTTTTGATATTTTTCCAAACTTGTCATCAAGTTTTGAATATTCAATTCCATCTAAAATATGCAAAGACATTGTTATTATTTCCTCAAACCCTTTATCTTTTAAGACTTTTAGTCCTTCCTTCTGGTCAAATATATGAATCCCTTCATTTTTTTCTATTATCCGTCTTATGATTCCTGAAGTATAAGCTCTTTCCACATTTTCATTTCCATATTTTTCCTCTACTTCCCTTTTGGATTGAATCAAGACATTTTTTTTCGTGTATCTTTATGCGATGTCCCAAAAGCTAGTTACTAAAAATAGCTTTTTTTCATTTATTTTTTTCTTTCCTTTCAAATTAATCTTTTTATAAAAAAAGGCATTGAAATTTTCATGCCTTTAATGTGAACTACTCCCACTTGTAGAAGAGGGAGCTTCTTGGGAAGTATCTGCTTTTGCTAGCCAAATATATTTACCAAACTCTTCGGGCAGTCCCTGCCCTGACTATGAATATTATACTATATAAGAGCTGTTATTTCAAGCTATATTCTGCAATTCATCTCCCACTTATAGAAGAAGGAGACTTCTTGCTAAATATTGTTAAATTTTTCATAAAATTATTTTAATTTTGATTTTGCATCTTGAAACAGACCTTCTATAAATTCCCCTTTGCTCATATCATTTCCTGAAATTTTTTTACAGTTCCTGATATTTCACGTGCGAAAGGATAAACATTATAAGTCCAGCTATTTTTTTCAGAAATTTGACGTATATTTTTTTATTTTCTGAAGATGCCACTTCTGTTATCTCCATCTGACCTTTATATTTTTCTTTTTTTCAAATACTTTCAAAAAGGCTAAGAAGTGCTGATTCATCTTTTTTTCTATAATAAATTCAATTTTATCTGCACCTGAAAGATTTTTGATACATTTGTTTTGCAAAATCCCCATCCTTTTTCATTCCAAAAAAATTAAATTGGCAAGTCCTCCTCTATTTAAAGTTCCTGATATTACTGGACTTTCATAATTGTCATTAATAATTCCAACTACAACTTTGTCAAAAGCTGAAAAATGAAAGTGTCCCAAAAAAATAATAAACAATGCTAAAATTAATTTTTTTCATCATTAATTCCACCTTTCTTGTTTTATAAAAATATTAATTTTTATTTTCTTCTGCCCTTCATAAATCCTCCGCCAAGTCCTGGAATACCGCCACTATTGAAACATTTTTCATCATCTGCTTCATTTGTTCAAACTGCTTTTATTAATTTATTTACATCATTTACTTGAACTCCGCTTCCTTTAGCAATTCTCATTTTACGGCTTCCATTTTTTAGAAGTTTCGGATCACGTCTTTCCTGAACTGTCATTGAAAAATAATCGCTTCAACTTTTTTCATTTCCTTTTCAGCCATTCCCATGTCAATCATGCTTGAGTCAACTCCTGGTATCATTTTCATAATTCCAGCAATTGATCCCATTTTTCTTATCATTTTAAACTGCTTTAGAAAATCTTCAAAGTCAAACTGATTTTTTCTAAATTTTTCCTCCATTTTCTTGGCTTCTTTTTCATCAATGGCTTCCTGTGCCTTTTCCACAAGTGAAACGACATCTCCCATTCCAAGAATACGTGAAGCAAGCCTGTCAGGATGAAACGGTGCGATGTCATCCAGTTTTTCCCCTTCACTTATGAACTTAATTGGCTTTCCTGCAACTTCCTTTACTGAAAGGGCTGCTCCACCACGAGTATCTCCATCCAGTTTCGTAAGCACGACTCCCGTAATATCAAGCTGCTCATTAAACTCTTTAGCCACATTAACCGCATCCTGCCCAGTCATTCCATCAACGACAAGCAAAATCTCATTTGGGTTAAAACTATCCTTTATATCCTGCAATTCATGCATAAGCTGCTCATCAATATGCAGCCTTCCTGCCGTATCAATAATTACATAAGTAGCATGCTCCGCCTTTGAAGCCTCAATTCCCTGTTTTACAATTTCCAATGCATCTGTACTCTCATCAATTGTAAATACTGGAACTTTTACTTGCTCTCCTAATACCTTTAATTGCTTTTTAGCAGCAGGTCTATAAACATCCGCTCCAATTAAAAACGGCTTTTCCCCTTTTGATTTCAGATGTTTAGCCAATTTTCCAGAAAATGTAGTTTTCCCAGCCCCTTGAAGCCCAGAAAGCATTACAATTGTAGGATTTTTTTCAGCTTTAGCAATTGAAACATTTGAACCTCCCAGCACTTCCACCAACTCATCATTTACAATTTTAATGAATTGCTGTGTTGGATTAACTCCGCTAATAACCTGCTCTCCAAGAGCTTTTTCCCTAATTTTTGCCACAAAATTCTTAGCTACGCCATAATTTACATCCGCTTCAAGCAATGCCAACCGCACTTCTCTCAAAGCATCCTTCATATTATTTTCAGTCAACTTCCCCTGACCGCTGACTTTTTTAAATATATCTTTAAATCTATCTCCTAAATTATTAAACATTACTAATTTTTTTCTCCTTATTTTTTTATATTTATTTGTAAAAAGTCCCTGAAATTCTCTTAATTCAGTATTTTTTTAAATTTTTTTATGACTTTTTTTATTTTTTTACAGTTATTTATTTGTATATTTTTTTAATTTTTTTCTAAATATAGGATAACATATTATAGAAGAAAAAAACAAGATAGGCAAATGGAGTTTATCAACTTGCAAAAAAATATTGCTAATAAATGAAATTCAAATAAAAAAATCATAAGGATAAAAAAACTTTTTATTCACTAAAAATATACCCAATCCTTTAGACAGGAACTAATACTATTTCCCATTAGAATAATGGATTTATTACAAAAATTTTTACTTAACAAGGAATTTTTGACCCTTGCAAGAAAAATAAATATATTTACTATTTTTTTAAAAAATAGGGTTTAGTATAAAGAATAGAAACGAGGTAATTATATATGAAAAAAATGAATTTCATAAAAAAAGAAAAATAAAAAAATTTGCTTTTGCTTTTCAATGTTATTTTTTTAGTTTTAAGCTGCTCTAATAAAACTGGAAATAATTCAGAAAGTACAAACAGCACAACAGAACAGCAAAAAACAGTTTCTCCAGAAGAACTGAAAAAATATACTAAAAATGCAGCGCAAACACAAGATGCCTTTGTAGGCGTGCATAACAGCGTTAAAGATTCAATCGTAAATATTAGAACAAAAAAAACTGTTACAGTAAATACTTACAATCCTTTGGAAGAATTGCTATATGGACGTTCTGGAGGACAGGAAAAACGTGAATCTGGTTCGCTTGGTTCAGGGTTTGTAGTTTCAAAAGATGGATATGTTGTTACAAACAATCACGTTATTGACGGTGCAGATGAAATTTATGTAAAATTCTCAAATGGACGTGAATATCGTACAAAACTTGTAGGGACTTCGCCTGAAGTTGACATTGCTGTATTGAAGATAGATTCAAATGAAACATTTAAACCGTTAGAATTTGCAAATTCAGATCAAGTTCAAATTGGACAATGGTCAATCGCCTTTGGAAATCCATTGGGATTAAATGATTCAATGACTGTCGGAATCGTAAGCGCAGCTGGACGTAGTTCACTTGGAATCGAAGAAATTGAAAACTTTATTCAAACTGATGCCGCTATTAACCAAGGAAATAGTGGAGGTCCGTTAATTGACATTACAGGAAAAGTTATTGGAGTAAATACTGCAATTTATTCACAAAGCGGAGGAAGCGTAGGAATCGGATTTGCAATTCCAGCAAACTTGGTAATGACTGTAAAAGATTCAATTATTGCAACTGGTAAATTTGAAAAGCCATACATTGGTATATACTTAGGAAATTTAGATGCAGATAAAGTAAAAGCCCTTAACTTAAAATCTTCAAACGGAGTATTTATAGCAGGTACTGTTCCAAATGGTCCAGCCGCAGCAGCAGGAATCACAAAAAATGACATTATCACAGCAGTTGATGGAAAGGAAGTAAATTCCGCAGGGGCCTTTGTTGGAGAAATAGCCGCTAAAAAAGTCGGACAATCTGTAAAATTAACTATATCTAGAAATGGGAAAACATCAGAAGTATCAGTAACTCTTGCAAAAACTCCAAATGCCATCGAACAGCAACGTCTCATGCAGCAAAAAATGCAGCAGAAGCAACAATTAGAACAAGAACAATTCGGTAGATAAAAAAATATAAACTGCTCTAAAAAGTCTTGAATATGAGCCAGACAAAAAAGAGCAGTTTTTTTATTTTTATACAAAAATTTCTAATATTTTCATTTAATTTTATAAATAGAAATTTCACTTTCATATCCTGAATCTGACTTTCTATTCAGACATAACATATTGCAATATTTCTTGAAACAGTCCTTCTTCAGTATATTTTTTTTCCCTTCTATCCCAATTTTTTTAATCCATATTTCTCAATAGTTTTTTTGTAGTAACAGGCCCAATCGAAGCAATAACCTTATTTTTTTCATAATTTCTTTTTATTTCCTCATTTTTCACTTAAGTTTATGCTGTCAGCAAAGGCTTTAAAGGTTGATGAACTTAAAAACATTAAGATGTCGCTTTCTTTTTATGTATTTTTTTCAGCTATTTCCTTTTCCACTTCGACTTTCTGAGTTTTATAAACTACAAGTTTTTTTCATAATTTCGATTGTATAAATCTGAATATTTTTTCATTTACTGGAGAAATATCAGATACTATAAACAGTATTTTTTTCTCCTTTCTTAGTAAAATTCACACTTTCGCTAGCCAGCCTTTCTACCATATATTCTTTTTGGATAAAAAAATCTGGAATTATTTTATATTTCTCAATTTCTTCTGCCGTTTTTTTCTCCTACGACACCTATCTTAACATTTCCTAAAAGCACGAATATCCTTAACTTTCTTCATAAATCCAATAACAGAATTTATACTGTTAAATAAAAGAGTGCTGTATTCCTTCAAATCAGGCATTTCAAAATCAATATACTCTATATTAATAAATGGAAGGCTCAAAGCCTGTCCGCCAAGTTCATTTATTTTATTTGAAATATTTCCCTGTTTTTTTCCCTATTTCTCGTAACAAGAATATTTTTCCCAAATAACGGCTTATTCTCAAACCATTTCATTTTTCCTCGTAAATTCACCACTTCCCCAATCAAAATGATGGCAGGCGATTTTACATTATGCTCTTTTATTGTATTTACTATTGTTTCCAATGTTCCTGTATAAGTTTTCTGTCTTGTCGTAGTTCCATCTTTTATTATCGCAACAGGTGTTTTCGGATCTTTTCCATTATTTATCAAGTTTTCTGATATTTTTTCAAGATTGCTTAATCCCATTAAAAAAACTAAAGTTCCTTCCAATTTTGCAATAACTGGGAAATCAAGCTCTGTTCCATTAAATTGTGTATGTCCAGTGAATACATGAAAAGAAGTATTAATTCCCCTGTGAGTTACAGGGATTCCAGCATAAGCCGGCACAGCAATTGAAGAAGTTATCCCTGGAATTACCTCAAATTCAATATTTTCAGCGACTAATGCCTCTATTTCCTCTCCACCTCGCCCAAATACAAAAGGATCTCCTCCCTTTAATCTCAATACCAAAAGTCCCTCTTTCCCTTTTTCCACAAGTTTTTTATTTATTTCTGCCTGCAATTTCCCTCCAGCCGTATTTTCTTTTCCCATATAAATCCGTTCTGCATCAGACTTTGCATACTGTAAGATATTTTCATTTACAAGCCTGTCATAAACAATGCAGTCAGCTTTTTCTATCACCTTTTTCAATTTTAAAGTTATAAGTTCCTCATCTCCACAGCCTGCTCCTGCAATATAAACTTTACCTTTTCTCATTTTTCAGCTCCTTTTTTATTTCTTCAGCCAATTTTTGTGCAATTTCCTTCGGATTTTCCTTATTTCCTTCAACTTCTTTAAGTATTCTGCTTCCATTATCATTAAACATTCCCTTTAATTTTAATGTATCCCCTTCAATAACCGATGAACAGCCTATCGGAGTATGGCAGCCTCCATCAAAAATTTTTGAAAATTCCCTTTCAGCTTCACACATCATTGTAACCTCGTCATCATTTATAATTTCCAGAAGATGCCGTATTTTATTATCATTTTCCCTGCATTGAATACACAAAATTCCTTGTCCTGGTGCAGGCATAAAAGAATCTGTATCAAAATATTCAGTAATTCGGCTTTCCAGCCCAACTCTCTTTAATCCAGCCGCAGCCAGCACAATCGCATCATATTCCCCATCATCAAGTTTTTTAAGTCTTGTGTGAATATTTCCACGAATTGCCTTTATTTTTACATCTTTTCGCAAATTTAGAAGCTCCCTTTCCCGCCTTATGCTCCCTGTCCCAATCACAGAGTTTTCATCAAGTTCCTTTAATTTTTTCCCACTTTTTGAAACAAGTGCATCACGGTTGTCTTCCCTCATTGGAAAACACGCATTCAAAAGCCCTTCTGGAGTATTCTGCGGCATGTCCTTTAACGAATGTACCGCCAAATCTATTTTATTTTCCAGCATTTCCTTTTCGATTTCCTTCACAAACAAGTCCTTTTGTGTCGTTCCCTTTATTTTTGTAAAATCACGCAAGTCCTTGTCCCCCTTTGTAACTATGACTTTCAGTTCTATTTCCAGCGATTTCCTTTTTATCAAATCCTTCAATTTCAAAAAAATCCTCATTTTCCCTTAATTCATCATATTTTTCAATCAGCATTTCCTTCACCTTTTCTGCCTGTGCAAGTGCCAAAATGCTCCCTCTCGTTCCAATAATTATTTTATTTGATTTCATCCATTTTCACCCATCTCGATATTTTTCTGATTTGTATATTTTCTTCTTTTTTTCAAGTTTTTTTCCGCTATTTTTTTCAGCTGCTCCTCAATAATGTAAAAAAATACTTTTTCCACAATTTCATCTCGTTTTTCCACATTTTTATTATATTCATCCCAAATATCCTCCAAATGATAAAGGGAAACATTCTCAAATTCTCCAATACTAATTTCAATATCTCTAGGAACTGCCAAATCAAGAAAAAAACCTTTTTCTTTCCATCATTTAAAAATATCCTCAATTTTAGCCTTTTTCAATTATCAAATGCGGTGCAGAAGTGGCACTTATCACAATATCCATATTTTTTTATAATATTATATTTTTCACTAAATTCCGCCGTTTGGACATCTGGAAACACTTTTTGCAACTCAATGGATTTTTTCAAGCTCCTATTTGTCATCGTCAAATGACAATTATTCATTTTGTGAAGAAGCGCAAGAATCGACTGACTCAAATCTCCCACTCCAATTACAAATACCTTTTTATCTTCAAGACTTTCAAACTTTGTCTTTATAAATTTCACAGCAATCGAATCCAGTGAAATATTTTTCTCATTTATCCTGCTTTCTGCCCTAAATCTCTTACCAGTTTCTATCGCCTGATTAAATATTATATTCAAGAATGAAGATGTAGTCCCCTTGTCAAGAGCCTCAAAATAAGCCTTTTTAAGCTGCACAAGAATTTGATCTTCCCCCTTTATTATCGAATCTAGCCCACAAATAACCCGCAGTAAATAATGCACCGCCTCAGTCCCTTCATAGTCCTTCATCTTCTCAACCCTAAAATCTCTCTTTAACCTCTCAATTTCAAATTCCCTGCTAACATCCAGATAAAGCTCTATCCTAAGGCAAGTTTCAACAGCCACATACCCTTTTATAACCCTTTTTTCCAAATACTCCCCCAAAAATATGTCTATACCCTTCTTTTTACAAACTTTTTCCCTTTCCTCCAAACTCAAATTTTTTTATAACTAAAACTTAGAATATAAAAAAATTTTTTTTACTAAATTTTCATTCATTTTTTTCTCTCCGTTTTTTTATTTATTTTTTTCAGTTGCAGATTTTTAAATTTTTTTAAAAGAAATTCTTTTTAGCGTAGGAAATTTTTGTTATATATTTTAAATTTTTCAATATTAATTACTATTTTTTTCCTTCTTTTTCTTGAAGAATTTTGATAAATAAAACTTTTTCTGCTTTCACATAATTTTTTTGATTCAAATTTAAAATTTCTATTGTTTTTCATTGCCATTTCATACTCTATTCCATTTTCATATTTTTGGAATTATTTCGCCTGTACTAATACTATATTCAAAAATAATCTCTAGGGTTATATTCAACTGGATTCACAAAATTATCATCCCATTTGTTCCCTTTTTGTTGAACCACAAGTTTGATTTTCAAGACAACCAGTCAAAAAAATTACTATAATTATGAAACAACTTTGGAAATTTGTCTTTAGGGTTTTATATGCTCAATTTGACTTTTTCTCAACAGAAATCTGTCTTTCACAATAAGGACAAAAAAATAATTTCCATCTATTTTCTGCTCATTTTTCAAGCATATACTCTTTTAGTTTGCCCTTTATTTTTAAAAATTAAAATCTTTCCAGTTTTTTTGGATTACTTTTCTTTTTAAATTCCGTAAAAAAACTCTGGCTCATCATTTTTATCTACTTTCAGCATTTTTTTCTCCCCTTCTTCACTTGCAAATCCATATCCAGCAAAAAAATAAATCTCTATCGTCTTCTCCTAAAAATATCCTTTATTTTTAGTATATTTTTTTCCTTAAATTCAGAATTCTCATAATTATCATTTTTAACCATTTCTTTTTACCAAAGTAAGTAAATTATTCACACTAGGATTTCTATCTGTTTCTAATCCCATTATATCTTCAAGTATTCTTCCTGTAGTCTGTCCATATGAATTTCCAAACTCATCTCCCGTTTTAACTTCTACAATTCCATTTTCATTTTTTTTCCAATAAAATTATATTCTCTTTTTCCACACTTCCTAAAATATGTGGCGAATGAGTTGCCAAAATAATCTGATTATTTTTACCAATTTTTCTATAAACATCAACAATTTTTTGCTGCCATTTCGGATGTAACGACAATTCAGGCTCATCAATCATAATTATGGAATTTTCTGGCTCCAGTATTTTTATCGCCAAAGTCCGTAAAAATAACTGCTTTTCTCCAGAAGAAAGTTCATTTATTCCAAATTTTTTCCCGCTAGAATCAGTAAAAATCGGCATACTATTCTCATCTTTCGATATTTCTGAAAGTTTCACATCCAACTCCAAAATTTCAAAAATCCCATTAATTTCCGCAAAAACTTTTTTTCTGACTTGTCCCATCGTCAAATTTTCTTCTTCATTCGCAACTTTTGAAATCCGTGTTGCAATATAGGATGGGATATCCTTAATTTCGTATGAATCTACGATATTAATAAAAACTATATTCTTTTTTTAAAAATTCGTTTGAGCTTTTTGAACTTTTTTTGAAAAATTAATTTCAGTTGGAACATAAATTAATTTTTGGAAATATTTTTAAGTTTTCAAAACTTTTTACTTATTATTTTGGAATTTTTTTATTTTCAAATTTATTATTTTTACAATCATCATTATAAAAATTTTATATTTCTCAAACAATCTGTAAATTCAATATCTTTTTGCATTTCTTTTTTTCAGTTTCGGTCAATTTTTCGCTATTCATAAGACTTTCCAAAACTTCTCTTTCATTCTCTTCATAAAATAATTCTACATTAACAGCTTTGCTTCTAAACATTTCAAACCAATAACGAATACTTTCCAAAACTCTAGTTTTCCCACTCCCGTTAACCCCAGCCAGAACTATCAAATTCAAAACTTTTCCTTCTGACTCAAAATTTATATCTAAATTTTCAAGTCCGTTGTATTCTTCTATGTGAAGATTTTTTATTTTCATTTGTGGTCGCCCCTTTCTTTTATCCACTTATAATCATTTGTAAAAGTCTAAAAAAATTTCAGCAAATACAGTATTTTTTTATATATAATTTCTTGTTTTTCTCCACTTATCCAACGCTTTTCTTCTTTCAAATAAATTATGCTTACTCAAATCTACTTCTTCTTCAGCTTTTTTTAGCCAGTATTTTCTGATTAAATAAATTATTCATCTAAATTTTTATACTCCTTCTGCCCCGTAAATTGTTGCCTACTTACATTCTATTAACTTTTCCATTTTTTTGTCAATTCAATTTAATATTAATTATAACAAAAATAAAAATAATAGGGAAGATCTTATAAGTCATAAGAATTCCCCATTTAAAAATACTAATAAATATATTTCATAATCTCACCGACTATATCGCTTGTCATCTCATCTAACACATATTTTTTTCTTAATATTAACAGTTTTCCATTCTTCCTTAGGGTTTATTTGTCTTTTCATCAAACATATTTCCGCCAGTAGTGATTTTTTTACTTTGCTAGTTGAAAAAAATTAATGCTAAGTTTCTCTTGGTCGTCAGAATTTCTCATAAATGAATTATTGTCAAATCCAATAAGTTCAAGCTTTTGGTTTTGAAATCTAAAAAGTGTAGGTATTTTTGTGTTACAGACCAGCTTCCTGCACTCAAAAAAATAATTAAGTTTAATTTTTTTAAAAATATTATTTTTTTATGCTAATGCTGTCTAAAAGTATCCATAAGAGCTGGACTTTCCTTATCTCCTTCGCTTTTTAATAAAACCTTTGTCATTCTTGCCTGCCAAAATATAGCTTCCATTTTTTTGCTTGAATAAAAACCAAAAAGTATTCTTGGATTTAAGTTTAAATATTCAGAGCCAAGATTCTCGTTTTTTACAATATTTGCCTTATCAGTTTTTTCGATAATGATGGCAACATCTTCAAGCTTATCATTATTTAAATCTCCTTTAGCCGAAAGAACAGTTTTCCAGCCTTTTGGAATGAATCCATCTATATTTTTTTGCCTTTTTCAGGAAAAATTTTTCCCCAAAAAGAAAAAAATTGAGAAAAATTAAAAAAACAATGACAAAGTAAACAATAATTTCCTTTTCATAAATAACATTCCTTTCTTTTTTTATTCTAACTATTTGTAAAAGTCTAAAAAAATTCTAATAAATACAGTATTCTAAAATTTTTAATTTTTTTCTTTTTTTACACTCTCTAACAAAGGAACTTGCCCCCTTATGATATTAGTTAGCTTACTTTTTACAATTGCCTATCTTCTATTCTAAAAATTTTTTTCAAAGCCTCAATAACTCTGTCGTTACTCCTTCTATCCTTAATTGCCAGCCTAAAAAAATCTTTCATCCAAAAAAATTTAAAATTGGATGCATCTCTTATTAAAATTCCTTCTTCCATCATTTTTTTCCCTCAACTTTTTCACATTCAGCCTTTTTAGAAATCAATTCATCCTTTATTTTTTTACACAAATAAAGTTTACTTCTGTTTTTATAAGGCTTTATTCCTGAAATTTTATCCAGCTTTTCATACATATATTTTTTTTCTTCTGTTATCCAGTTTAATGTCCTTTCGATATATTCCGTATCATCAAGCACCGTTATTCCAGCCATTTCAGCGATATTGTTCACGCTCCACGGCTCTTTTTTTTCAGCGATTTTCTTTTCTAAATTTTTTTGTCAAAAATAAATTCCGTATCCTAATCGTAATCCTGGAATAGCAAAAAATTTTGTAAATGCACGAGTTACAAACAAATTTTTCTTATTTTCCCCGCTATTTACAATGCTTTCCTTTAATCCATCCTCTAAAAATTCGATAAATGCCTCATCAATAAATAACTTCGTAGCATATCTATTGCATTCTCTCAAAAATTTCCTCTGTTTCAGCCATTTTTAAAAATTTTCCAGTCGGATTATTTGGATTGCAAATTATTACCAAATCATATTTTTTCTCAAGTTCCTTTTTTAATTTCCCAATATTAAGATTAAACTCATCTTTTTCTTCTAATTCAAAATATTCAATTTCAATTTTCTGACTTTCAGAATTTTTTTGCATGCTCTTACTGCCCTTTCATATTCCCCAAAAGTAGGCGACACAATCAGCACTTTTTCGGGCTTTATTACTTTTATGAACAAAAATATAGCCTCTGTTGCACCATTTCCCAGTACAATATTTTCCAGTTCAACTTTATTCAACTGAGCCAATTTTTCACGCAATTCCACATAATCAGGGTCAGGATACCTCTCAAGAATCCCAATATTTTCGATAATCTTCTGCTTTAAACTCTCTGGCACTCCGTAAGGATTGATATTTGAACTGTAATCCAGTATTTCTGTTATATTTTTTTCCCTGAATATTTTATAAACATTTCCACCATGAAAATCCATTTTTTTGTCTCCTTGTACAAAACTTATACTGATAAAATATATTAACTGTTTTGTCTAAATTTTCTTTAAAATCAAATTCATTTTTTTATTTCAATCTCTTATTTTTTTAATTTCAATATTTTTTTTAAATTACCGTTCAATAAATCAAATGTAAATATATTTTCTTCTAATCTTCCAATAATTTCTTTATTTTCAATATTTATTTCTATTTCTCCAAAAATTATATAGTGAATAGTAGATATCTTCTATTTTTTTTGGCTTTTTAAAACATCTTCCACATTATTTTCTGAAGGAGTTTCTACATATATGGAAAAAAAGTTATTTTTATTTATTTTTTTGATGTAACATCTTCAGGGTTTACACAAAAATTCTGCATGCATAAAACCTTTTTCAGGATAATAGTATATTTCCCTGTATCTACATCATCTACATCTAAAAGGTCGTATTTGTCACATAATTCAGTTGTCATCTCACTTCCAACTTTAAATTCGCCTAATGAATAATTTTCATCGTAGATTTCTATTTCCACTACTTTTCTTGAATATATGTCTATGTGAATATATGAATTTTCTATTTCCATTATTAAGTTATATCTTTCTCTTCTGTCATTTTTACGATACTCTTTATGATAAATTTTCATAAGAGGATAAATTTTTTTCTATGCTATCTCCTAATGTTATTCCTTTATAATTATAAATTTCTAAATTTTCATTTTTATATCTTTCTACTAATTCATCATCATTTTTATCATATTCACTCTTCATTTTTTTCTAAATCTCCTAAAAAAATTAATTATATCGTTTTTTTATTTCAATGTCTTTAATTTCAGCAAAAACATTTTTGAAAAATTTTTAATTATTTAATTACATATTTTTTTGCTTTCATTTGTCACCATATCCAAAGATAAAGTACATGGACAATCTAAATTAAATGTCAATTTATTCTATCCCCATTATTTCATAAACCTTCTCAATATCCACATTTTCCCTCAAAATTTGTGCCAATTTATCATATTCCCTGTTTTTATATTCTTTGAAACTAAAGTTTTCATCGACTTTGTCTAGCCCTTTAAGTTTTCTTGCTTTGTTCAGAAAAATGATTTGTAAATTCAGAATTGTCAAATATTCCGTGAATATACGTTCCGACAACATTGCCTTTCACAGCACCTTTTAACTTTTCATCGTCAAAAATGCACTTTATTTCAATTTTTTCCTCATTTACAGGATAACTGTAGCCTTGATGTATTTCATAGCCTTTTATTTCAATGCCTTCCATTCCGCTTAGCACTCCATCGGCATTTTTTATTTTATTTTTCATACTGTGTTGTTGTTTTTGCCGTTTCCATAACAGTTTCTATGTCAAGTAAATCTAAGCCTGAAATTTCTTTTAGATTAGATTCAATATTTTGAGGATCCATTATTTTTTGTCCCATTATTTGAAAAGCCGCCACAGATTCCAAATACTATCGTTCCTCTTTTTGCAAGCCTTATAATTTCCCTGCTTATATTTTTATCAATTAAGTCCTTCATGTCTTCCACAGTATTTTTTGAACCAGGAATAATAATAATGTCCTCATCTCCCAGTTCAGAATTTTTTGTAACATATTTCAAGGAAACATCGTTATAATGGCTAAGTGGATCAATATCAGTAAAATTCGATATATGCTTTAGTTTAATAACCGAAATCCGAATTTTCCCTTCTTTTTTCACATTATACTTGTCAATCCCCAGACTGTCCTCCTCCTCAATTCCAAGCGGAACAAACGGCACTACTCCCAGAACAGGTACATTTGTCAGTTCTTCAATCATCTCAATTCCAGGAGTCAAAAGGCTTTTATCTCCCCTAAATTTATTTATAATTACACCTTTTATCCGTTTTCTCTCACTTTCTTCAAGTAGCATAATTGTCCCGTAAATTGCCGCAAAAACACCGCCTCTGTCAATATCGGCAACTAAAATAGCAGGCGAATCAGCCATTTCTGCCATCCCTGTGTTTACAATGTCATCTTCCTTCAAGTTAATCTCTGCAGGACTTCCTGCCCCTTCCAGCACGCAAATATCAAAGTTATCCCTTATGTGATTATATGTCGCCATTATATCCTTTTTTTCAAATTATGCTTATAAGCAAAAATATTCCCTCGCATCCATATTTTTGTAAACTTTCCCATTTACAATAACTTGCGATTTTCTATCTGTCGTAGGCTTTAGCAAAATCGGATTCATAAATGCCTGTGGCTCGATATTAGCGGCTTCAGCCTGCACCACCTGAGCTCTTCCCATCTCTTTTCCATCCCTTTGTAATAAATGAGTTCAAAGCCATATTCTGCGACTTAAACGAGCTACGCTATACCCGTTCTGATAAAAATATTCTGCAAAAACCCCGCATTAATTATACTTTTTCCCACATTAGAACCTGTCCCAAGCAACATTATATTTTTTTGTGTTTTCTTTTCATAAACTATACTCCTATTTTTAATTTATAAAAAAATTTTCCAATTTATTTATAAACAAATTACCTGCTTCTACTAAGTATAGCAGATAAAAAAATGCCATAAACAAATTGGATTTATAAAAAAATAATTACTATTTTCTTTTAAATTTTATACTGCCTAAAATTTTTCTTAACTTTGTCGCTATAAAATGCTCCGATTACAAATGAAATATGTGACATTATACAAAATATATTTTTTTCCCATTTGTCAAATAAGACATTATCGAACTATTTTTTTATTTTTCAAAAAAATAGCTCTAAACACAAAAATAAAACCAATATTGCAATCATTATCCAAATTAATGCCTTTTTTTATTCATTTTTCAAAAAAATCCTTTTGCACAAATATCCTAAAAAAATACATAATTCCCAATATTATTATCAAGCAAATCACCGAAAAACACAATTACAGAAATCTTCAAAAATATGTTCTGGAGTTGCTAAAAAAATTGCTGTAGAAAAATAATGCAGAAACAAACCAAAATAAATATGCTAATGCTGGATATATCCCCGCCTGAACTAAAAAAATAAATTATTGAAAATAAAATTAATCCTAAAAGGATTATCCTGTTTCGTCACAAGTTTATCTGTATTTTTTTCATTTTTCTTCTCCTTTTTTTATTTATTTTTTTCTTTTTAAATTTTATTCTATCTAATATTTTATTAACTTTGTCGCTATAAAAATACCCCGATTGTATAAAAAAATATGTGATGCTGTACAAAAAAATATGTATTTCCCGTGCTGTTGGTGCAAACATTGCTGTACTCTCATCTGTTTCTGTAAAAATTTTTATATACAAAAATAAATCAAAAATTGCTATCATTGCACCACCTAATACAGTTTTATTTATTTTTTTCAAAAATTTACTGCACAAATATCCCAAATAAAATACAAGTATAAGCACAATTATCAAAAGCAATTCCTGAAATTACAATACCAATAATATTAATAACTATTTCTGGAAGATGTAAAATTTCTAGAGAATTAATAATTACGCCTGCTAACGGCATCGCAAAAATCAGCCAGAACAAAAGTGCTAATATCGGATATATTGTTTTCTGAAAGAAAAAAAGTAAATTGCTGTAAATAAAACTAATACTAAAAAAAGCCTTTAGCTTTTGACATAACTTTATTTTCATTTTTCCATCCTTTTTCTCCTTCTTTTATTTATTTTTTTCTTTTTAAATTTTATTCTATCTAATATTTTTGACTTTATCACCAAAAAAATACTCCGATTGTATAAAAAAATATGTGATGCTGTACAGAAAAATATAGATTTGACGCTGTGTTGGTGCAAACATTGTTGTATCTTCATTAGGTTCTGTAAAAAAATTTTTATACAAAAAGATTAAAATTGCTATCATTACACTCCCTAATACAGCTTTTATTCATTTTTTTCAAAAATTCACTACATAAGAAATATCCTAAATAAAAATATAAATCCAAGTACTATTATTAAAGCAATTACAGAAAAAAACTTATATTAAAAAAATCGTAAGCCATTCTGGAAGATTTAAAAAATGTCAAACTATTAAAAAGTATTGCACTAAACGAAATTCCAAAAATTAACCAAAAACAAAAATGCCAATGCTGGATATATTGTTTTCTGAAAGAAAAAAGTAAATTACTGTAAATAAAACTAATACTAAAAAAAGCTTTTTACTTTCGACATAAATTTATTTTCATTTATTTCCATCCTTTTTTTCTCCTTGTCTTTATTTTTTTAACCCAAAGAATTCCAATAAATACAGCAGGTATATTCAGCAACGCAATTCTTTTTATCTTTATAAGAGCCAAGACTCTTTACTTCAGAAAAGTTATTTCTAACAAACTTAAAAATTACTCATATTTTTATCATATAAAATTTATTTTTCTATATGAAATTTTTTTCTCAAAAATATATTTGCCAATTTCATTCTTTTTATTTTTACAAGGGATCAGGAGCATTTATTAAACGGAATTATAACAACTATATTATTTTTAATGGAAAGAATATAGCAAATATATGCTTACTGGCAAGCAATATATTCGCTCTACTAAAAATAAGCATATTTTTCTCCTTAATTTCTATTT
>BNJS01001575.1_pt1 | contig 18786 bp, 21 predicted proteins | sample 8540461 | NCBI WGS metagenome assembly BNJS01 (sample SAMD00202454, study PRJDB9452) | human saliva metagenome | isolation source: human saliva | place: Japan | reverse complement strand
TCAGTTACGTATTGCTAAAGTATATACTGATTTTGACGAGATGATAAAGGATGAGGAGATAGAGGCGGTATCCATGAGCCTCTCCTTCAGGTTCATTGCAAACAAATAGAAGCGGCACTTAAGGCGAGGCAAGCATGTATTCTGTGAAAAAGCCTCTTGGTGTAACCATAGAAGAGTGTGAATATATAGAGAAACTTTCAAAAGAATATCCTAAAGCTATAATTATGCCGGGCTATGGAGAAGATTTGATCCCTCATACAAGACAGGCTAAGGAAATGATAGATGCCGTAAGATAGGTAAGCCTTTTTATGGTGAAGCCTGGTCAAGATCCTATAAAAGATATAGCCGGTGCTATAGCCTATGCACCGCACAGCAGTGGAGAATTCCATGATATGTGTGTGCATGACAGCAGATCTTTGCAGGTGGGTTTTTATCGGCTGAGCCTTTAGAAGTGTATTCTATAGGAGGCTGCTATGCTTTTGATGAGTTTGCAAAAATATAATGATGGCGACAACGTATCCTGTCTTATGAAGTTTGAAGAAGATAAGATGGCATTTCTTTTTGCAGGAAGAACCGCTCCTCACGGCTATAATGTCGAGACCGAAATCATAGGAACTGAGAGGTATACTCAGAGTTGCTAATGTACCCACATCTGCTTGAGATACTTGATAATAACGGTGTGAGAAAAGAATGCAGTCAAAAATTTCCTTGAAAGATTTGAAGAAGCATACCTAAGAGAGCTGGAAGAATTTATATTATGTATAAATGAAGAAAGACAACCTAAACTCAGAGCAAAAGACGAGTTGCCAAGGCAGCGGCAAAAATAGCCTACTCTTGTAAGGAAAGCTTTGAGACCAAGACTTTAGTAAAAATAAATAAGGCTTAATCTTAAGCGGAAACGGAGAAATGCTGTGAAATATATAGAATTTGATAAGGAAGAGAATTTGATTTAATACTTATGGGAAGAGTAACTATGAGACTTAAACCCTATGGATTATTATAAAACACTTGCTGAAAGCGAAACTTATAAAAAATACTTAGGAGGTTCTCCTGCCAATATAGCGGTAGGTCTTGCAAGACTCGGAAAAAAAGTAGGTTTTATTTCAAGAGTATCGGATGACAGATTTGGAGACTTTAGTAGTTGATTACTTCAAGAAAGAAGGAGTGGATACTAAGTATATCAGCAGAGCGAAAGAACGGCGAAGCTCGGACTTACATTTACCGAGAATTTTAAGTAAAGGGAAAGCAGCATACTTATGTATAGAAATATGGCAGCAGACCTTTCCCTGGATGTGAGTGATGTGAGTGAAGATTATATAAAAAGAGCAAAGGCGCTTTTAATATCGGGTACGGCGCTTGCAAGTTCTCCTTCAAGAGAAGCCTGCCTTAAGGCATTACAATTTGCTAAGAATACCGATACTCCGGTTATATTTGATATAGATTACAGAGAATATAACTGGGCAAATGCTGATGAGAGACGACTATATACTACTCTATAGTTGCAAGAGAGACAGTGATGTCATACTCGGTTCAAGAGAAGAGTACGACCTTACCGAGTCCCTAATCAAAAAGGGATTAAGTGATAGTGAAAGTGCCGCTTTATGGGAAAAAGCCAAGATTGTAATTATTAAGCACGGTAAAAAGGGTTCTACCGCTTATACCAAGGACGGGTTGTCATTCTCGATCAAGCCCTTCCCGGTTGAGGCTCTTAAATCTTTTGGCGGCGGAGACGGATATGCATCAGCTTTTATATATGCACTGATGGAAGGCTATGATATGCATGATGCTGGAGCTTGGAAGTGCAAGTGCTTCAATGCTTGTATCAAGCCATGGATGTTCTGCCGATATGCCTAAAGTAGAAGCTATAAAAGAATTTATAAAGATGGAAAAAGAGAAGTACGGAGAAAGTGTTTCCAAGGCATAGGAGGAAGACATGAGCAGTATTAAAATGACGGTTGCACAGGCAATAGTGAAGTTTTTAGATAATCAATATGTTTCTTTTGAAGGAAAAGAGAGTAAATTTGTAGAGGGTATTTTTACTATCTTCGGTCATGGTAATGTAGTAGGACTTGGACAGGCTTTGGATGAAAATCCATACGGACTTAAGGTTTTTCAAGGCAGAAATGAGCAGGGTATGGCACATGCCGCAACAGCATTTGCAAAGCAACATAACAGAAGAAAAATTATAGCGGTAACATCATCTGTAGGACCGGGAGCAGCCAATATGCTTACTGCCGCCGCTACAGCTACCGTTAATAAAATACCTCTTTTGCTGTTCCCGGGTGATGTGTTTTCTACCAGACAGCCTAATCCGGTATTGCAGCAGCTTGAAGTTGAAAGCAGTCTTAATATAAGTACGAATGATGCTTTCAGGCCGCTTTGCAGATACTTTGACGGAATAGACAGACCAGAGCAACTCATGCAGTGCTACTGGGTGCATTCAGAGTACTTACATCAGTAGAAGAGACCGGGAGCTGTATGCGTGGCTCTTCCTCAAGATGTGCAGGGTGAAAGTTATGAGTATCCCGAGGAGTTCTTTGCAAAAGAGTACACCTTATAAGAAGACAGCCTGTAGTTTCACAAGAGCTTGACGGGGCTGTAGAACTGATCAAAAATGCCAAGAAGCCGCTTATGATTTGCGGTGGATGGAGTAGGCTCCGAAGCCGGCAATGAGCTCGAGGGAATTTGCCGCTAAGTACAATATTCCGTTTGCAGAGACACAAGCGGGAAAAAGTGCCTGCAAGTCCTCACATCCGCTATAACCTTGGCGGTATAGGCGTAACCGGGAATCTATGTGCGAACAAAAGCTGCAAACAGGCGGATCTTGTATAGCTTTAGGTTCAGGAGCTTACGGACTTTTCGACAAGTTCAAAGTCCCGGATTTATAAAGGCAAGGTTTGAGAGTAAATATTTCGAATTCCATGCACGCAAAAGCTTGAAGCCAAGATGCTTATAGCGGATATAAAGAAGCACTGAAGAGTCTTGATACAGACTTAGTAAATTAAACTATAAATCAACCCTAGGAAAAGTAAGCCCAAGGTTTAAAAGAAGAGTGGGATAAAGTACGCAAAGACTTACGCCGGCTACAGATATGATGAAAAGTTTGAGCCAGAAGTTAAGGCTTTACAAGAGAAGGCTCTATAGAAGAATTTCAAAACTTGCAGATACCAAAACTTACTCAAAACTCTCAGCAATAACTTTTAATAAGAGATACTATAGATAAGATGCCATAATTACCGGAGCTGGAAGCCAGCCGGGATGTCTACAAAGAATGTGGACTACGGACAGTTTATACAGCTACCACATGGAATACGGATATTCATGTATGGGTTACGAGGTTGCGTCAGCACTCGGTTGTAAGCTCGCTAGCAGAGCCTAAAAAGGAAAGTATGCGATGGCAGGTGACGGAAGTTTCCAGATGCTGCACAGTGAATTTGTAACTTCTATAATGGAAGGTGAGAAAATTAATATACTGTTATTTGACAACTCAGGTTTCGGATGTATCAATAATTTGCAAATGTCCAACGGCATAGGAAGCTTAGCAACCGAGTTCAGATATAGAACTGAAAACGCGTAAACTGGAGGGTGCTTTGGTACCGTAGACTATACAAAGATAGCTGAAGGTTACGGTGCTAGGAGGCTTATACCGTAAGAAACCTTGATGAACTTAAAAAAGCCTTGGAAGCAGCAAAAAAAGACAAGGTATCGACTTTGATAGATATAAAGTACTCCAAAAACAATGACATCTAGATATCGAGGCTTGGTGGCACGTTGGTATAGCGTCAAGTTCTAGGGAAGCTTTCAGTGAATACACTCAGGATAATAAAGAAGAAAAATCCTTGCCAAGGCAAGAAAGTAAATATCGCAAAATAAAGAAAAGGAGCATTTCAATGAGTGCAGAAAAATTAAAAGATATTTATTAACGGGGAATATAGACTATCTGAAACTGAAGATTATGTAGAAGTACTTAACCCAAGTACAGGAGAAGTAGACGGACTTTCACCATGTGCAACAAAGAAAGAGGTGGAAGAAAGTATAGAAGTGGCACATGAGGCATTTAAGAGCTGGTCAAGAGTTCCGGTTATCAAGAGAACACAGATACTCCATAAGGTAAGAACCCTACTTATAGAAAGAATGGATGAACTTACCATGCTTTGTGCAAGAGAACACGGTAAGGTATGGGAAGAAGCTAAGGGAGATGTACTTAAGGCGATAGAAGGAACAGAGCTTGCTATACAGGCACCTTCACTTGTTATGGGTGAGTCTTTAATGGATGCTTCTACAGGTTATGATACAGTATCATTCAGAGAGCCGCTTGGAGTATTTGCAGGAGTATGTCCGTTTAATTTCCCTGCTATGATACCCATGGGTTGGATGACTCCTTGCTGTATAGCTGCAGGTAACTCAATTGTTCTTAAGGTATCAAGCTCTACACCGAGAACAGCTATGGCTATAGCACAGATCTACAAGGATGCAGGTCTTCCTGACGGTGTGCTTAACATAGTATCATGTAAGAGAACAGAGGCTGAGATATTCCTTACTCATCCAAAGGTAAAGGGAATTACCTTCGTAGGAACAACTAAGGCAGGTAAGCATATCTACTCAGTGGCAGCGGCGCACGGTAAGAGAGTTCAGGCACTTTGTGAGGCTAAGAATCATGCACTTGTTATGTATGATGCACCTATAGAAAGAACAGCGGCAGGAATAATCAATGCGGCATACGGTTGTGCAGGTGAGCGTTGTATGGCACTTCCTGTAGTGGTTGCACATGAAAAAATAGCAGATAAGCTTGTAGAAGAGCTTTTAAAACAGGCAAAACTTATAAAAGGTAGGACCTGCTTATGACAAGACAAGCAAGCTCGGACCTGTAGTTAATCCTCAGCACAAGGAGCGTATAGAAGGATATATAGCAAAGGGTGTTGAAGAAGGCGCGACTTTGGTACTTGACGGAAGAAATCATGTTGTAGAAGGTTTTGAGAAGGGATTTTACCTTGGACCTACAATATTTGATCATGTAACTGAAGACATGGTAATAGGAAAGGAAGAAATATTCGGACCTGTACTTTGCGTAAAGAGAGTAAAAAGCTTTGAAGAGGGACTTGAGATAATGAATAATAATCCGTTTGCAAACGCTTCTGTAATCTTTACTCAAAGCGGATATTATGCAAGAGAGTTTGCAAAAATACAGACGGAGGAATGGTAGGAGTAAATGTGAGGTATACCTGTACCTGTAGGATTCTTCTCATTCACAGGACATAAGGATTCATTCTTCGGAGATCTTCACTGCCTTGGAAAAGATGCATTCAGATTCTTTACCGAGCAAAAGACAGTTACAACCAAGTGGTTTACTCAGGAAGAGTCAACACAGACAGAAGTATCCACATGGGACGGTACTATGCATAAAACATCTGTATTTTCATATAAGAAAGGCAAAAATGATGATTAAAATAGGTATAATAGGACTTGGAAGAATAGGTAAGGTACATATAAAGAGTATATCAACAAAAATCAGTTCAGCTAAGGTTGTTGCAGCGGCAGATCCGTTTCTTAATGATGAAATGACAGCCTATGCCAAAGAGTTCGGTATTGAAAACTTAAGCAAAGACTATAAGGATGTGTTAAACAATCCTGAAGTTGATGCGGTTATGGTTTGTTCATCAACAGATACTCATGCGGCAATAAGTGTAGAAGCTATAAAAGCCGGAAAGCACGTATTCTGTGAAAAACCTGTAGACCATTCTTTGGAAAAAATAAAGCTGGTAGAGGATGCCCTAAAAGAAAACCCTGTAAAGTTCCAGGTCGGATTTAACAGACGTTATGACCATAACTTTGCAGCGGTAAAAGAGGCATTTTTAGCAGGTAAGATAGGTGATATACACATCACAAAGATAACTTCAAGAGATCCTAATCCTCCAAGTGCCGAGTATGCGGCAGTATCAGGCGGAATGTTGCTTGATATGACCATCGCATGATTTTTGATATGGTTCGACTTTTTAACAATGCCGAGCCGGTTAAAAATATATGTAGAGCCTGCGGTTTTTAGTGGATAAGGCTATAGGGTGAGGCAGGGAGATATAGATACTGCATGATACCATGCAGATGAGTGACGGCTCTATTGCGGTAATAGATAATTCAAGAAAGGCAGTATACGGATATGCACCAAAGAGCGGAGGTAGTTCGGCTCAAAGGGAATGCGCTGCCACTAAAATGACAGCGCTTCTACTTGTTATAAGCTCTGAAAAGTGGTATAGTAAGCGAAAAAGCCTCTGTACTTCTTCCTTGAAAAGGTATATGGATTCTCTTTGCTGCTGATTAAAGAGTTTTGTAGAGAGCTATAGAAGAAGATAAGGAAATAAAAACCGGAATAGATGCCGGGATTAAAAGCTGTAGCGATAGCACTTGCAGGAAATTTATCCATAAAGGAGAGCGGTTTATATAAATGAAGTAGTATAAAGACATAAAATATGATTAGATTATATGCCCTTTTTGACGTCTGTTATATGAGACTTATATGTAGAAATACTGTTCTGTAGGATTTTCAGATTCTGCGAACAGTATTATCAGAAGGTGTCTTTTTGACCTTCCCGGCTTTTAATATTAACTGCTTTGGCAGTAGAAAGGTGATATTAATGAAGGAGGATAGGGAGAAACATTAGACTTGATGAAATGGAAAGTATGATTTTTAAAAGAAGGTACTGTAAGTTTAAAAAGAACTAGTAATACCTTTTGAAATATCCTTGAATACAGTACGCACAGATATAGAAGCTATATACAGAAGAGGAGAGTTAAAAAGGTATATGGCGGAGTAAAGAGCCGTAATGTCCGATAATGAGCTTTTTAGACTATAGAATAAGAGAAGATAAGCGTATATATATAAAAGCAGGAAATATGCAAAAGCGGCATGATCTCGTCAATGACGGAGATATTATATTTATTGACTCGGGAACTACAACTATACATTTGACAGATTATCTGAAAGAGAAAAATGTTAAAATAGTAACCAACAATATAGTGGTTATAAGTAAACTTCTTGGAAATGATAATATCAGTGTAATAGGTATAGGTGGAGTAGTAAGGAATAAAACCATGTCATTTGCCAGCAGCGAGAGTCTACTTTTGTTAAAGCAATATAACATACAGAAAGCTTTCATGGCAGCAACGGCGGTAAATATTAAAAATGGAGTTATGAACTCCTCCTTTTGATGAAAAGAGCAGTCAAAATGCTTGCGGTTGAAAAAGGCGGAACAGAGTCTATGTACTTGCACGACAGCAGTAAATTTGATAAAAGCGCTTTATTGACCTACTGTGACTTAGATCAGCTTAATCTGATCATAACTGACGGAGAAAAATAAAAGCTTATATAGATAAATTAAGAAAACAGGGGTGTTAATGTTTTACAGATTATAAAAAGGGAAGGCAATATTATGTATAACAGATTGTCCTATGATAAATGGATATGCAGCTATATCCGATATGGAAAAAGCTAAACAGCAATATGCTTATGGAAACAGGAGTATACACCTTGAAAATGAGAGTTTGGAGCTTTTTGACGAAGATAAAGAAACAGCGAGTTTTATTTAGCTTGAAGGAGCAATAACTATAAGTTGAATGAAGAAAGTGCATCAGCAAGCAGAAGCAATGTGTTTGATGAGATGCCTTTTGCTCTACATGTGCCAAAGGCTGTAAAAGTAGTGGTAAAAGTTTGAGGGCAGAGCTCAGGTATTGGTTCAAAAAGACTGATAATGACAGAGATTTTTGAATGTAAATTATACAGGCTAAAGCGATCTTAAGGAAGAAGCTGCGGGAGCCGATGTGGAAGGTACTGCAAAAAGACTTATAAGAACGATATTTGACTACAGCAATGCACCTTACTCCAACATGGTACTGGGAGAGGTTATAAGCATGCAGGGGTCGTTGGTCAGCTTATCCTCCGCATTACCATGACCAGCCGAGTATACTATTATAAATTTCGATAAGCCTCAAGGATTCAGCTGTGCCATGATAGGAGACAATGCTTATAAGGTATAGTGATCACAGCTATATAGCAATCCCGGGAGGGCTTACACATCCGCGCAGTCTACAGCTCCGGGATACAGAATGTATTTTTGCTGGATGATAAGACATCTTAAAGATAATCCATGGAATAAAAGAATATTTGAACCGGATCATGAGTGGCTGGTAAAACAATTGAACCATATTGATATAGATCTTTAAATTTAAGGAAACAATTAAAATTTTTGTTATAAAAATGAGAATATAACTCTAAAATTACAAAAATATGTTAAATACTAATAATATAGATTTGTATATATGTTTTGTATTGTAGTTATATTCTTTTATTTTTATATAAGTAGCTGGGTCATCTTTATTTCTTATACAAAATGTATAATTTAAGTATATCAGATATTATTTTAATGCATAAAGGATAATTTGTTTATTCTTGACAACGGAAAATCCAATAACTATAATGATTATAACTTTTAAAGGGAATATTGCTGTAGGATATTATCAAGAGTATAAGATACTGAGTATGAAGGTTATAGCCTCAAGTAAGGATAGCTCTTTGAAAGTACAAAAGTTTTATTTATGAAAGGCAGTGTGCAAAATGAAAAAGAAATTGTTAGTTGGGACCATCTGCATTAATGGCTTTATCATTAACTGCTTGTAGTAGGAGGAGATCAAGTAAGAAAGTACAGCTTAAGATGAGGTTAACACATCAGATACTCAATCTCAGACAGGCGGCAAAGAAGCTTCATTGGACGAAGTAAAGGAAAGAATTACCGGAAGGATTGAAATTCAAGTAGTTGCCAATGAGCAGTTTTCGAGGAAATCAAGCCAAGGGTAGAGCAGCTTAGTACAGGTGCTACAGATAAGTATTCACTCTAACATAATATATTCAGTGCTTGATCCTGCTCAGTGTACCAAGTCTTCCTTTCCTTACGCATCGGAGAGCAGGCGGATGAGAAACTTGCAGGAGAAGCAGGAGCGGGCAATGATATCCTGCTTGAGAATGTAATAGGTCTGGGATTCGAGAAAGCGGTTTTGGCAGAGAGATCACAAATAACAAGCAAACCAATTACCAAGCTTGATGATTTAGCGGTATGAAGATAAGAGTTCCGGAATGAATGTAGACCCTTTGGTCCTCGGAGCGATCCTATTTCAATGAACTTTGCTGAAGTATTTACTTCACTACAGCAGGGTGCAATAGACGGTCAGGAAAATCCTCTTTGATGTTATAGACAGCAACCAGATATACAAGGTACAAAAGTATATGAGTATGGGATTATAGCTATGATATGCTTATTATACTTGGATTTAACACCAAGTTTGAGAGCCTTTCACCTGAAGATCAGGAGATCATCCGTTCAGCGGCAAAGGATGCTATGGCACATCAAAGAGAATTAGTTCGTGAGTTGGCAAAGGAACAACTTGGAGAAGTTTTAAACAAAGTGGAGTAGAGATAACCGAACTTAAAGACATAGATTTAGACTCCCCTTCAAGACAGCAGTAGAGCCACTTTTATCAAGGACAGAACAAGAGCATGGAGCTGACCTGATTAATAAATTCAGATACAAGATATAATAAAGGTTTCGGTATTAGTAAAATGAAGAGCTTTTTTATTGAGGGAAACATCTAAAAGAAAGGGGGATTTTAATGAAAGGAATAATAGAAGAGATACTCTTGCAATTACCATGGGGATCATGACCTTGTTGACCGCAGGTAATGTTATAGCAAGAAAATTATTTTCACCATCTTTCATATTCGTAGAAGAGATTACTATTATATTGTTTATAGTGGCAACTTTGCGGGAACCGCTATGGCGGCAAAAAGAAACTAGCATATGGGATTTTCCGGAGTACTGAAAATTACCGCCCAAGGCTGCAAAAATAGTGAATTAATAGAGATAATTTGTCTTATATTCTTGCACTTGTACTTCATCGCGGAATAGGTGGCGGTGCGCCAAGAGTTAAGCCTTCAGGCATGACAACACCGGCGCTCGGTTTTCCGAGGATCTACGGTCTGTCCATACCTGTAGGAGCTTTGTTTATTTCCTCTTGGGATATATCGGCAGGATGATAGAGGCATTTAAGAAAAAGAGAAAGAAGAAAAGAAGGGGAATAAGATGAGTCCGGCACTGATACTGTTTTATTTTTTATTATTTTACTGGTTATAAAATGTTCCCATAGCTACATGCTTAGGATTCGCTTCAGTAATAACCATGTTTTATTCAGGGCACAGATGTCCCTGTTACCTAATCAAATGTATGCAAATATAGGTAAGTTTACACTTGGCACCTTTTTTCATACTTGCCGGAAATATTATGGAAAAGGCACAGATCTCAGATAAGCTTATTAAATTTGCCAATAAAAATGGTAGGACATCAAAAGGCGGTCTGGCAATAGTTTGTATCATTACCTCACGCTTTTTTGCAGCCATCTCAGGTTCAGTCCGGCAACGGCTGCAGCACTGGTGTTGTACTTATACCGGCTATGGTCAATGCCGGATACGGCAAAGGTTTTGCGAGCGGCCTTATGGCAACTTCAGGCTCTATAGGGTTATAATCCTCCGAGTATCTGCTATGTAGTTTACGGTGCGATATCAGGAGTATCTATAGGTAAGATGTTTATAGCCGGAATCGTTCTGGAATACTATGGTATAGCTTCCTTGGTAGTTGCAAGCTAGTTATGCCAGTTATCAAAGAGCTTTGTAAAGATGGAAAAGGCAAGTGCCAAAGGAAAAGTGGGATGCCTTTAAAGATGCTTTTTGTCTTATGATGCCTATTATAATACTTGGCGGTATATGTTCAGGTGTGTTACTCCTACTGGGTCGGCAGCGGTAGCGGCGAGTATACGGTCTGCTGTGTGCAGGTTTATTTATATACGAACTATTAAAATCAAACAGCTGAAATGCACTGGCAGACTCAGGAGTTCAGTCAGCCGTTATCATGATCATAGTAGCCTGTGCAAGCCTTTTCTCATGGCTGTAGTGCTACGGAGGGAATTGCAAAACCAGACATCCTCATTGCAGATGGCACTCAGGTAATAAGTTTGTCTTCTTAATAATAGATTAATATTATCTTGCTGATAGCAGGCTGCTTTATAGATGCAAACTCAGCTATGTATATATTTGTACCTATTATACCACCGGTAGCACTGGGCTCTGGAGTTTATGATTTGAAGGTGGCACTTGGAGTACGACGACCATGAACAACTGCTGTAGGAATGGTAACACCGCCTATGAGTTAATCTCTATGGGAGAGCCGGAATAGCCGGAATAGACTTAGAGACCATATCCAAAGCGGTTATGCCGCTTTACGTATAGCTTCACTGGTGGTACTGTTTTTAATTACACTAGGTACCTCAGGTGACTTTTAATGCCGCCTAATATTATGCTGGGTAAAAAGTAATCTAATAACACGCTTCGCTTACATTTTAGTATACGAGAACGATAAGTTAAAACCAGGAGGAGAATAGTGATAGATGCCAATGATGTCATTGTAACCGGCGGTGCAAGCGGCATAGGTAAGGCTGTGGTTGAAGGCATTGTTGCAGGAAGGCGGTCATGCTATTATCTTTGATATCAATGAGAGAAAAGTGAGGACAGGTTCAAAAAGAACTGGGTAAGGATAAGGTAATCGATGCTTATAGGAGTCAACTTAATGGATACCGAGGAAATAGCAAAACTATAGAAAGAGTCTATTCTGAGCTTAAGAATAGAGATGTTATGTCATCAATGCCGGAGTGTAAGCACAAAGCCTGAGGAAATAGATCAAAAAGAATGGGATACGTGATTGCAATCAACCTGACCTCGGTATAGACAATGACCCATGGCGGTTTTTGCAAAGATGAAGGCGGCATGAGTAAGGGAAGAATAGTCAATATAGCCTCCGTTTGCCGCAAAAGAGGTGGAGGATTGCCCGGAACAAGCGCTATGCGGCTTCCAAGGCGGGTGTTATAGGACTTACCAAGGCGGTAGCACGAGAGGGTGCGGCTTATGGCGTTTGCCTGCACGCGAGGCATGTCCAAGTTACACCTTAACACCTGTGGCTGCACTCTATGGATGATGCAGAAGATGCTGTCAACTATTCCGCTTAAAAGAGGAGCCGATCCCAAAGAAATCGCAAATGTCATGCTCTTTACGCATCTGATTTGGCAAGTTTCGTAACCGGCGAGATCAGCGATGTGGACGGCGGAGTAACTACTGGACGGCTAAGGAGGGAAAAGATAATGAGTTAGCAGAAGCATAGCCGTGGCAAAATAATAAGAACAGTTGCCTTTCGTAATATGCAACCGGGAGAGGATCTGCTTCGCAGTATACAAAAGTATGCGAGAGAGAAAATATACGGCTGTATTCTTACATGGCATAGGAAGTTTGAACGGGCAAAGTGGATCCGTGGAACTTCCTTACAAAAAGCAGGCTATGGCACAGTGATCCTATAATGCTTGGAGGGTCCCTATGAGCTTGTCAGTGCTTCAGAGCATATGTCACTGGCAACAATGACGATATACTGCTGCATGTACATTGTGCTTTCAGTGATAAAACGGTACAGCTTATGGCGGACATTTGATAGAAGGTAACAAGGTTTTGTTAACAGTAGACATGGTACAGCCGAGGTTTGAGGCGCATAAATATGGGCAGAGAGATGGGATCCGGATCTGGAAGTGCCTATTTTCCACCCGGACAGAAATTTAGAATTAATAATAAGGAGCGTGATTAAAGTGGCGGAAAAAGAACAATACTCAAAGAGTTCTAATATGAAGCTTTATGAAGATATGCATAGAATTCGGACAATTCGAGATTAAGAGCAAAAGAGTGTTTCACAAAGGGTATGCTTGCCGGAAATATACATCTTAGTATAGGTCAGGAAGGCTCTATGGTAGGGTGCGCATGAGGCGCTTGAAGAGAAAGACTTTATTACAGCTACCCACACAGGACGATGGACACGAGTATAGCTAAAGGCGGTAAGACCGACATAATGATGGCTGAGTTATTCGGTAAGGAGACCGGATATTGTAAAGGTAAGGGCGGCTCAATGCATATAGTGGATACAAGTTTAGGCATACTTGGTGCTAACGGCATCGTAGGTGCAGGAATACCCTATAGCTACAGGCTCGCACTTGCCTCTGTGATTAAGGGTACAGATGAGTACTATGTGTTTCTTCGGGAGATGCGGCATCCAATCAGGAACCTTTCATGGGTCCATAAACATGGCAGCTGCATGGCATTTGCCTATAGTATATATATGTGAAAATAACCAGTACGGTGTGTCCAACCGACTGACTCGTCGTGTAATCAATACAGACACTATTTCCGTAAGAGCAAAGGACGCATGATATGCCGGGGAATGCTATTGACTGAACCAGTGTCGCTGGAAGCATATGGGGCGGCTAAAAAGGCTGTAGAGCATGCAAGAAGCGGTAGGGACCATACTTGATAGAAGTTTTTGCATATCGTTGAAGGTCACTACTGCAGGTGATCCTGCAGGCGCTATCGTCCGAAGAGAGTATCTGGTAGAGGCACAGGAAAAGATCCTATAGTATTTATAAGAAATGCACGCAGTAAATAAGAGGTATTATTGCTGCTGAAGAAGAAGTTGATAAGTGAAATCTTTGGTTGATAAAGAAATCGAGGAAGCGGTAGAATTTTGCGAGATAAGTCTGCTTATCCGGATCCTAAAGAAGCATTGACGGATGTATATTCAATGGATACGAAAGAGAGTTCTTCGATGAAGCAAAAATCAGTTTAAGTTCAGCAATTAGAGAAGGTTTACATGAAGAATGCAGAGAGATGAAAAATGTTATATGCATAGGTGAGGACATAGGTGTTATGAACGGAACCTTTGCAGTAACTAAGGGATTTCTTGATGAGTTTGGAGCAAAAAGAGTTTGGGATACTCCCATATCAGAGTCCGGATTTACAGGAATTGCAGTCGGTGCAGCCATGAGAGGCATAAGACCTGTAGTGGAGCTTATGTATAATGACTTTATAAGTGTGTGTTTGATCCGGTCATGAATCAGGCAGCAAAGATAAGATATATGACAGGCGGACAGATAAGCGTGCCTATGGTTATAAGAGCGCCTTTTGGGCGGCAGAAGAAATGCGGGACAGCACTCACAATGTCTTGCAGGCGATGTTTACTACGTATACCGACTTATAGGTAGATGTCCTTGCACACCGAAGGATGCCAAGGGACTTATAAAGAAAGCAGCGGTTCGTGATAATGATCCGGTAATCGAGATAAGCTTTACATGCCAAATAGCAGACGAAGTCTCTGATGAAGAATATATATTATACCTCTTTGGAAAAGGTGAAATTAAAAGAGAAAAGATGTAACTATTATTACATGGAGCAGACAGGTTAATTTCTCTTTTGGAGGCTGCGGCTAAACTTAAGGAAGAGGGAATAGATGTAGAGGTTCTCGATCTAGAACATTAGTTCCGCTCGATTTTGATAATGATCAAGGAGTCCGTATAGGAACACATAATGTAGTTATAGTAGAAGAAGATGTTAAGCGTTTTGGGATTCGGTGCTGAGATAAGTGCTCAGATAATGGAAAGATTTATTTGATGAACTTGACTCACTGGTACTTAGAGTAGCCGGAGCCAATGTTGTATCTCCGTTTAGCCCAAGTCTTGAGGGATGCAGTGTATCTCAGGTAGATGATATCGTAGCAGGCGTAAAGAAAGCATTAAACAAATAGGGAGGCGAATGTTTTGGCATCAGAAGTAAAAATGCCCTCAATTAGGCTTGACTATGGAAGAAGGCACTATTGAAACATGGCATAGAAGGTGACAGGGTTGCTAAGGAGATATACTTTTAGAGATAGCGACCGATAAGATTACTTCAGAAATAGAAAGTGAGTTTGACGGAGTAGTACTGAAAATTGTAGCAAAAGAGGGCGAAGATGTTCCGGTACAGGGCGTTATAGCTATTATAGGCGAAGAGGGAGAGCAGGTAGATGCAGCCAAACCTCAGAAAGTCTTAAAGAAACTAAAGCAAAGAAAAGTAAGCCAAGTTTCCGTAAAGACAGAAGTTGTTGTTCTGCCACAAGCCAAGGTGGAAGAGTAAAGATCTCACCTTTGGCTAAAAAAACAGCCGAAAAGTTCGGTGTAGATTATAGCGTACTTGCAGGAAGCGGTCCGGGAGGACGCATAATACAGCAAGATGTATTAGCTGCAAAGGATACGGTTGTTGTTAAGGAAGTTAAGGAGACAGCGCCCTTATCACAGGATGAAAAAAGAGAGGGCGGCATAGTGCTTAAGGGTATGAGAAAGGTAGTTGCCGAGAGAATGCTTCAGTCTCACCTTGAGATACCGCCTGTTACTCAGAATATGAAGATTCGATGTAACTAGCTTATTGAATTTAGGAAAGTCAATCAATGAGACAAGGGAAGAAAGAAGTTTATCAATGACTTTTGTACTTAAGGCAGTTGCCAAGGCACTTGCTAAAAATCCTACATAATGGTAAGCCTTATTGACGGGCAAATATTCCAAAACAGTAATGTAAATATAGGTATGGCAGTGTCACAGATACGGGACTTATAGTACCTGTAATAAATGATGCGGATAAATTAAGCCTTGAGGGCTCTTTTCAGCAAAGGCTATGATTTGGCATTAAGGGCAAGAGAAAATAAGCTCGATATGGATGAGTACAAGGATCAACCTCACCGTATCAAATCCTCGGTATGTTTTGGTGTAGGTCATTTACACCTATTATAAAATCAACCGGATGCGGCTATACTTGGAGTATGTTCCGTAGAAGACGAGCTTGCACTTGACGAGGGCAATGTTGTGCAAAAGAAGAAAATGAAAATATCTTTGACCTATGACCACAGGTTGCTTGACGGAGCTGTAGCAGCAAAGTTCCAGCAAGAAATCAAGAAGCTGCTTGAAAATCCGATGGAGATACTTTTATAAAGCAGGGGGAAGAATCATGGCACAAAAAGTGGTTGTAATAGGAGCCGGTCCGGGCGGATATGTAGCAGCTATAAGGCTTGCACAGCTTGGGGCTGAGGTAATACTTATAGAAAAGGACAAACTTGGAGGTACCTGCCTTAATGTGGGTTGTATACCTACAAAGGTCTTACTTCATTGTGCGGAAGTTGTTAATAACTTGGAAGAAGCACAGGAGCTTGGTGTAAAGGTAGACAGTTCAAGTATTAACTGGGATAAGGTACAGGAAAAGCGAAAGAAAATATCATCCCAACTTGTTATGGGTGTAGGCAGTCTGTAAAAGCAAACAAGATAAAGCTTATAGAAGAGGAAGTGTTTGTAGATAAGCATACCTTAAAATGTAGTTAAGAAAGATAAAACCGAAGAAAAATTAACATTTGATGAGCTTATCATAGCCAGCGGCTCGGTACCGGCTATTCCGCCGATACCCGAGTTAAAGAATGTCCGGCTTGTACTGACTCTACGGCTGCCTTGGAACTTGATAAGGTTCCTAAGAGTATGCTTGTAATAGGCGGCGGCGTAATAGGTATAGAGATGGCGACAGCCTATAGTGCTTTCGGAACCAAAGTTACTATAGTAGAGGCGCTGCCGAAGATACTGCCTTTAATGGACACAGAGCTTAGTAGATGCTAAAGAAGTCCATGCAGGATATAGAAAGTACTTACAGGAACGAAAGTTTTATCAGTAGAAACTACAGCTCTTGGAGCGAAGGTCAATGTAGAGACGGGAGCAAGGAAATAAAAGCTTTGAAGCTGAAAAAGTACTTGTGGCGGTAGGAAGAAGAACTTATACAGAATCTCTTGATCTTGCAGCAGCCGGCATAGCAAATGACAGAGGAAGAATAACTGTTAATGATAAGATGCAAACTAATGTAGAGGGTATCTATGCTATAGGAGACTGTCTTGGAAAGGTTATGCTCGCCCATGTGGCTTCTGCACAAGGAGAAGTTGCAGCAGAAAACATCATGGGAGCAAATAAGAAGTTTAACGGCGCTACAAGTCCGTCCTGCGTATATACCGACCCTGAGTTTGCCGGTGCAGGACTTTCACCGAAGAGCAGGCAAAAGAGCAGAATAAAGATTATGAAGTGGGGAAGATTTCCGCTTGCTGCTAACGCGTAAGGCTTTTTGACTTGCAAAACGGCGGTCAGGGTGTAGTTAAGGTCATTAAAGGAAAAGAGTATAATGAAATTCTCGGAGTACATATATTAGGACCAAGGGCTACAGACCTTATAGCTGAGGCTGCTCTTATGGTAGGCATGGAAGCGACCGCAGAGGATGTTATAGAAACCATACATGCCCATCCGACACTTACTGAGGCTGTAAGAGAAGCTGTGCTTGCTTCTCAGAAGGCATAGCCATACACATATACCTAATAGAGAAAAGTAATACTTTTGAATTAAAAAGCCGCTATAAAAGAAAAATACGCTGTATACAGTAATCTTTGCTTTATTTACTGCTGTATCTTTACATACTATATTCTTGATGGACAGCTCCTTTAAGCTTTATAATTTTATTCAAAAGGAGGAATAAAATTGAAAATTGTACTTAATATTTTTCTAGAGCATTTATCGCATTGTATGCAATTCTGACTCTTATTGCAGTGATTGCGGAAATGAAAGAGATAGGTTTTCAAAGCATCTCACTTACTATATTTTTATCGGAGCTATTTTGTTGATTTCTGGCTACAGTCACGAATCTACTCATGGCTTGTATATCTTTCCTTAGTGTTAATGATTCCATTGGTAATTTTTACAGGTTATATAGTTGGAAATTTACAATTGTCTCATATTATAATTCATGTATATTGATTACAGTACTGTTGTCTTTATATACGGTTTTTCAGTTCTGCTGAGTAAGTAGAAAAATATAAATTTCTTACAAGCTTATCAAAAACAGATTGTAAGTCCAATAAAAATCCTGCTTAAAAGAGGATTTTAGAGGCATCAGGAACTTTGGTAAAGCCACAGAATTCTCTAAGATGTCTGGAATAATTTCATCAAGGTCAATGTGATTTTCGAGCAGAGTAAGAAACTGAGGTTTGTCAGATTCAAAAATATCTTTACAATCTTTCAAAAATATCTGCCAAAGATAGTTGTTTTGTGATATCATAGTAATGTCTCCTTCGTGATGTGGCGTATGTTTTGCAATCCATTATATCACAGACCGAGAGGAGATTTTTATATTCAGTAACAAAAAAGTGTCGTATTTATACGGCTTTTGGCGTTTCGCAAACGCCTATTAAGTTTTAATAAAGTAAGAGGTAATCAAGGTGAGAATTACACTTTTAGCTAATGCAGGCTTATATATAGAGATTGAAGATAAGCTGCTTTTTACTGGATGCTATACATTATGATGAAGCTTATGTTTTTAGCAGGCTACCTAAAAATCTGTGCTGGGCATATGCTGCATGGGAGGGTAGGTAAATACGCCAATGTAGAAAATATACTGCTCACACTTTCCATCCGGACTATTTTACTCAGAAGGAACTCTATAAGTTATATAAATAACAATAATGTAAAGGGTCATCTGAGAAAATCAATAAAAGAAGTGAATTGATAAAATGTCTTTAGAAAAGGATAATGTTAGCTGCAATATAATTGAAAAACAGGGAAAAAGAATTTGAAATAGGAAATATTGAAAGCAAGTGCCTTTTATACTCCGCATTTAGGTGAGATATATAAGGATGTGATCAATATTTGTTATATACTTTAAGGGGAAGATAACCGTACTTTTATGAGCGGATGGAGATTATCAGGAAGAATTTTTATTGATAACCTTGCAAATGAAAATATCAATGCGGTTTTTGTAACACCTATATTTTTAATAATAAAA
>BNJS01003320.1_pt1 | contig 18807 bp, 34 predicted proteins | sample 8540461 | NCBI WGS metagenome assembly BNJS01 (sample SAMD00202454, study PRJDB9452) | human saliva metagenome | isolation source: human saliva | place: Japan | reverse complement strand
CTCCCGCTCCGCGGCTCCGCCGACGCTCTCCGACGGCGGCCGCTGCTCGCCCATCGGCGGCCGGGGTAGGGACGAAAAAGCGTATGCCCCCAGACGTTTCCGCAGGGGGCATATCGGTTTGGGGGCCGCATTCGATCGTCGGCCCACGTCAGTAAACGGCTGTCGCCGGCGCGCTGGCCGAGGTGGGGCGGGCGCTGATTTCACGGCGACGGTTTGATAGAACATCTCCACTCATTCTGCAGCTTGTCGAGGGCATTGTCTGGTGGGTGAGGGCGGATAGGATGCCGGCGAAGATGTGGATGAAGGTGTCGACCAGGCTTTCGGTGTCGAGTTCCGGGCGGACTTCGCCGCGCTCCTTAGCCCGGTTGACGATCTCCACCCCGTAACGCGCTTTGCGCGGGCATACTCCTGCAGCCGATACTTGAACGGAGGGCACAATGCGCTGACATGAATCATGAAGTTGAGTGATGAGGCCTGCGTAATGTCGCTGTCTTTGACGACTACATCCTGGAAGTAGCTCGTCTTCGACGCTATCCTGCGGGCGTACTCTACCAGGTAGGCCCTCAGCGGCGTCTGGCTGTTTAGGCTTTCCTCGCTCGGGCCGGCGTCGCACAGAAAAATCGTGCATACATGCTCCGCGGTGGCCAAAAGCACTTCTGTCTTTGCTCCGGTAATGGTAGAGGAGGCCCCGCGCGTAGCTCCGGAGAGCCGCTCAATGTCCGAAAGGGTCACCTTTTTCATATCGCGCGCCAGGAACAGCTTGTAGGCACTCTCATAATGGCCTGTTTCAGCTGCTCCGCTTTCTCGAGTCTTTCTTTCATTCTTTGTCCCATAAGCTTTCGTGTGTTAGGGTGGCGTGTAAATAAATTTCATTGGATGGGTTGTCTTAGTTCTTAGATTGCAAAAATACGAAGAACGGCACTGTTTTTCAAAGCGTTGCAAGAAAAAGTTTTACAAATTGCGCTACTTCGTACAGTTTCCCGCCGCAACAATTTGTATAGCAAGCCCCCAGCCGAAAGAGGCTTTATAAAGCAGGTGCGATAAGGGACAGATTGCGCTCATTCACCCCAAAAATAATCGGCTACGGGGCCGCTGACGCTCATTGGCTCATCCAGTAATTTGCTGCGGCAGCGCCTTCTGTTCATTTTTCCTCGTCGCACTTTCCGACGGGGGCGACTCCCTGTCGCGGGCTATCGTCCCCTATGAGGAACACCGGCCAACGCATGCCATTCGCCCCTATCCTGACGTCCGACAGGGGCCGCCGCCCGTCAGGCGCCTCCGTCGGAAACTATTTCGGGGGCCGTCGCCGCCCGGTCGCTCCCCAATGAATCACTACGGCAGCTCCTGACCGGCAGCGGCCCCCGCCGGACACTCCGACAAGAGCCACTTCGTGTAAGTCGCTCCCATTGGAATGTCCGACGGGAGCCACTTTCACGCATACCCCCGTTGAGCACCTCAATGGGGCGTCTTTTGCTCGGACGCCCTGCTGGACACTCCGACGGGCTGTCTTTTTGCTCGGACGCCCCGTTGGACACTCCGACAGGGGTGTCTTTTCGCTCGGACGCCCCGTTAGACACTCCGACAGGAGCCACTTTCACGCGTACACCCCCGTTGAGCACCTCAATGGGTGTCTTTTGCTCGGACGCCTCCGTTGGACACCTCGACGGGATGTCTCACTCGGACGCCTCCGTTGGACACTCCGACGGGATGTCTTTTTTCACTCGACGCCCCTGCCGGACATCTCCGGCGGGGCGCCTCTCCGCAAAGCGGCTCCCAGAGCCACCTTCGGATAGCTGCTTTCGACTGTCCGGAGCGCCCCGCGGAACGATTTTTGGCGGCGCCGGCCATTTCGTGGCCCGTGATGGGGAATAGAAGATGGCGGACGGCGTACTTTTGCGCCCATGAATTTTAATACGGATAAGATGAATAAGACGAGTTGAGTTAGTGTGCGCTTTGATTTTGATGCAAAGCGGCGGAGATGTTGCTGGCGCAGAAGGCGCCGAAGTGGGCCGACAAGGCGCGGCGGTCGGTCTTTACGATTGAGGCCACGGACAAGAGTGGCAATGTCACGCGCGGCACGGGATTTTTGTGGGCGACCAGGAGAGGCCGTCTCTAACTATACTCTATTTATAGGCGCCGACCGGGCCACGGTGATCGATGCCGACGGCGGACGCCTGCCGGTGGTCTGCATCCTCGGCGCGGATGATCTGTACGACGTGATCCGGTTCAAGGTCAGCTCGCAGAAGAAACTGCCCGGCTTGACCCTCAGCCGTGAGCCAGCCCGCCGTCGGAGATCGGGCTTACCTCATCCCCGCCTCGTCGGCTAAGGGCGCGGCGCCGGCCGTGGGCCCGATTTCGGAGGTGACCCGCATCAAGGAACAGTATGGTTACTACCGCGTCGACATGCCCCTCACGCGCGAGCAGGCTCGCGCGCCGCTGCTGAACGAGGGCGGCCAGGCGTTTGCCCTGGCGCAGGCCGACGCCCTCGGGCAAGGGCAAGACGTACGGCATTGACCTGGCATATCATGAGTCTGCGGCCGGCGGCAACCGATGTCCTGAACAAAGTCTACTCCTCCATCGGCATCCGGACGGCCTGGGCCAGCTCGGCCGACGAGGCGCTCGTGGCCCTCATGCTCTACGCCGCCCAGCAGGACGCGCACGCCTATCTCGCCACCCTGGACGACTTCATCGCCACCTTTCCCAGCTCCCCGGATGGTTACCTGACGCGGGCTTCGCACTACGTCTACCAGCGGAAAAAGCTCTCCGACGTGGGCACCGAGCAGCAGCTGCTCAGCCGGGCTGAGGCGGACTTAGCGTCGGCGCAGAAGCTGTTCGAGACAATGTCGCCGAGGGCTATTACAACCACGCGAAGCTCATCTATGGCGTCTCGGCCGCCGACTCCACCCTCACGGCCTCGGCTGGACAATGGACCGCGCCGCCGACTGGATCGCTAAGGCCATCGCCGCAGACGACCGCCCCCTCTACCGACAGCCTCGAGGCCGACATCGCCTTCTTCCGCGGCAACTACGCCAAGGCGGCCGCCGATTACGCACTCGTCAACCAGGGCCCCGGTGCCCTCGGCCTCTTCGTTTTACATGGCCGCCAAGACCGAGGAGCAGCTCGAGGCTCCCGACACCACCCGCATGTTTATCCTCATGGATAGCGCCATCACCCGCGCCACGGGTGTCAACCCTGACCGACGCGGCTACGTACATCATGGACGCCGTCGATATGCGCATGCGCCGCGGCCAGTTCGCCGAAGCCGTAAAGCTCTACGACGCTACTATGCCCTCACGGGTGGCGAAGTCTTGCCCCGCTTCTACTACTACCGCGAGCAGGCTAAGTTTCGGGCGAACGATATGGACGGCGCCCTCTCCGACATCCGCCTCGCACTCGAGGGCGACCCCAACAACGCGCTCTACCTGGCCGAAGAGGGCTCCATCTACCTCCGCAAGCAGGACTTCGCCAAGGCCCGACAGAGCCTGGAGCGCTGCATCGCGCAGGCCCCCGACTTCTCGGCGGGTCACCGCCTGCTCGGGCTCTGCCTTGTCCGCAGCGGGAAGAAGGGCCGAGGGCTGTCGGGCCTTCGAACGCGCCAAAGAGCTGGGCGATCCCGTGGTCGAACGTCTCATGAAGCAGCATTGCCAGTAACTATCGGCGGCATCGATCGGTGGGCGGCCGCCTGCCAATCGCTCGTTTGTAGCTTTTCATTTTTCGTGTCACACCATGGATAGTGTAGCCTTTCAGTATCTCCCTCAGGCGGAGATCAGAGCCTATCAAGAGCAGTGCCTTGTCGAGACACTGGCTTACGTCAATGAACGGTCGCCCTTCTACCGCCGCCGATTTGCCGAAGCCGGCATCGACGTCAGCAGCATCCGGCGTCTCGAAGATCTCGTGCGACTCCCGTCACCACCAAGGGAGGATCTCCAACGCCACAACGAGGATTTCCTCTGCGTCCCCCGCACCGAGATCCTCGACTACGTCACCACCTCCGGCACCCTCGGCGAGCTGAGTCACCTTCGCCGACACCCGCCGCGACCTCGACCGCCTTTGCGCTCAGCGAATACCTCTCGTACGAGATCTGCGGCTGTCGCCCGGACGATGTCATCCAACTCATGCCACCAACGACCGCTGCTTCATGGCCGGTCAAGCGTGCCTCTTGGGTAGCTTCCGCCTTTGGGTCGGCCATCGTCCGCGTGGGCAACGGCATCCCCGAACTGCAATGGAACATGATCCGCCGCCTCCGCCCGACCGTCTGCGTGTGCGTCCCTCCTTCATCCTCAAGCTGATCGACTACGCCCGCGCTCAAGGCATCGATTACCGAAGCTGTAGCCTCCGCCGCGCCTTCTGTGTCGGCGAAAACAGTCCGCACCGACACCCACGAGCTGAACCTACTCGGCCGCAAGATCTACGATCTCGGCCCGAGCTGTCGCTACACGTCAACTACGCCTCCACCGAGATGCAATCCTCCTTCGCGGAGTGCGAACACCAATGCGGTTCGCACCACATGCCCGACCTGACCATCGTGGAGTTTCTCGACGACGACAACCGCCCCGTCGGCCCCGACGAGCCAGGCGAGATTACCATCACCACGCTCGGCGTGGAAGGTATGCCGGTCGTCCGTTTCAAGACGGGCGACGTCTGCCGCCATTTCGAAGATCCCCGCCTGCGGCCGTCACTCCGTTACGTGTCGGCCCGATCATCGGTCGCAAAGGGCAGATGATCAAATTCAAAGGGCACAGCGCTCTATCCGGCCGCCCTCTACGACATCCTCGACAACGTACCCGAAGTCACGAACTACATCGTCGAAGTCTACACCAACGCCATCGGCACGGACGGCATACGCATCCTGGTCGGTGCCGGCGAATCTCCTGACGAAGGCTTCGAGAAGCGTCTCAGGGATCTCTTCCGGTCGAAAGTGCGTGTCGCGCCGGACATTGTCTTCGAGCCGACCGAGCTGATCGCCCGCAAGCAGATGCCACCGACGAGTAGGGAAGCTGATCAAGTTCTTCGACTATAGAGTGGGTAACGTATAGTTATCCGTTGCTGGCAAAAAGAGCGGGCTGCATCATCCGTCGCAGATGGTGCAGCCCGCTTTGTCATATACCCGCCGATGCCGGTAGGCTGTTTTGCCGGTTTACCGGCCACTTTCCTGCAGTTAGCTTTTCATTTTCCGTCTGACGATCGCCACGCCGAGCATGATGGCGAAGAAAACGGGTAGAGGCTGCGGCATGAGAGCCACGTCCGACAGTCCGCCGCCCGTACGAAGAGCGTGTTGAAGCCTTCCAGTCCCCAGTTGAGGGTGAATACGGGCGACGGTGCGCATAAGAGGTGGCATGACGAACGGGGGGATCCACACGCCGCCGATGGCCGCCAAGATGACGACGGACACGGCGCCGAAGATGCTCGCCTGTTGTGCCGTACAGAGCCACACTGCCGATGGCCAACCCGTAACCCACAGCCGACAGCGAGACGGCGATGCACATCAGGGCGAGGGGCAGCGTGGTCGTGGCCGAGGCGGAGGGGCGGCAGGCCGAGGTGGGGCATGAGGTAGAGGCCGGTGAGGAGAAGCAGGCGAGCTGCAGAGGCAGACGAGGAGGTGGACGAGCACCCTGCCCGTGAGGTATAGGGCGTAGGGGCAGGGCATGGTCAGGAGGCGGGCGAAGCAGCCTGCTTTCGCGCTCGCGGATCATGTTCCCGGCCAGCGAGATGACGATGAAGAAGACGGCGAACATGCTCCAGGCCGGTACGTTGTGCTGCGTAGCGTTAGGGCAACAGGTCGGCGGTGGAGGAGGTGCGGGCGTGGACTCGTGGACCGTGATCCAGCCTCCGTCTCCATCTCTAAATCGATGGGCATGGGGATAAGGCGGTTCACGTGACGCGAGATCTCACTGAGCAGGAGCCGGTTCTGGACCGTGAGCATGTGTTCGCGGACGGCGCTGAGCAGCGTGGCCCGAAAGGACGGCTTTGCGGTTGGGTCGACCCAGAGACGGATCTCAAGCGGTTGAGCTCGAGAGGGTGTCTGCCTCGGCTTCGCTTTACGCTCATCCTCCTCGCCACCGAAGGCTTGCGCCACGCCACGTGCCACGCGTTGCCGTAGACGGTCGGTGGTGCCGGACGGGATGACGACGCCGATCAGGTGTAATCGCCCCTGCGCACGGCCGCTTCCACCGCCTCGGCTGTCAGCGGCTGACCGTCGGGCGTCGTGGAGGTAATGTCGAAGAGGTGGCTATCGGCTAGCTCTCGGCTGACGGTGTTGCCGAGTGAATCGGCGTCTTCGTTCAGCAAGAGGAGGGGATATGCTGTTCGTCGAGGGTGCGGAAGGTGCTGTCCTGCAAGCTGGCCATAGGATCACGAGCGCCACGGCATCAGGAACAGTAAGACGAGCCCCACGGATCGCGCAGGAGCAGCAGCAGGTCTTTGCGGAATAATGCGGCGAGCTTCATGCGCGTCCGGCCTCCTCCGTCCGGGCAATAGAGGGCTTCGAGCGACGGCATGCGCGCCTCGACAAGCAGGCGTCGGGCGTGCCTTCGCAGACGGTTGCGCCGCGGTTCATGAGGGGCTACGCGGGTGCAGAGTTGCTCTGGCCTCGACCATGTCGTGCGAGGTGTAGATGATCGTCATGCCGTCGGTATTGAGGGCGCGAAGGTGCGCGATGATCTCTTGCCGGGAATGCACATCGACGCCCACGGTCGGCTCGTCAAGAAAGAGGATACGGGGGCGATGAAGCAGGGGCAACGAGGAGGTTGAGCTTGCGCTTCATGCCGCCAGAGAGGTGTTCGATGCGTTTGTGTAGGTGGGCGCGGGAGATCGAGGCGGTCCGCATCCGTGTCGATGCGTTCGCGGAGCGTGCGGGTGGAGCAGGCCGTGCATGCGACCGAAGAAGTGAAGGTTCTCCGCGGCGGTCAGCTCGGGGTAGAGGGCAATGTCTTGCGGTACGACGCCGATCAGCGGACGGATGCGGGCACGGTCGCGGCGTATGTCGAGGCCGCAGAGATGCACCGTGCCGCCGTCGAACGGCAGAAGGCCGGCGAGGATCGGAGAGCGTCGTCGTCTTGCCCGCGCCATTGGGGCCGAGTGGCCCGAAGAATTCGCCCTCGGAGACGTGCAGCGTGAGTCCGTCGACAGAGGGTGCAGCGGCGCCTGCGATACGTCTTGCGGAGGTCGCGGATGTCTATGGCAGATGTCATGTATAGTTACGAGTGAATGGTTACGAGTTACAAGTGCAGGGAGCCGGGGCATATGCGATGCGCCTCTACGGTCTTCTTTTTCTTCCCTTGATGGAAGAAAAGAAGCAAAAAGAAGATCGAGGCGTCAGGGACGCCGGCCAATTTGGCCGGGTACCAAGAGAGTATGAAAAATCGGGCGGACAGACTAGGCCTGCTCCTACTTTCTACTACTTCAAACTACTTCTCACTACCCTTTACTACTTCTCACTACCCGTTCCAGATCCGTGAAGAGCGTAGCGCTCCATACCGCCGATGGCCTTCAGATCGGCGCCAAGCGTGCGTAGTCGACGTCGGCAGAGGAGCGGTTCTTGCAGACGCGTCCGGCATCGGCGGCGAAGCGTCGCCATTGGTCGCCGATCTCGGTCAGGCGGGCGGAGAGCCTCGTTGAGGGTAGGGATGCCGGTCACGTCAGCAGCCTCTTGCAGGAAGGCGGCGAGAAAGGCGAAACCGGCGCCGCCTGTACCGATCTCCTCCATCATGCGGATCAGTTGTGCCAAATGAAGTGCGGCTCGCTTCGGCCCGTACTGCTGCGGGAAGCGGGGATTTGTCGGCCGAGATAGTCGGAACGTGTTGATGCCCACCCAAGGCACCGGCCCGGGCTGATGGATCGTGCGGTTGCAGTTCGTGAGGATGGCGCGGCGCACGAGTGGCGGCAGGTCGGGTGTGTGCCGAGGCAGCGAGCGGATGTAGTAGAGCTTGCCCATGGGCGGATAGGGTGCCGCGGGCGAAGCGGGCGCGCATCATGTCGCGCGCCGAGAGTCGCACCTTTCCATCGCGATCGGATCGCTGACCAGGTAGTCGTCGCCCTCCTTGCCAAAGACGGTGATGTTGTGTGCATTGAAATGGAAGCGGTATTCCGCAGGCATATAGGGCAGGAAGTACATGCTCACCACGGCGCCCACGGGCGTACCCTCAGCCAACAGTTGGTCGAGCTTGCGTTCGGCCCGCGAGCGGTTGAAGTAGATGTGTTGCCGCGTGCCGAAGCCGAGCAGACGCGTGGTGCGTGAGAAGATCATGCCGGGCAGGGGGCGGAACGACGTCACGGGGAAGCCCGCCAGGCGGACGAAGGGCAGATGGACGAAGTAGAGCGAGGCGGAGAGGCCGAAGACGAGCGGCTCGGAATAGTCGTAGCCGTAGAAATGCAGCAGGGTTGCGGGTGACGCCATTCTCGCAGTGGGCGCTGGGGCGGTGGTCAAAAAGCTATTTCAATCATTCCACACTCCTCAGTTCGTCCACGGTGATGCGCAGCGCGTCGGCATATCGCTCCAGGGTGCGTTCGTCGAGCTGCATAAAGGCGTCGTAGGGTGAGGTGTTTCTTCACCTTGCGTTTGGGTATGTCGGCGTAGGCGGCCAGCATGCTGACGTCTTGCAGGTTCTTCGTCATGTGGTAAGCCAGCGGGACTGGCCTCGTGGCGGAGCACCTGCTCGCGGATGGCCTCGCAGGAGAGCGCGGATGTCGTCCCAGACGAGGTCCAGCACATCATTCTTCACTGCCCAGCCGTCGCTGACGACGCTCTGATAGCGCCCGTCCTCATCGACGGCATACGCCACGTCGCGGATCACGCCGCCGGCCATGTATTTCAAGTCTTGGGGTACTTCGTTTATCGTCATCTCTTATGCGTTTTGTTCTAATCATTCATGAGCGTTTGCGGGAACCCCGCAAAGTGCCTTTGAAAAACTTTTTGGCGTTTGCAGGAACCCCGCAAATGCCTCGAAAAACTTTTTGGCGTTTGCAGCAATGCTGCAAGTACCTCGACTTTTGGTGTTTGCAGGAATGCTGCAAATGCCTTGAAAAACTTTTGGTGTTTGCAGGAATGCTGCAAATGCCTGAAAAACTTTTTAACGTTTGCAGCAATGCTGCAAAGTGCCTTGAAAAACTTTTTGGTGTTTGCGGAATGCTGCAAATGCCACGGAAGCTTTTCGGCGTTTGCAGCAACACTGCAAGTGCCTCGAAACTTTTTGGGGTTTGCAGGAATGCTGCAAACGTTTTCGGAAGCCTAACGAGAGGCTTTACACCACCGTCAGCAGCGCGTAGGAATACGAGAAGCGGGCGCTCTCGGGCACCATCAGCGGGATGCGTTGCCCGGGCCGCAGTCGCCCCGTCTGGCGCAGCCCGTCGAGCATGGCGAAGGCCGAGACAGAGGCCACGTTGCCGATCTCGGGCGGGTTGACGTACCAGCGTTCGGCGGGGATGTCGTATCCCCATACGCTCCAGCTCGGCCTCGATCTTCTTCTTGAAATACATCGATGAGAGTGCGGCAGGAACCAGTCGACCGACGAGAGATCGAAGGCGCGCTTTTTCATCACCCGGCGGAGGAAGTCGCCGCCCAGCGTGATGATGTTGCGCTCCAGGATGCGCGTGTCCTGCTTCAGGGCGAAGAGCGATCGCGACAGCCATTCAGCTTCGAGTGTTGCGCCCAACCGACGAGCTGCCCTCGGCGTCCTTCTCCCTCACCGGCATACATGCACGTCTCCACCCGATCGGCGTACGACGTGCCCTCGATCCATTCGATGCGGAAGGCCAGCCGACCGTCCGTCGGCGGTTCGTGCCCGAGCAATAGCGCCGCGCTGCCGTCTGACAGCATCCAGCGCAGGAACTCCTTCTCGAAGGCCGAAAGATCGGCTTCTCCATCAGCTGGTCGATCAGCTCCGCCTCTCGCTCGAAATAACGTGCCTGCATCCAGGCCGAGAGTCGCCTCGAAGCCACGCACACGGCCCGCTGGGCGTCGCCCGTGCGCATCGAGAGCCAGGCGTACTTCAGGGCATGTCATGCCCGTGCAGCACGATCCGGCGAAGGAGACCACCTCCGCGCCACCATCGCCACCGAGTGCGCCGTGCACCATCACGCCGTGCGAGGGCATGAGCTGTTCGGGCGAGGCGGTGCCGCAGGCCAGCAGGGTCGATGTCCGAGGGTGTCATCGCGGCCTCCGCAAGCAGATGCCGCACGGCCAGCGCGGCCATCTCTACGTTCGTGTGTGTCACGCAGCCGCTCTTGTCTAATGCGTAATAGCGGCTGCGGATGCCATTCTTCTCCAAGACCAATCGCTTGGCGATGGACGATTTCGGATTAACGAGGTCCGATATAATCCTCCATCTCTTCGTTGCGCACCGGGCGTTGGGGAAGAAGGTGGAGAGGTGGGTGATATAGATGTATTCCATTGTTGGGGATGTTTAGGCGTTGGGGATGTTTAGGCGTTTGTTTATCTGTTTAGGTGTTTATCTGTTGGGATTGTTTAGGGCGTTTGGGTGTTATCATCGACTCAACAAATGAACAACCCAACGTCTCAACAAGCAAACAATTCATCAACTCAACACCAAACACACCTCGCGGCAGGGCACGCTCGAGTGCGGCTCGGCGCAGTGGGTAGGTGAGCCAATAAAACAGTAGGCCGAAGGGTGAGACGGCGTATAACACGAAAAAGAGGTAGGCCTTGAAGAGCCGAAGCCGTCCCTGCCGACGCGGATCGCCCGCGCCGCCCCGACGCCGTACGAAGTGCGCCCAACGGCCCCACATGCGGTAGCCATTGTGCTCAATAAAGTAGAGGTGGGGGATGAAGGTGACGGCGCCCTCGCGCATGAGTCGCTCCTGAAGCTGCTCCCACTGCCCGTCGTAGAGCGTGCGGAGGAGGATGAGGCCGAAGCGATCGGCGTCGGCCACGTCGCGCTGCGAGACACCTGCGGCGGGCAACAGCCGAGTGGCCTCTTGCGTCCGTAGAACAGCCAACGGATGATGGTCAGCACGCTGACGAGGTTCGGCGCACGGTCGTGCAGCTCGATGAAGCCGACGTAGCGAGCGCCAATCTCGCGCAGGTAACGACGCGTTTCGCTTTGCGTCATCACCCACATGTTGCGGCAACCGTTGACAAAGACGACGGGCCGGCCGTGGAGGTAGGCGCGCACCTCGGGCGACTGGAAGAAGGCGTGCAGCGGCGTGGAGAGCGAGAGGTACCAGCTCTGACCGACCACGAGGACGAGGTCGGCTTCGGCTACTTCACCGCTCAGATCCACCGGCTCGATGGCGCAGGCGATGCCGAGACGCGACTCGGGAAAGACTTGAAAGAATGCCTCCGACGACCACGGGTAGGGTAAGCCGTCACGGGGCGGATCTCCCGCGTAACGACCCGACAGCCGGCCGCCTCAAGCGGCGCACAGAGGTTCCGGGCGATGGCGAGTGCCTGCCCGGTCTGGGTGTAATAAAAGACTGCAACGGTGAGTGTGCGTGCCATCCTGTGGGTCTCCGTCGGTCAGCTGGCTTTGATGTTGCGGACTACGTCGCGGCCGAACGACTTGTTGGCCAGCGCGCGATTGCGGGGGCGGAAGGTGCCGTCCTCCATCTCGCGCATGACGACTTGCGTGAAGAGTCGGAACATCTTCTGCTCCTGACTCTCGTCGTGATAGAACGTGTCCCAGGCGTATTCGTAGAGCTCTTGGAGCCGTTCGGCGGACATCTGTTTGGGGTGGAAGACCACCCTGTCCGGCGTTGTAGTGATCCCAATCGAAGTCGAAGATGCGCCCCTGACGGAGGTAGTCGTCGTAGCCCTTGGTGTGGGGAAGGGCGTCATGACGGTGAACTCGGCCAGGTCGAGGTCGATCTCGAGGAGGAAGTTGATGAGGCGCTTGATGTCGTCTTCCGACTGGTTGTCGAGGCCCAGCAGGATGGTGCCCTCGACGCCGATGCCGTGGTCGTGGTAACGCTTGACGCGCTCGCGGATGTAGTTCGAGGTGTCGTAGACGGCCCTGATAGACGTACCAGGCGCCGGCCTGTGCGGCCAGGTCGAGCACCTTCGGATCGTCCTCGATGGTGTGGCTGATCCACTTCTTTTTGAAGGGGATCATCTCGCGAAAGAGTCCATCTCCCACTGCTTGTTTTGGGCCAGTGAGTTGTCGACGATGAAGAGGCGGTTGTTGTCGATCGAGGCGAGGTCTTCGATCACCTTATCCATCGGCCGGGGGCGGAAGATGCGCCCGCCGAGGTAGGTCACGGCGCAGGGATAGCAGCTGAAGCGGCAGCCGCGCGAGGCGTGAAAGAGGTCGACCATCTGCACGCCCTTATGGTTGTAGAGGTGACGCTTGTAGAGGTCGCGGCGGGCGGGTCCGACGTCCTCGATGGCCGGCTGGCGGGTCATGTAGTTGTAGACGCGCTTGAGACAGCCGCGGCGGAAGTCGTCGATCACCTCCTGCATGCGGCCCTCGGATTCGCCAAAGGGAAGACGGCGTCGGCATGCTCCATCGTCTCTTCGGCGTGCAGCATGGTCGATATGCCCCCGAAGAGCACCTTTTTGCCGCGTCGGCGGTATTCGTCGGCGATGGCCCATCCGCGTTTGACCTGCGTGCTGAGCATCATAGATATGGCTACGAGGTCGCACGCCTCGTCATGAGTCGAGCGCTTCGACATTCTCGTCCGTGAACGACACCTCGACGTCCTCGGGCAGGGTGGCTGCAAACACGACCGGCCCGTGTGGGGGCGGGTTGAATGTGGTTTGGCCCTTTGGTTTCTTCCATTTCGGATAGATCAATTTCAGCTTCATCTCTGACTGTATTTACTGTGAAAAGCGCGCAAATGTAACCGTCTGCGGGCATCAGGGGCGTCTCGTCAGGTTTGGCCGGGTACATATAGGGGCGCAAAAGCATACGCCCTACGTGTACCCGGGTAGGGGCGTATTGCATACGCCCCATTGCGTGGCTAGTCGCGGTGTGTGAAATGACCATGCAACACCTGCACAGCGTCGTCGCGGTGTGCGAAACGACTATGCAACACCTGCACAGCGTCGTCGCAGTGTGTGAAACGACCATGCAACACCTGCACAGCCCCTCGTCGCAGTGTGCGAAATGACCACGCAACACCTGCGCAGCGTCGTCGCAGTGTGCGAAACGACCATGCAACACCCTGCACAGCCTCGTCGCAGTGTGCGAAACGACCACGCAACACCTGCACAGCCTTTTTCGCAATGTGCGTCCCTACCACGGGGACAATCATTCATCCCTGCGGGATGTCTGGGGGCGAATGCACTTTTCGCCCCTACACGGGTACCCGGCCACTTCGCCGGCGTCCGCAGACGCCCTCCTCCTCCCAATTATCAGGGATTGTGAATGCGTAGCGCCACGGCCTACCTTTGCGGCCCTATTTTTTTAACGTGAATAGCATGATGACAACAAGAAGAACCTTCTTATGGATATGGATAGCCTGTTTCGCTGCCCTCGCTTGGGGACAGATGGAGGCGCAGACGGCACGCATCACGGGCGTCGTGATCGATGCTGCTAACGAGGAGCCACTCATCGGCGCCAGCGCCTATATCGAGCAGCTGCAGGCGTGGCGAAGTGGCCGGGCGCAACGGCGATTTTACCCTCGACGGCCTTCGCGCGGGCAGCTATACGGTACGCTTCGATTATATGGGTTGCGAGGCCGCACCGAACAGATCACCCTGCGCGACGGTGAGACGCGGCGGCTGAAAGTGCGCCTCAAGGGCGAGTCCAAGTCGCTCGGCGAAGTGATCGTCACGGCCAAGAGCGAGGCCCGGCAGCTGCGCGAACAGGCTATGCCCGTCACCGTCCTTTCGGCCGATCAGCTGGCCGGTTCGGTGAGCGATGTGAGCGACATTTTGAGCAAGACGATGGGCGTCACCCTTCGCTCGCAGGGCGGCGTGGGCAGCGTCTCACGCCTTTCCGTGCGTGGCCTCGAGGGTAAACGCATCGGCTTTTTTATCGACGAATCGCCCATGAACGATCACTCCGATTTTATCGACATCAACGACATTCCCCGTCAGTATGATCGAGCGGATTGAGATCTACAAGGGCGTCGTCCCAGCCAAGTTTGGCGGCTCGGCAATGGGCGGCGCCATCAACATCGTGCTCAAGGAATACCCGCCGCGCTACCTCGACCTCTCCTATGCCATCGAGTCCTTCAACACCCACAAGGCCACGGCCGTCGTCAAGCGTAACCTGGCCAACGCAGGCCTCGAGATCGGTGGTGGCGGCTTCTACACCTATTCGGACAATGACTACACGATGGAGTCGCCCTACCAGAAGGGGCTACTCATCAAGCGCGATCACGACCGCTTCAGTTCGCCGCCGGCGCCATCGGCATCAAGGCGCGCAAGTGGTATTTCGACGAGCTGAAGATCAACTTCGAGGGCCTCATCAATAGCAAGCAGATACAGGGCGTCTATTACAACATTCAGCATGCCCACAGCCGATCGAAAGTCGGGGTGATGGAGCTGGAGTTGAAGAAGAAAAACTTCCTTGTCGAAGGGCTCGACCTCGACTTCAAGGGCGCCTCCGCCTTCTCGCGATACCATTTCATCGATACCGCCATGCACCGCTACGATTGGGACATGAAGCCCTACATCCCCGTCCATCCACTGGGCGGCGAAATCGGCGCGGCGCCCTCCAACAGCACCCTCGATAAGTTTCACGTCGGCACGAAGCTCAACCTGAACTACATCCTCCTCGGCCCGGAACGCCATCAACCTGAACCTGCTCCAGCAATACGCCAATGGGCATCCCAAGGACACCCTCCGAGACCGTGCGATGGGTTTACAAGATGAACTACGATAGCCGCATGAATAGCCTCGTCGTCGGCCTGAGTTACGACTACAAGTCGAACAACGACCGCCTGCTCAACTCCCTCACCGGTAAGTACTACTTCTACTCCATGAAGACCATCCTTCGCGAAGTCTATGGGGGCACGACGAGATACCCTATCCACCCTCGAAAAGCATTATTGGGGTATCAGCGATGCCTTGCGTTACCGCTTTATGCGCCCTGAATGGATGGGCAAGTTTTCCGTGGCTTACGAGGTGCGCACCCCGACCGAAAACGAGCTGATCGGCGACGGCTACCTCTCTCCGTCAGGGCGACCTCCGGCCCGAGCGCGGCGTCAACGTCAACCTCGGTACGCTTTGGGATCGGCGCATACCGAACGGCATCTTCCAGTTAGAGGTCAACCTCTTCGGCAACTACCTCCGCGACATGATCCGCCAAACGCAGAACCATACGCAGACGCGCTACGAGAACTTCGGCGAAATGCGCACCCTCGGCGTCGAGGCTGAGGTAAAGGCCGACGTCTTACCCTGGTTGTACGGCTACGCCAACGTCACCTTCCAAGACCTCCGCGACGTCCGTGAATACGAGCCCGACAGCAAGGCCCCCAACCCCACCCGGCATCTGCGCATGCCCAACATCCCCTACTTCTTAGCCAACGCCGGATTAGAGTATCACCGCGAAAACCTCTTCGGCACGAAGCGCACCAACACGCGGCTCTTTGCCGACGCCTCCTTCGTGGAGGAATACTTCTACGACTTCGAGCAGAGCATCCACCAAGAGCGCCGCATCCCGCGCTCCATGCGCCTCGACCTTGGGCTGGAATACAGCCTCATGGATGGCCGCATCATCCTCTCCGGTAAGGTGGGCACGCCACCGGCGCCAAAAGCTCTTCAGCGAGTTCAACTATCCGCAGCCCGGGCGAACCTATTCCCTCCGCCTGCGCTACGTACTCAAGTAAAACCCTAATTCATATGATAACAAGATGAAAAACAATGAACGTATTCCGAATGGCAGGCCTTGCTGTGCTTGCCGCAATGACCCTGACTTGGACAGGGTGCAAAGAAGACACGCCTACCCCCAAACCCACTCCGGACCCGCCGACGCCTGGTGGTGCGAAGGGCGACGTGGCCGTCGTCTCCATGCTCACCAACCCCGACGGACAGTCTGGCACAGCCTGGCTACAACTCGTCGACGGCATCGCGCCGCGAACGATCGACAACTCCAAGGCGCGCCAAATCGGCTTCGGCATGCCCCCGATGGATGTGCTCGGTAACTACATCTTCACCATCCCGCAGTATGGCCAGTCGAACATCTTCATCAAGTGGGAACGCACCGCCGACGGTGCTCTCAACAAGTGGCAGAGCTGACGCTGCCCGCCAACAGCGTCTCCATGCATGGCCGCATCTACTCCGCCGAAAAGGGCTTCCTCAGTACAGTGGTGGGCAAGCTGCTCATCTTTAATCCCACCACGATGAAGCTCACGGGCGAGATCGACCTCTCCTCCTATGCCGACAAAGGCGTATCCGTGCCGCAGTTCGGCTCCCTCTTCTTCGATGGCGAGACGATGTACGTCCCCCTTTGGCAGGTCAATGCCATGCGTATGCCCATCGGCGATCCGGGCATCGACCTCTTGCTCATCGACCTGAAGACGAACAAGGTGATCAAGCGCATCAAGGACTCTGCCCTCGGGGCTCTCCAGCCTCGGCTACCCCTACGGTGTGCAGAAGAACGTCTTCAAGGACGAGCAGGGCGACGTCTACTATGTGGCCAGCGGTGCCTTCTCCACCGATCCGAAATACAAGACCGGCATCGTGCGCATCAAGAAGGGCGCGACCGAGATCGACCCCACCTACAACTGGGTGCTCAACGATCAAGCGATCGAGGGCGAGACGGGCAAGATGAGGTGGTTAGCCTGCGTCTATTATGCGGGCAATGGCAAGCTCTACGGCATGGCCGACATCCCCAACTATTGGGCCGACAAGTCGAAGCCCAACTGGCTGCGCGACCGCTCGGTGATCTCCGTCGAGATCGACCTCCGCGCCAAGACGGTCAAGAAGTTGCCCATCCCCCACAGCTGCGCCTACTCACACACGTCTCCACTTACAACGACCTGATTGTCTTCTCCCGTTTGGGGCGACAAGGAGACGGGCTTTACACCTACGACCCGAAGACGGGTAAGGCCAGCGACGGCGCCGTGATCAAAATGCCCGGCTTCCCCTTCTGGTTCTACCAGTTCAAGTAGGATGACTTATTGATCCGGTCTCTACATATGAGAAAGCCCCGATCCTTCTCACATCTTTGAGAATGGGTCGGGGCTTTGTCATAGGGTTGTTGGGGGCTTCGCCCTCTGTTGATTTGTTTTAGGCGTTTGTTTACCTGAGTCGCTGTCAACTACGGGTGCATCAACAGATAAACAAACCAACAACTAAACGGGGCTTCAGCCCCCAACAACCACCTCTATTCCTCCGGCAACGTGATGTCAGGATTACCGTCGCCGCCCGGTTTGGGTGGCTGGGGCGGCTGAGGTGTCTCCGGCTGCTTAGGTTCCTTAGGCTGCTCGGGAGTCTTCGGATCCTTGGGTTGCTTAGGCTCCTTCGGTTCTTTGGGCTGCTTGGGTTCCTTCGGCTTCTTGTCCCCGGCGGCCTTACGCTGGGCGAGGCTCTGGCGATACTCCGTATCTGTCCTATCCACCAAATTGTTCAGGTCGTGAATCAAAGTCTTGATCACAGCCCGGTCCACGGGGGTGGCGCCGGAGAGATAGGCGGCGCGGATCATAAAGATGATGCGGTCGTAGGCGGCGTCGGTCTTGGGACGTACTTCGGCGGCCGTGGGCAGGTTGCTGCGGCGATCCTTCTTCACGTTCTGCATAAAGAGGCTGCGGAAAGCTGTGTTGGCGGCCTCCAATTTCGTCACGATCGGCGTGAGCCGTAGGGTGATGATGAGCGCCGCGTTTTCCGGCTTCTTCAGGTCTGTGATGAGGGCCGTCGATGTGATCCGTTTCGCGGCGGAGCGATTCGCGCTGCAGCTTGCTGTAAGGCTTGATGAGGGAGGACCAGCTTTTCGGCAGCGATAGCCTCGTCGTTCTCGGGCGACAGCCGATAATCGCGGATCATGGCAAAGAGGAAGGAGATGAGCTTGTCGCGCGCCTCGTCCTTTTTGTCGATCTCTTTGGTGATGTAATCAGCCGTTGACTCTTGGTTGATGTCGCCTTCGAGGTCGAGATTCTCTTTCCATTCCTGTTTCCTGGCTTCCGTGATGCCGATTTTGGCGACCTCACAGGCGTTGACCAAATCGTACGCGTCTCTGTGGAAACCCACGTGCAGCCCGTTGTCGAGCTTTTTGTCATCCCGATGGGATTGACGTCTATGAATTCTTCCATCTGTAGATGTAAATGATTGGTTGATTAAAAACTTGATTGATAATTCTCTTTTGCCGATCCGTGACGAGAGTCTTTTATCCGCGCTTTCCTGCCTGCACGCCGTGCAAGTACCGAAATGACCCTCATTTTGCCCCTTGCATGCCGTGCAAGTACCGAAATGACCCTCATTTTGCCCTTGCATGCCGTGCAAGTACCGAAATGACCCTCATTTTGCCCCTTGCATGCCGTGCAAGTACCGAAATGACCCTCATTTTGCCCCTTGCATGCCGTGCAAGTACCGAAATGACCCTCATTTTGCCCTTGCATGCCGTGCAAGCACCGAAATGACCTCATTTTGCTCCTTGCATGCCGTGCGAGTACCAAAATGACCCTCATTTTGCCCCTTGCACGCCGTGCAAGCACCGAAATGACCCTCATTTTGCCCTTTGCATGCCGTGCGAGTACCAAAACTCACCGGGTTTTGCCCCTTGCACGGCGTGCGAGCATTCAAACGTGATTCAAATAGCGATTAAACGAGCCTCCGCCCGCGGCAGCGGCGACAAATGTAGAACGATCTCGGCTACCCCCACACCCGCCCCCGGCCGCCTGATCATTCATTCCTGCGGGATGTCTGGAGGGCGTATGCTTTTGCACCCCTACACGGGTACCAGGAAAACT
>BNJS01003355.1_pt1 | contig 18904 bp, 29 predicted proteins | sample 8540461 | NCBI WGS metagenome assembly BNJS01 (sample SAMD00202454, study PRJDB9452) | human saliva metagenome | isolation source: human saliva | place: Japan | reverse complement strand
ATATTTGTGAAGACGAGTGCTGAGTGTCATGCTGTTTTGAGGAGGAGACAACGCCTTGCTTGAAAAGATTTCGCTTCTAATGCCGCAGCTCCCGACACCTGTTTGCGCAATTCAGCGCGAAAATGGGAAAACGGTGTTGACGGCAGGAACACGATCTCAGCTTTTGGATGGAACGATTGCATCAGAATGCGATGAGGTACATATACTGATCGGACGATATGCTTCCCTCGGGCGCAATATCGTTTTTGACATGGAGTGCGGAGGCAGTGAAGGAACGGCAGCCTATCCGTTCAGCTATTGGTCACCCTCTTCTGCGGAGGGCGGTGGACGCAGGCAGATCATCATCGGAAATGACGTGCGCATCGAATCGAATGTTGTATTCAGGGGCGGCATTACCGTCGGAAATGGAGCCATTGTCCGTACCGGGGCGGTTCTCATGGAGGACGTGCCGCCCTATGCCATCGTGGAGGGCAACCCGGCACATGTTGTGCACTATCGTTTCGATGCAGAGACGATAGGTCAGCTTCAGCAGATCAAATGGTGGAACTGGCCAGAGGAAAATATTCGGAAGAACATAGATATTCTGGCGGACAATGTCGATGCATTTCTTATGAAATTCCAGCCGTCAGTGCATGAAAGATCCGATGAGACCGTGGACACGCTCCGCGAACTCAAGGAGCAGGGCTATCGCGTTTATTATTTTGTACCGGACGTTGATTCCCCGGAGGGAAATCTGGCAGAAAGTCATTCGCGCCTACCTATCGGCGTATACTGCGAATGACAAGACAGCACTTCTCCTTGGCCTTTCGGGGGTACATGCGGAAGCAGTGACTGCCGAAATTCAGCCGTTGATGCACACAATGGGAGAAAATGCACCTCTCGTTTTGACGCACACGTGGGATGAGGACCATCTTGGCCGGATCTTTTCTTATGTCGATGATCTGATTACGACAAAGGATGAGATCTCATCTGTCTGTGTGGATTATGCTTCCCATGAGAACGTGCGTATATCGTATGGATGCGACGATAAGGAACAGATATTTCCCCGTGAAAAGGAGATTGACGTTTCCGTCTGCGTTCTCAGCTATCAGCCGGATTACGAGAAGCTTTTCGCAACGCTCACGTCGATCGTTCAGCAAGTGCACTGTTCCTTTGAAATCATTATCGGCGATGACGGGACGCCGAATTTTCCGCAGGCGGAGATTGAACTGTGGCTCTGGCAGCAGGGCTGCCGTGACTGCACCATTCTGCATAGTGCAGAGAATTACGGAACGGTGAAGAATATGATGCAGATGCTCTCCGCTGCGCGCGGTCGTTATATCAAGGCAATTTCGCCAGGTGACTATCTGTATCGTCATGATGTCCTCGGAGAGATGCTCCGCTATATGGAGCGGGAGCAATGTGCCGTGGCATTCGGACGGGCGTGTTACTATCACCGTGACGGAGACCGTTATCAGCTCCTCGATACGATGAGCCCGCTGAATCTGCGCCCGTATGAAGAAAAAGACGATGATGCTGTCAGAAAAGCCTGTGTCATCTATGGGGATTTTATTCTCGGCGCACTCCTGATGGGGGAGCGCAGGATGATTACCGCCTATACGAATGAGATTGTCGGGCATATCATCTACGGAGAGGATACCATCTATCTCAGAATGCTCGCCGATGGTATTCCCATCAGCTTTTGGAATCACAATTTTATCTGGTATGAGGTGGGCACGGGGGTCTCTACGAAGGGGGGAGATGCATGGCGAAAACGCCTCGGTAAGGATATGGATGTGTGCCTCTTTATCATTGAACAGCTGCACGCGGAGATACGCGAGGAAAAGGAGAAAATCCTAAGCAGGGGCCCACGGCAAGACAATGCGCGATCTGCAAAAAAAATATCGCACCGATGCCTTTGAAGCGTATATCGCGGAACATGGCTCCTATCTGCAGGATGTCGATGAAAGTGAATTGGAGCGTCTCGTTCATGCGCCTGTTGTGCGGGGATGATTCCTTTAGCAAAACGGTGGAGCATTCGAATATATACATGAGAGTAATTCACGTTGGTCGAGGAGAGTACGATGCAGATCGTGAAAATATATGTTTCAGCCACACGGAGACGAACGCGGCATGCTCGTTGCCTTGGAGGAGTTTACGGACATTCCGTTTCGGATCAAGCGCGTCTACTATATGTACGACACAGTCGCAGGCGTTGTGCGCGGACACCATGCACATAAGGAACTGGAACAGATTTTGATCTGTATTCATGGCTCGTGCAAGATCCGCCTTGACAACGGACGAGAAAAAAAGATCGTGCCGCTGGAAAAACCATACGAAGGACTTTATATCTCTCACGCCATGTGGCGCGAGATGTACGATTTTTCTCCGGATGCCGTACTCATGGTGCTCGCCTCGGAGGTCTATGATGAGGCGGACTATATACGGGATTACGATGAATTTTTGCGGATGGTGGAGGCGAAAAAGGATGAAGATCGATCTTGCAGTCCTGAATCGGCAGTATGAGCTCCATGCGGCAGAATATGATGCGGCGGCTTTGCGTGCGCTTCGCTCAGGGTGGTACATTATGGGGCCGGAGCTGTCGGCATTCGAGACGGAGTTCGCCGCCTATACGGGGGCAGACCATGCCGTTGGACTGAATTCAGGACTCGATGCGCTGACGCTCTCTGTGCGTGCCCTTGAGATCGGCGCGGGGGACGAGGTCATTGTTCCCGCGAATACCTATATCGCGACGGTGCTTGCCGTATCGGAGAATGGGGCGACGCCCGTCTTTGTCGAACCGGATGTATACTACTGCATCGACCCCGCCTGTATTGAGGCGGCGATTACCCCGCGCACGCGAGCGATCATGGTCGTGCATCTCTATGGACAGGCGGCCGACATGGCGCATATCATGGAGATTGCACAGCGACATCATCTCGCTGTTATTGAGGACTGTGCCCAGTCGCATGGGGCACACTTTGGCGATACGATGACGGGGCGTTTCGGTCATGTCGGCTGTTTCAGCTTTTATCCGACGAAGAACCTCGGTGCATTCGGTGATGCGGGGGCTGTCGTGACAGGCGATGCAGTGCTTGCCGAAAAAATCCGTATGCTGCGAAACTACGGCAGCAAGGAAAAATATCATAATGAGCTCTGCGGCGTAAACTCCCGTCTCGATGAGATACAGGCGGCACTCCTGCGTACGAAGCTGACGCATCTTCGCGCATTGACCGAGGAACGCAGAGAAATTGCCGCTCAATATCTGGCGGGGATCAAGAACAAGCACATTCTTCTCCCAAAAGATACGTGAGGGGGCGGAGCACGTCTATCATCAGTTCGTTGTCCGCACGTCGTCACGCAATCACTTCAAGGCGTATCTCCACGCACATGGCATCGAGACGGTGATCCACTATCCCATCCCGCCGCATCTCGCAGAGTGCTATGCATATCTCGGGCACACGTGCGGCAGCTTTCCGCGCGCGGAGCAGTACGCCGATGAAGTGTTGAGCCTGCCGATCTTTAACGGCATGCGGACAGACGAGATCGCCTATGTGATCGATACCGTGAATGCTTATCATCCACCCGCAGCACAGTGCGTATGATGCAGAAAGGATATACATGATGATGCCCTCCTCAACGCAGCTGTATGATGTTTCGGTCTGTGTCCTTACCTATCGCCCGGATTATGAGAGTCTCTTTATTACGCTTACATCCGTGATTCGCCAGAAGGACTGTACCTGTGAGATCATCATTGCGGATGACGGTACGCCGGATTTCCGTCAGAAAGAGATCGAGGCGTGGATGGCGGAGCATGAAGTCGAGGATTACTGCATCGTGCGCAGCGCAGCGAATGTGGGCACCGTTCGGAATGCGTTGAACGCATATAAAGCGGCCAGCGGTCGGTATGTCAAGCTGATCTCGCCCGGTGATTATCTATACGCCGATACCGTATTGGCGGAGATGATAAATTTCATGCAGGGGCGAGAAGTATAAAATTGCATTTGGGCGGGCGTGCTATTACGTGGTGATGAATGGTGTATACCAGCTGGTCAACCGCATGCAGCCATTTCAGCTGCGCCCTTATTTGGAAAAGGATATTTCTGCCATCAAGGAGGCCTATCTAGTCTATCAGGACTATGGCGTCGGTGCTGCCTTTATGGGAGAACGAGATGTTCTCATAGCCTATACGGAGATGATATGCGGGCGTATTGTTTATACGGAGGACGCTGTCTACCCGATCATGATCGCCGATGATATTCCCCTTGGGTTTTGGAATCGGAATCTGATTTGGTATCATTATGGCAGCGGAATATCTGACAGCGTATCGGAAGTGTGGAAGAAGCGCCTGCTGCATGACAGTAAAGTGACGTTGGAGATTATCATCGAGCGGCACCGTGAGATTTTGGATATGGTTTTTGGCGCGCAAAAAGATGGGCATGATGCAGGCCCGTCGTATGAGCAGCGGCGCGCCGCCTACTATGCAGAGGCACAGCTCCTTTTGGACAACGGCGCATACTGGCAGAATGTTGATCCGGCAGAGCTGACCAAGTTGGTGCATGCGGACGCAGTATTTGCCAGATAGGTATGGCAGATTATTGTACCGTTTACAGAGGAGAGAGATGTGCAGCATCATCTGAGCGGTTGTATGGTCAATCTGGAAGAGGTCTCAGCGATTTATTTCCCGTATATCATCGCATGGCGTAACGACCCTGTGAACAATCAATATCTCAATCAGCCGTTTCCATCTCGATATGGAAAAGCAGCGTGCATGGTATGAGCGCTATATGGCTGATGACACGCAGGGGCTGCTCGTTGTCGTTGACAAGGAGAATGATACACCCTTTGCGACCATGGGCTGGACGGATCATGACGCGGAGCGGCATCGCTGCATCACGGGACGTCTGCTCGTCGGGGACCACCGCTATCGCGGAAGCGCGCATTTTGCCGAGGCGACACTTCTTTTTGCTGACTATGTATACGATACATTAGGTGTGGACGTATGTTATGCACACATTGTACGCGAAAATGCCGCATCGCTCCGTTATCATGAGAAATATGGATTCCGCCGGAATGAAGGGGAAATGCAGTTTCCGGAGGAACGCATCGTAAACGGGATGGAGCAAGTCGAATATCTGCGGCGGCGGGCAGACTGGTGCAGTGTACGGAAACGGCGGTACATCGTATCGATGTAGCACGGAGAAACAGAGCGTGAAAAGACAGGGATAACAATGGAGGATCATGTATTCTATCATCCGCAGATAGCAGCGTATTATCTGCAGGAGATGCATAATCGTCAGCATGCACAGAAGAAAATGCGGGTCGTATTTCTCGTACAGGATGCCAGTGTCTGGGATAAGCAGTCACCAGTGTATGATGTTCTTGCACAGGATGAGGAAGCGGAGGTCATTATCGTTCTGCTTCCGACCTATCGTGCGATGGATGCCGAGGCGGGCAGGTGCGCTGGGCGGTATGATGAGGACGAGTGGCATTTTTTTCATGACCAATATCCTGACGTCTATGATTTCACCAATGTTCTTGATCTCCGTATTCTGGAGCCGGACTATATTTTTCTCGCCATTCCGTATGAGGGGCTGCGTCTGCTCCGTGGGACGCGAACGCCGGAACTCGCGAAGATCGCAAAGCTTTGCTATATCCCCTATGGGACACAGGGAACAAAGTTCTTTCTGCAAAGTGAAGTGAAGATGGACGGCTTTTTTTCCTATCTGACGTTTCAATTCTGCGACTCACACGAAGAAAAGTCCATGCTTGACGCTTCCTACACAGAAAACACGTCGATTGGGTTTACAACACTTTGAGGATCTAGGATATCCTGGCTTTGAGGCATATCTTCGTCAGTACAAGGAAGAGAGTACGATAACGCGTGTGCTCTGGACACCACGATGGACGATGGATGGACCGGCGGGCGGCAGCCATTTCCTTGCTTATCGGGATACGTTCACGCGATTTGCGGCGGAGCACGGCAGTGATCGTGTGAAATTTGCCATACGCCCGCATCCGCTGATGTTTCGCCACATGCTCCAGCGCGGCTATATGACGGAGCAGGAGCTGACGGATTATAAAGCACTCCTTGAGACCCATGGCATTGCTCTAGATGACAGCCGTCAGACGCCGTTTGATGCGCTTACAGCAGCAGATATTCTGCTCACCGATTTTTCGTCGATCAATATGAATTTTTTCCTCATGGATCGACCGATGATTTATTGCCCGCATGACCCTGATCTGTCGGAGGACTATACGTTGATGCTCGAGGGAAGCTATGTGGCAGAGACATGGGAACAGGTGGAGACGCATCTCCTGCATTTGATTTGCGGAGAGGATCCTGCCGCACCGCGCCGGCGCGAAATAGTCGCTGAAATGCGTGCGAAGCATTTGGGCGCGGCAGAGCGTATTGCGGCGCGCCTAAAGCAGGATTTTGCGGAGGGGCTGTCGCCGCAGATCATTTATGCGCATGCAGCAGAACGGTGGATTTTTGACCGCAAGAAAGAGTTGATCAGCGAAATCGCAGGATGGCCTGCAGGACGGCTTGTCGCGTTCCGGACACAGCCTTGGTATGACGGCTATCTGGCTCTTTTGCCATTGCGCCTGCGCGGTGATGCGGTGGCATGGGGAGAGAACGAGCTGCAGAAAACGCTCGTTGAGCTCTATGCCGCTGAGGCGGATCGTGAACGGCGCAGCTGCATCGTCCTCGCGATGCTCTTGGTCGCCGATCCGCTGCAGCTGCCTGTGCCAATGGAGATCGATCTCTGGCCGGATGGGCTTTATCGTGACGTATGCGCCATGTTTCAGGAGATGCGGATGGGATTTTGATCTTGTTTCATCCGCTGTTGCGCGTATCAGTGTGTCCCTAATGCGCAAGAAAGAGGAATGGATTCGATGAATGAAGCGCAGGAGCAGTTGATCCGGCGGACGATTCGCCTGCATTTTGGGCAGAGTGCCGCCAAAGGGATTCTTCTGCCGCTGAAGGAAGGTATGACAAATGATTCGTTCCTCTTTACTGCGGATGGGAAAAAGTATATTTTTTTCGCTGCAATGGAGAGGGAACGGAGCGTCTGATCGACCGCGAAAATGAGAAGGCGGTCTATGAGCTTCTGTCTGCCACGGGTATCACGGAGCGCATCGTGGCACTGAGCACACAGCCGGGGTATAAGATCTCGCGTTACTATGAGCACTCCCATGTCTGTGACCCACACAATGCGGAGGAGGTTGCCTCCTGCATGGCTGCGCTGCGTTCCTTTCATGAGCGCAGGCTGCGCGGCGTGAAAGTATTTGACCCGTTTGCCGAGCTTCTCTTTTATGAGACGCTGATGCCGGCGGAGGCTCGCAGAGGCAGTACATACATAGCTGTGCGGGAACAGGTCTTTTCGCTTCGCTCCTTTGTCGCTCCATTTTTGGCGGAGGCGGCGACGCTCTGCCATATTGATGCTGTCTCGGATAATTTCCTCTTTGTGGAGGGGCGTGAGCGCCCCTATTTGATTGATTGGGAGTATGCGGGTCTGTCAGATCCGCTGATTGACATCGCCATGTTTGCCATCTATGCGGACTATCGTGAGGAGGAGACAGAGCAGCTCATCGCGGCATACTTCCCTGAGGGCTTTGATGCGCTGCTGCATGCACGCGTCCATACCTATATGGCAGTGGGCGGACTCCTCTGGTACGATTGGAGTGTCTATAAAAGCTCGCTCGGCGTGACGTTCGGCCCATACGAGGAGAGTCAGTTCCGCTTCGCGAAGGAATACGCCGTCAAAGCGCGGAAAGAGTGGGAGATGCTGTGATGGTACGCTATCCGATGTGGGTGATGCTCGGCATCGTGAGCGGGCTCCTCTGGGGCTGCAACAACTATCTCTACGGTGTCGGTGCATCGGCGGCAGGGGCAGGGCTTGCTGTCGGCATTGTTTTTCCGCTCGCCTGTACGGCAGTCAACGATATGAGTGCCGCGATCTTTTTGCTCGCGGTGAATGGTCTGCGCGGGACATTTCGTGCAATACGTACGGTCATTAGCCGATCCGGCCTCTTTCTCTGTGCCGCCGCCCCTGCTTGGCGGGCCGATTGGTCAGCTCTCCCTACTGCCTTGGCATCCTGTGGGCGGGACCGACCTATGCGCTGGCGCTCTCGGCCCTCTATCCTGTTGTTGGCTGTCTTTTTGGCGCGCCTGCTCCTGCATCAGCAGGTCACCCTGCGCATGGGTATCGGTATCGTTCTTGCTGTTGCCGGAGGGGTGATCACGGGGGCTGTGCCACCGGATAGTGCGCCGCTGCTCCTTCTCCCGGGGATGGCGTGTGCGCTCCTTGCCGCCCTCTGCTGGGGCGGTGAGATTGTGCTGGCTGTACGCGGCATGGCGGACATCGAGCCGGATCTTGCCATCACGCTGCGTGAGTGCATCTCGGGAACGGTTTTGCTGGGGATCACACTGGTCTTTTTCTCGGACGATGCTCCTCTGCATGCACTCTCCGCAGCTCCGCTGTCCTTTATGACCCTCGCCGCCGCGGGCGCTGTTGCGGGCGCGTCCTATTTTCTCTGGTATGCGGTCAATCGTGCCATCGGCTGTGCGCGCGGTATGGCGACGAACGCGACCTATATTATATGGGGCGTATTGCTGCAATGGGGCATTGCCGGGGCGGAAATCTCGGGACAGATGGTGCTGGGCTGCGGCCTCGTCTTTCTCGGAGTCCTTCTTGTATCACTGTATCCGCATTCTGAATATGCAGCGGATTGGGGCATGGGAGACGATATGACCAAAGATGTATTTGATGCGGCAATCGCATCGCTTGATGCGGAGGATGCCGTACAGCGGGCACAGGCAGCGGCGCGCTGCCCCTTATCGCGTGACAAATGCGGTGCTGATGGCGGCGGGTTACGGCAGTCGTCTTGCGCCCATCACAGACCATACGCCGAAGGGGCTTCTGCGCGTCCGCGGTGAGGTGCTGGTCGAGCGTCAGATCGCACAGCTTCGTGCGGCGGGAATTGCAGACATATACCTCGTCGTTGGATATCTGAAGGAACAATTTTCCTATCTGGCATCGGATCCGCACATTCATCTGGTCGACAATGAGGACTATCATTGCTGCAACAATACGTCGTCCCTTTTTCGCGTGCTCGACGTGCTCGATAATACCTATATATGCTCGGCGAGACAATTACTTTACGGAGAATGTTTTTACACCGTATGTCTACCGCTCCTACTATGCATCGGTGTATGGCGATGCACCCAGCGAGTACTATCTCACCGTGGACGACGATGGACGCATCACCGATGTGCAAATCGGCGGAGCACATGGATGGTATATGATGGGGCAGTGTACTTCGCACGTGCATTCAGCGAGAAATTTCGCACGCTGTTGCGGCATGCGTATGAAACGGATGCCGCAGTGCATGAAAATGCTCTGGGAGCAATTCTATATGCAGCATCTCAATGAATTGATTTTTGTATCGGAAATGCTATCCGCAGGGCATTATCTACGAATTCGATACCCTTTCGGATATTCTAGCGTTTGATCATGATTTTCCTGTGCGGGAGTGAAATAGAAGCAGCGATTCCTATACGCATATCTTGAAAAAGCCCTTTCCTTTGCAGCAAACCTACAAAGGAAAGGGAGCTTTTTCATGTTTCAGATTCTCAGAATCCGAATCTCGTTCGTCATGAGATACTCGCTGCGCGTGGGGAACAATGCCGCTAATGAGGGCGGTCGTAGGCGAGCTGCGCAGCGACCTGTCCCTGTCGGCGCGGGTGCTGATAGATGGCGGCATTGATGATGTCTCTCTGATGGCGCGTCGGATGGCGGGGATGATGTCGAAGGTGACGACGGTAATATCTGTACGGCCGCGCTTAACGAGCGCTTGACAGACACCGTGTGCGCCGCCCGATGTGGCGATGAAGAAGGCGTTCATGGCGGGGTGGTCGTCAATCATCCGGAGCGTTCCTCATAAGCATGGATGTCGTCGTCAGAGTCCTCCATGACGGCTGTGATTCCGCAGTCCTTTTCGACGGAAGGCGGCTGCGGAATCCCTCGACACGCTGATAATGCCCGAGCATACGCTCACGCTGTAGCTGACGCCCGCACGGATGGGGCCGGTACAGATCTTGCGCAACAGTGCCGCCGCCGTACGTCCACCCGCCGCGTAGTCGCTGCCCACATAGACGTGGGGCTTTTCTGAGGAGAAATCATTATTGAGCGAGATCACGAAGATGCCGTCGCAGATGGCGTCTTCGAGCGTGCTGATGACATCGGCATCGCTGATCGGATTGATGATAATTGCCTCCGCACCCTCTGCACGCAGGGAGGCAATGGCAGTACATTGCTCGGTGACGCTGTAGCCTGTGAGAAGATGCCAACGTACTTGGAGCCCAAAGCGTTCGTAGTAATCTGCCGTCTTGCGTAGAGCTTCGATGATCGGGGCAAGAACTGGATCTCGCTCGCCGAAATGATGACGCCGGTGATGGGACTCTGCTTCTGCAGAAACAAGATTGCGCGTGCCGCCGGATTCGGCTGATAACCGAACTCTGCCATGGTCTTCAAAATGAGGGCACGCTTTTTCCTCCTTGACGTTGCCGCGTCCAGTGATGACGCGGTCGACTAGTGCCGCGCGAAACGCCACACAACTCTGCAATCTGTTTAATCGTAATCATGCGAACAACTCCCTTGTATATATGCCTATTATAGTTGTTTTGACGCACTTTTACAAAATATTTCGCGTGGATTCCGCAAAGCTCACACTTGACAAATATCAAGCCTACTGCTATTCTATAAATGTGCTCGAGCACAGTTATAAAAACCATAAGATGTAGTAATATATCTTAATTGTTTGATGAAAATAAATTTGTTCGAGCACGGACGGCGAAATTTCCTGTAATTGTAGTAGATTTTTGTCAGGAGGATGATGAAGGATGAGATTCAAAAAACTCCTCGTCGCAGGGGCTTGCGGTCATGACGGCTGCATTCTTTTGCGGGGTGCGGTGGCGGTTCCGACAAGGCTGCGTCAGCGCGACACGAAGGGCGTCAAGGTTGGTGTCTCCATGCCGACAAAATCGCTACAGCGATGGAATCAGGACAGCGCAAACATGGAGAAGAAACTCCGTGAGAAGGGGCTATGATGTCGATCTGCAGTTCGCAGAGAACAAGGTGGAGACGCAGGTCTCCCAGATCGAGAATATGATTACGAAGGGCTGTAAGATCATTGTGGTCGGCTCAATCGATGGCAGCGCGCTTTCCTCCGTCCTGAACGAGGCAAAAGAGTGCGGGCGTTGAGGTCGTACCTATGATCGCCTCATCATGAACACAGACGCGGTCAGCTACTATGCAACGTTCGACAACTATCTTGTCGGCAAGATTCGAGGACAGTATATCGCAGATCGTCTCGGACTTGCTGAGGGCAGGGACCTTTCAACATTGAGCTTTCGACAGGTCCGATGGATGACAATAACGTGAACTTCTTCTTCGGCGGTGCGATGGATGTGCTCAAACCTTACATCGATAAGGGGCGGCTTGTCGTCCGCTCGGGGCAGATGACGCGTGAGCAGTGCGCGACACCGAACTGGGATGAGCAAAGGCGCAGGAACGCATGGATAACATTCTGACGACGTACTACACAGGCGCAAAGTTGGATGCGGTGCTCTGCTCGAACGACTCGGTTTCGCTCGGTGTGCAGTCAGCACTCAAGTCGGCGAGGCTATAATACGTCGGATCGTCCATTGCCCGTCATTACGGGGCGGGATGCGAAATCTGCCAAACGCGCGAAAAGCGATCGTTGCGGGCGAGCGGTCGATGTCCGTTTTCAAGGACACGCGTGCGCTTGCAGATGAGGGTTGTAAAGATGGTGGATGCGATCCTCGCAGAGCAGGAGCCGAGGTGAACAATACGAGGACTACAACAACGGCGTGAAGGTTGTACCCTCGTACCTCCTCGAACCGAAGTTTGTGGACGAGTCAACTACAAGCAGCTGCTCATCGACTCCGGCTATTATACCGAGGCGGAACTGCAGAAGTAAAAGGATATTGTGATATGCCCTCTGCCGGATGCTCGGAACTATGACCGAGGCCGCAGAGGGCTTCTTGCTAGGAGGGATGACATGGCAGACATCCTGCTCGAAATACAGAATATCGAAAAAGTCTTTTCCCGAGGGGTGTACGTGCACTTGATCAAGTGGATATTGTCGTCCGTGCGGGTGAAATCCATGCGCTTGTTGGTGAGAACGGTGCGGGCAAGTCCACGCTCATGAACGTGCTGAGCGGCGTATCCCCTACGGGAGCTATGGAGGGAAGATTCTCTACGACGGGGAGGAGTGCAAATTTCGGAGCATCCGTGAAAGTGAACGAGTCGGTATTGTTATCATTCATCAGGAACTGGCACTCATTCCATATCTGTCGGTCATGGAGAACATATTTCTCGGCAATGAACAGGCAAGTCGGGGGATCATCAACTGGGAGGAGGTACACCGTCGTGCGGTTGACCTGATGAAACGCGTTGGGCTCGACGACCTGCCGGGAATGCCCGTAAATAAGATGGGTGTAGGCAAGCAGCAGCTCGTAGAGATTGCAAAGGCACTCGCGAAGGATGTGCGTCTCCTCATCCTCGATGAGCCGACGGCAGCGTTGAACGACGACGACAGCGAAAAGCTGCTCGATCTGATTCTCGATCTCCGTGAGCGTCTGGGCATGACGGCAATCATCATCTCACATAAGTTGAACGAGGTGACGCGTGTCGCGGACAAGATCACGGTCATCCGCGATGGCCGCACGATCGAGACGCTGGATAAGCATACGGACGAGATCACGGAGGAGCGCATCATTCAGGGGAATGGTCGGTCGGGCGATTACCGACCGCTATCCCGCGCGAGAACCAAAAAGATCGGCGCGGTATGTCTCGAGGTCAAGGACTGGTGCGTGAGGTCCCCCTATATTGCGGGGCGTCAGGGTGGTCGATCATGTGAAATCTGCGTCTACGGCGTGGTGAGGTGGTCGGGATCGCAGGGACTGATGGGTGCAGGGGCGAACAGAACTCGCGATGAGCATTTTTGGTAAGTCGTTCGGACGCAACATCACAGGAAAATTTTCAAGGACGGCAAGGAAATACAGGGTCAACAGTGTCGGCGAGGGCAATCGCAAATGGATTGCCTATGTCACAGAGGATCGCAAGGGACAGGGACTCATCCTCGGGCAGAGCATCCGCGAGAACATCAGTCTGCCGACCCTCTCCCGTCTCGCCTCGCGCGGCGTGATCCGCGCGAGGAGGAGATCGGCGTCGCGGAGGACTATCTGAAGAAGCTGCGCATCAAAGCGCCCGGCATCTATCAGGGCGACGCGCAATCTCTCGGGCGGCAACCAGCGGAAGGTCATGCTCGCGCGGCTGGCTGTACGCCGACCCCGATATGCTCATTCTCGATGAGCCGACACGCGGCATCGACGTGGGTGCGAAGTACGAGATCTACTGTGTCATCAATGAACTCGCCGCAGCGGGGAAATGTGTTCTCGTTATTTCTTCGGAGCTGCCGGAAGTGCTCAGGTATCAGTGACCGCATCTATGTCATGAACGAAGGTCGTTTCGTCGGGGAACTTCCTGCGGAGGAAGCCTCGCAGGAGGTATAATGCGCTATATCATCCAGAGCAATGTGCGCCGTAAGGCAAGCTGAAGGAAACGGAGGAAAATAACGTGAGTGAGACAAAAGAAACGGCGGTCGGCCTGAGCGCAGGCTCGATCTGGCAGACTGCCGTGCATAAATATGCGATGTTCATCGCACTGATTGCGATGCCCTGTTCTTTCAATGGTGCACGGACGGCGTGCTGCTCGCACCGATGAACATCTCGAAGCTCATCATGCAGAACAGCTACATCCTCATCCTCGCGATCGGTATGCTGCCCTGTATCCTGACGGGGACATCGATCTCTCAGTCGGCTCGGTGGTTGCGGTCATCGGTGCGGTCGCGGCGACAATGATTGTCTCCATGGGCATGAGCGTGCCTGTGACGATCATTGCTTGCATTGTACTCGGGCTTTTGATCGGAGCATGGCGGGGCTTCTGGATCGCGTTCGTGCGCGTGCCTGCATTTATCCGTGACGCTGGCGGGGATGCTGCTCTTTCGCGGTGCGACGATGATTATTCTGGACGGCAATACGCTCTCGCCGTTCCCCGACAGCTATCAGTTTGTCGCGCAGCGTTTCCTCGCGGATATTCCCATCATCGGCGCAATCCCGATGAGCACAATGCTCGTTGGCATCATCATTGCCGCAATCGGTGTCTACCTCGTGGCGAACGGACGCCGTCAGCACATCCGTCACGGGATTCCGGCGGACAGCATGGCTCTCTTTTTCGGCAAAGTGTGCTGCAATCATCCTCGTCAGCCTCATCTCCTGCTACTGGCTCGATCAGTTCAAAGGGCTGCCCGTCATCCTCATCCTGCTCCGGCTTCCTCGTCGCGCTCTACTCGTTTATCTGTAATCGTACGGTCTTCGGGCGTCACATCTATGCGGTCGGCGGCAATGAGCGTGCGGCGCAGCTCTCGGGCATCAAGACGCGCTGGGTGCGCTTCCTCGTCTTTGTCAACATGGGACTGATGGCGGCGATCGCGGGGTTGGTCTTCTCTGCGCGCCTCAATGCGGCAGCGCCGTCGGCGGGCATGATGTTCGAGCTGGATGCCATCGCTGCGTGCTACATTGGCGGAGCATCGGCATCGGGCGGTGTCGGCACGATCATCAGTGCGGTGGTCGGCGGTCTCGTCATGGGCGTGCTGAACAATGGTATGTCCATTATGGGGGTTGGCATTGACTGGCAGCAGGCGATCAAAGGGGATGGTGCTCCTCGCCGCCGTCGCATTCGACATCTACAACCAGTCGACAAAGTGATATGACGGGGGATATTATGCTTTACATTGGCATTGATCTTGGGACATCCGCATGCAAATTCCTGCTGATGGATGAAACAGGGGATATCAAAAATATTGTATCACGCGACTACCGCTCTCCTTTCCAAAGGCGGGGTGGAGCGAACAGGGATCCTGCTGCATGGGTGCGCGCTGTAGAGGAGGGATTCCTGCTCTCCTGGCGGGCTTCGATGCGTCTCTGGTCAGAGGTATTGGAGCGGGCGGACAGATGCAGGCTTGTTGTACTGGATGCACGGGACAATGTGATCCGCCCGCGATCCTCTGGAACGACGGGCGTACGGCGGAGGAGGTCGACTATCTCAACGAGACGGTCGGAAGGGAGAAGTTGAGCGCAACGGCAGCGAACATCGCCTTTGCCGGCTTTACTGCGCCGAAGCTGCTCTGGATGAAAAGCGCGAGCCGGAACTCTTTGCACGCATTGATGAGATCATGCTGCCCAGGGACTATATCAACTATGTACTTACAGGTGTGCACTGCACCGAACCGTCGGATGCGGCGGGAACTCTGCTCTACGATGTGAAGCGCGGCTGCTGGTCAAAGGAAATGCTCACGATTGTCGGTGTAACGGGCGCAGATGCCAAAAGCTCTTTGCTTCCTATGCTCCCGTTGGGACGCTCCTCCCCGAGGCGGCGACGCGTCTCGGACTTCCTGCGGAAACGCTTGTCGCGAGGGGCAGGGGACAACGCCGCTGCCGCCGTCGGTACGGGCACTGTGGGTGAGGGGCGTGCAATATTTCCGTCGGCACGTCGGGAACGATCTTCATCACGAGCGAGAAATTCGGCGTCGATCCGCACAATGCACTGCACTCCTTCGCCCATGCGGACGGGAACTATCACCTGATGGGCGTGATGCTGAGCGCGGCATCCTGCAATCAGTGGTTTTATGGACAAAGAGTACTCCGATGCGAGAGGACTATGCGGCGGAGCAGGAGGGATTACAGACGATCGTCTCGGGGTATAACCCGTTTTTTTCCTGCCCTATCTCATGGGGGAACGCAGCCCGATCAACGACACGGATGCACGCGCGGCATTCATCGGCATGTCGCTCGATACGGAGAGGCGTGACCTCGTGCAGGCACTCTTCGAGGGGCGTGGCGTTCGGGATGCGGGACAGTATCGAGGTTGCGCGTCAGCTTGGTATCTGCATCGAGCGGAGTAAGATCTGTGGCGGCGGTGCGAAGTCGAAACTTTGGCAGAGAATCTTTGCGAATGTGCTGAATGTAAAAACTCGATATCCTCGCCTCGGAGCAGGGGCCCGGTATGGGCGGCGCGATGCTCGCAATGGTTGCGTGCGGTACTTATCCGAGTGTTGCAGATGCAGCTGCCGCACTCGTCCGTGTGGTGGAGACGGTGGAACCGGAGTCTGAGCTTATGGCACGCTATGAGGGAGCGTTATGCGGCGTATCGAAAGCTCTATCCGGCCCTAAAGGGTGTGTTCCACACCTGCACTAACCCTGCTAAACTTGGGATACGCAAAATGGCGGGGGCATAATAAAGGGGCTGCTCGATGAGAGCAGCCCTGTTTTTCGAAGGGAGAGAACCATGTCTTTTATGATGATTTTTCCTATCGAGCAGCTGCGTGACCTCAATGTTTTTCCTCGTGCGCATGGAGGAACGGACCATGCACCTGCATCACGATATGGAGATCGGCATCGTTCTCGAGGAACTGCCCTCATCGAGGTGAGCGGAATGCAGCATCGGCTCTGGCGCGGCGATCTCTATCTCATCAATCCGATGGAGCCACATCGTTTCCTTTCGGGTGGCTGCGGAGACGGGCTGCTCCTCATTGCGCAGGTCTCGCCGCGGCTGGTCGCGCGCATCTTTCCGGAGGCGATGAATCTGCGCTATGGCGGCAGTCCCACGCTTCGCCTTACCTTCCCGCAGAGCTCGGCGCAAAGTATGAACGTCTCGCCGATGCGCTTATGGATCTTAGGGGCAGCATTCTTTGCAGCAGCATGGGGTATGAGTTTCGCTGTCTTAGCTGCATCGGTGATATCTATGCGCTGTTGCATACACACCTGCCTGTGACTGTTCTGCGCGGGGAGGATGATCTGCCACAGCGTGAGCGTGCTGACCGTCTGCTCTCCATTATCGCGTACATCGAGGAAAACTATCAGCGTAAGCTCCTGCTTGGTGAGATCGCGCGACGTGAGCATCTATCAGCTGACCTATCTCTCACATTTTCGAAGGATATGCTTGGACTTTTTCCTTTCAGGAGTATCTGCGTGAGCGTCGTTTTGAGCATGCCTGTCATCTTGTCGAGACGACCGATCAGCGCATTCTTGAGATCAGTCTTGCCTGTGGGTTTTTCCGATGTGCGCTATTTGACGAAGCTATTTAATGAACATTTCGGCTGCACGCCGACGTCGTATCGACAGAAAAACGGATCTCCCGGCAAAAAGAGACCCGTTTCCCTTGGTTGTATTCAGTCATTTTTCTCGTCCGAGGATAGTGTGCGCCTCCTCGCTCTCCATCGCTCTCCGCCGCGGTGAGGAGGGTACAGCGGCGAGCGATGGAGGGCATTCGAGGATGTCGGCAGCCGGCGGAGAAGAGTACGTTGTTCACAACACCTTCTAAAGTATTCCTGTCTGCCCGAACCCGGATCGGCGGGAGCTTTCATTGCGGCTGCATGCGCGGCGCAGGACTCAGCGTCGCCGTGCCCTCGCGAATCTCTTTACCAATACCTGTCTCGTAGCTGGCATAACGCTCCTTGAGCGAAGCTGTCGATGCGTCCGTCCTCGATGAGTGCTGCCGCCTTGATGAGGCCGAGTGCAAACGTATCCATGCCAACAATGAATCCTTCGAACATATCCTCGACCGTGTTGCTCGGACGACGGTTCTTCGCGTCGAAGTTAGTCCGCCGCGCAAGCCGCCCGCTTTGAGGATCTCGTACATCGCCATTGTTGTATCGTCAGACATTCGACGGGAACTGGTCCGTATCCCACCCGAGGAGCAGATCGCCTTGGTTCGCATCGACTGAGGCCCATCCTATCGTTGACCGCCGAGACGCGCAGCTCGTGTTGGAATGTGTGCCCCGCCAGCGTTGCGTGGTTCGCCTCAATGTTCATGCGGAAATCTTTGTCGAGTCCGTACTTGCGCAGGAAACCGATCGCGGTTGCCGCGTCGAAAGTCATACTGATGCTTCATGGGCTCTTTCGGTTTCGGCTCGATGTAAAAATCGCCTGTGAAAGCCGATCTTGCGTCCATAGTCACGCGCCATGCGGAACAGTTGGGCGACGTTGTCCTGCTCGAGCTTCATATCGGTGTTGAGCGGTGTCTCACTAGCCCTCACGTCCACCCCAGAATACGCAGCCCTGTGCGCCGAGCTTGACGGCGAGCTCAATCCCTTCTTTGCATGTGCGGCAGCAAAGCAGAAGACATCAGCGGAGTTACTGCTGCCCGCGCCGTTCATAAAAGCGCGGATTGCTGAACATATTCGCCGTTGTCCAGAGTGCCTATGATGCCCGTGCCTTGGTCTTTTCGAGAAGATGGTCCGTCACCTCATCGAGACGGCGGTTCGTCTCATTGATATCCGTCGGATCTTCGGGCACCATGTCCGCATCCGTGGAAACAGTAGTATTTGATGCCGAGCTTCTGCATGAACTCCAATGCCGGCATCTACTTTCGCTTTTGCGTGTTCGATCGTACCTGGCTTCGAGTGGAAGGATTTGTCTGCTGTCCCTGCACCGAACATGTCTACGCCCGTTGCACAGAGATTGTGCCACCACGCCATCGCGAAACGCAGATGATCTTCCATCAGCTTGTCGAGAATCATGCGCTTTGCATCGTAATACTTGAATGCAAGCTTATTTTTGCTGCTCTGCCCTCAGAATGGAATCTGAGGGGATATTTGGAAAAATCACCCATGACCCTGCTCCTTTTCTACTAAACTGATAGCCTCTGCCGCTCTTGCAGCATATATTGATATCATAGCCGGGATACGCGCATATTTCCTGCATAAATCAGTCAGAATATCCGATTAGTTTTGCTAAACGTATGGAAAGATGAGAATTTCTATTGATTATTGACTG
>BNJS01001348.1_pt1 | contig 18934 bp, 19 predicted proteins | sample 8540461 | NCBI WGS metagenome assembly BNJS01 (sample SAMD00202454, study PRJDB9452) | human saliva metagenome | isolation source: human saliva | place: Japan | reverse complement strand
AGGAGTGACTCAAAAATCGTGATTTCAAAGAAATCGATTTTGTGGAGTCACCCTCGCACAGTTTATTAGATATCTAAAAAAGCTTTTATAAAGCGAATTTTAGATATTAATAAACCACTGCGTCCATGAGTTCACATATAAACTTTGTTAAATTTTAGGACTTTTGGGTCAGCCCCTTAATAGTTTTAGAAGATGTGTTATTTGTTATTTTTTAGAAATGAAATTATCGCCATGTCTAAATATTAATACTTAGACATAGCGATTGATTTAATTTTTTTCATATATTGTTAGTAAAGTTACCAACTAATTACTTTTCCATCTTCTATTTTAATATCAGCGTCATAAAGTTTGTTTAGAAGCTCTTCATCAAAGAAGTTCTCAGCTTTATCATTTTTTATAACTTTCCCATCAAGAAGAGCAATAATATTATCACTGTATGCCAGAGCTTGATTTATATCATGCAGTACCATGATAATAGTAATTCCTAAAGATTTATTAAGATCTTTAACAAGTTGCATTATAGATTTTTGATATTTTATATCAAGGAAGGTAGTAGGTTCGTCTAATATAATAATATCAGTACTTTGTGCTAATGCCATTGCGATGTAAACACGTTGAAGTTGACCACCAGATAACTCATCTACACGTTTATCTCTATAGGCTTTTAAATTAGTTTTTTCAAGAGCAAATTCAATTTTTTCAACATCACTAGCGTTAGGTTTATAAAAGAAAATATTTTGATAAGGAAGACGAGCGAAACTAACCATATCATAAACAGTAATTTCTCTTGGAGTTTCATTCTTTTGATAAACAATCGCAAGAATACTCGCAAGTTCTTTTTAATGAATATGAATTTAATTCTTTACCTTCGAGTTTGATACTTCCAGAATTATAGTTTAAATTTTTTTGGCTAATATTTTTTTATAAGTGTACTCTTACCACATCCATTTTTACCAAGTAGGGTAGTAATTTTACCTTTTTCAATATCTACATTAAGTTTTTTTCGAAAAAGAGTATTTTTTTATTATTATACTTAAATGTAAGATTATTAATTTCTATTATATTTTCCATTAACTTACTCCTTTCTTAACTAAAAATAATAAATGCAGGTCCACCGATAATCATCATTATTAAATCAGCAGGTATTTCGATTGGCGCGAAAAATAACACGACCGATTGTATCGAATAATAGTAGAATAAATGCTCCAAGTAAAGCACTAAATGGGATAGTATAGATATGATTTCTACCAATTATAATCTTAGCAATATGAGGTGTAATAAGAGCTAAAAAGACCATAACACCAGCAACAGCTGTAGACACAGAAGCAAGAGCTACCGCAACAAATGAGATTAGCAGGCGAATCATATTAATATTGATTCCTAGTGAACTAATAATATTATCATCTAAAGGCGAAGATATTACATAGTTTTGCTAAGAAGAAACTGATAATTAGTAAAATAGGAATCCAACTTAATAATAATGAAACATCATCCCAGTTTTTAGTTCCTAAACCAACAGTCTTGAATGCTGATGAAGTAGTAGAATTTGCTTGGTTTAAGTATTGCATAGAACTTAGTATTCCTGTGAAGAAATAACTTATCGCAATACCTATTAAAATAATTTTAACATTGTTTTTTGTTCTACCAGCTAAGAAATAAATGATTAAGAAACCAAGGACACCACCGATGATAGAAAACACTGATTTAAACAGCAAAAAAATTGTGGGAATAATCCTAACCCTAAGTATAAAAATAGGTTAGCTCCACTAGAAACCCCTATAATACTAGGATCGACAAGCGGGTTCTTTAATACTGTTTGTAATAATAAACCACTAACACCAAGAGCTGCACCTACTAATATAGTGATGATAATTCTTGGGAAACGAACGTCGATAATTGCATTAACATTGGCGTATTCTCCAGTAAAGATACCAACAGCTAATTGCCCGACGCTAGCTTTTATACTACCACTATTCGCTGCAAAAAATACTGTACTTAATAAAAGTAGAATAAGAACAGAAAAAGTGATTGCTTTTTTGTTGTTAAACATTAAGAACCTCCTTATATAGTTTATATGTTTAGTATATCATATTGTTTTTAAATTGTATTATATAAAAACCAGAGGCAGCAATGTGCTACTTCTGGTTTTAAGTATTAGTTACTATAGAAAATACTGTATAGACTTTCTAATCCTTTTTGGTAATCGTATGTAGCTGTCATACCAAACATTGAGCTATCTAAATCGACAACTTTATTATTTTTTACCGCATCGAAGTGAGACCAACTCTTATTGTTTTCAAATTCTTTTTTAAACATTTCATTTACGGTATCAGGCATAGCATGAGCAGTGCGTAAAATAAAGTCTGGTTTATCATTTAAAGCAGTTTCTAAGTTTAGATTTTTAAACTCTTCAGTACCTTTAATGATATTTTCACCACCTGCTAATTTTACAAGGTTACCTACATAAGATTTTTCAGTAGCTGCCATGTAACTTCCAGGTAAGCCCATAAGAACAAGAACTTTTGGTTTCTTCTTATTAGCAATTTTTTCATTGAATTTAGCGAAAAACTCATCATGTTCTTTCTTTAATTCTTTGAATTTTTCTGTTTTACCAAATTCTTTTGCAAGATCTTCTGTAATAGAATATAGTCCATTAACGCTACGAATATCTACAAATTTATAGGGGATTTTATTTTTCTCGAATCCTTCTTTTATCCAGTCTTGTAAACTATCTGGAGCATAGACGATAGAAGGATTAATAGATTTGATAACTTCCATATTTGGATTCATTGGAAGACCGATTTGAACAGTATTGTCATATCTTTTAGGCATACGACCTAATTTTGTAGTAGGGACACCTGCTAATTTAATGTCAAGTACATTTGCGACTTGAGCTAGAGCTACAGAGTCCATTACTACACGTTTTCCATTTTCTTCTTCAGATTTTTTGTCTTTATTTACACCTGTTAAGTCTATCGTTTCATTAAAAGCTTTATCAGCTAGATTAGGATCAGTTCCAGTAGTGTTCCCAGCTTTATTTTGCGATGAACAAGCAGTAAGAACTAGAATACTGGCTAATAGTAGTGTAAATAGTAGGGATAGTTTTCTTTTCATGAATTATCTCCTAGTTATTTTTTCTTTTTTTACGAGGAAAGTAAAGTCCAGCAGCTATTGCAAGAACTCCAATACCACCTAAATAGTAAGGTGTGTAGTTTGTTCCTTTGATAGCTTCCATATCTAAGCCGTCATTTCCATTTTTAATAGTATCAGTATTAACTTCTACGAAGTAACGAACAGGACGATTCATAGGTTCCACGTACATTTGTACCATAGCTAAGAAGTTTTCATTTGGTACTTCGAATCGATAGTCAACATAGCTATCTTTATATTGTTCAATGTTAACTTTTGTTTCAGTAGCTTCTACTTGTTTAAATTCTCCATCTTTTTGAAGAACTTTAATGAAAGGACCTTGTTCTTTACTACGTTGAACCCAATTCATAAGGTGTATACGGACAGTTGCGTATAATTTACCATCTTTTGTACGTTGAAGCATAGCTTTAGACCAACGTTTTTCACCATTAGATTTTTGATTTTTAAGAGCTTCATTAAGGTCTCCACCTGCGTTAATAGGTGAGATAACTCCTTGAACCATACCTTCACCGATAGCTGTGTTTTTAGTACCACCATCAGCTGTAACTCCAGTAAGAGGGTTTAGGTATGAACCTGTGATATCAAGATTATAAAGACCAGGATTTTTTGTTTTTTGATTATCTTTGAAGTAATCTTCTAATTTTTTAGCAACAAAACCTTCAGGTGCTTTATTCTCATCTTTTTTATCTTTGTTTTCTTCTTCTTTTTTCTTATCTTCAGCTTTTTTCTCTTTGTCTTTAGAAGAATCTTCAGAACCAGATACTAGGTTAGCTGCAGACCAGTTAAATTTAATAATAGCATTTTGTGATGCATCTCCACCCATAATTTGGTTCATAGCATCAACTGCAACTCTAACACCGACTTTGTCAGGTTTAGCTTCACCAAAATTAAAGCTTAGAGTTCCTGGGTATGTACTAGTACCACCATCTAAATTAGTATCGTTATAAGTACTTGTTACAGAAGTGGCAGTAAGGCTACCAGAAAAAATTGGAGATGAGTAGATACTAAGTGATAATAAGTGACCGTGCATATTACTGAAATCCATTGGAGTGAATTGTACAGAGATAGTAGAGGTATTATTATCATGAACGTTTACAGTAGCATGTGTAGCTAGTGCATTGTTCCCCATAGAAAGACGACCACTATTTTCAGCATGCCATAGTTCCACAGGAACGCTATATACTCTGTCAGCAGCATGTACATTTTTAACGAAAGGAACATTACTAGATGTAACTATAAACGTTAATGTAGCGATAACTATCGTTAACAGTTTTAAAACTCGTTTCATTATAAAAACTCACTTTCTTTTTTATTATTTAATTTTTAATAAGAAAGGCGGGAAGTTTTCCCGCCTTACGGAATCGATAATAGTAAGCTAGATTAGCGGGGTATTATCTTAATATTTATTTTTGTTTTCTTCTTCCAACAAGAACTGCACTGATTAAAGTAAGAGCTCCTGCAAGAATTGATGAAGATGTTTCTAAACCAGTGTTAGAAAGTCTACCATTGTTTAGACGTCCACCTCTTGGAGTTAGTGCACGATTACCGTTAGCACTTGATCCTGGTTGTCCACCGTCTACAAATGCAGTACCTTGTCTTTCACTAGCATTAGACCAGTCTAGGCTAAGGATAGCATCTTTTTTACCAGCACCTGGCATAATGCTTTCCATTGTTGGAACGAATACAGAAACAGGAATATTAGTTAATTGCTCACTAGAAGTGAAGTGAATTTGTACTTGGTTCATAGCACCACCTGTACTTGTAACAGGATATTCAGTACCATTAACCCAGAAACGTGTAATACCGTCTGTAAGAGTTCCTACTTTAATGTCGTGGAAGCGAACAATATAGTGATATGTAGATCCATCTTTATAAACAGTAATACCATCTAATGCAGCATTCCCCATTGAAGCACGTCCTGCTTCATAGGCATTTAATAGTGTTGCAGATACATTGTCGAAGTATGTAACTGTTTTTTCTTCACCTTGACCTTGAGCTTGGTCTTGTACTGGAAGGTTAGGTTTAGCTACTGGTTTGATTGGTGAAGTTGGAGATTTTTTCCCTGTATCTTTTCCTGTTTTTGCAGGTTGTGGAGTGTATCCACTAGATCCAGGAGTTCCACCAGCTATTGGTTGACCTTGTTGTTCACTTACGCTAGACCAATCGAATGCTAATGTAGCATCTTGTTTACCACCACCTGGCATTATTTCTTCCATTGCTTGAACAAATACAGAAACAGGAACTGATGAAAGTTTTTGAGAAGAAGTGAAGTGCACTTCTACTTGGTTACTTCCTCCTCCTGTAGGGTTAACAGCGTATTCTGTACCATTTACCCAGAATTTAGAGATTCCACCAGTGAAACCATGAGTAGATAAATCGTGGAATCTTATGATATAGTGGTAAGTACTTCCTTCTTTAAATACAGTAACATTACTATTTTCTAAAGCTGCATCTCCCATCGATTTTTGTCCAGGGCGGTGTGCATTTAATAATGTAGCAGTTACTCCATTATAGTAAGTTGCACTCGCTGAAGAACTAGGTTTAGTTTCTACAGGTGTTGTAGGTGCTGGCTTAGGAGTTTCAGCAGGCTTTGTATTGGTTGGTTCTGTTGGTTTATTAGAAGGTTGAACATTTTTTGGTGTTTCAGGTTTTGAAACAGGCTTAGTCTCAGCAGGTTTAGTCGTTGTTTCAGCTGCAGGCTTAGGATTCACTACAGGTTTAGGAGTAAGTTTTTCTTGAACTCCAGTTAAATCTAGACTAAGAATTGTATCTTTTTACCTTGACCAGCATTTCCAGATAGCATTCCAATTTCTTCCATTACTTTAACAAAGACAGTAGCATTTATTTGTGGTTTTAGTTCTGATAGAGTAAATTCAGCAAGTTTAGGATTTGGAGCACTTGGATCTTCTGTGTATTCTATTGGTTGTAATGTTATTTCTTGTCCTTCTATCCAAAGTTTAGATACTCCATCAGTTAAGTTTCCTACTTTGATATCTTTTTAATATTAACTTATATTTATAACCATTTGATACTTTTTGAACAGTTAATTTAACTATAGAAGCAGAAGCCATTGATGTTTTTCCGGCTTCGTATGCGTTTAAAGCTGTTGTTGGTACTTCTACTTCTGGATTTTGAGTATCAGCTGCTAATAAAACTTTGTTATTGTTTTGTGCAGTTGTTGAATAATCTACTACAGCAAGAGTAGAGATAATTGTTGCTGCTGATAGAACTTTTAATAATTTATTAGTTTTCATGTTTTATTTATCCTCCTTAATTTCTTTATACATGACTTTATACAAAGGGATAAATTATCCCTTTGTATAAAAATTTTGTTTATTTTATTTGTTAGATTTTCTACGTAGTACTAGGGCAGAAAGTAATAGTAGTGCACCTAAACCAGCAGTAGCTGTTGTAGAAAGTCCTGTTTTAGCAAGTGATGCTTTTGCATTTTGTTCTACATTTTGATGAGTAGGTGTGCTATTAGTTTTAACAACATCTAGTTTATTTTCGTTATTTTCAACTCTGTTGTTTTCTTGCCCAAAAACGTTAGTAGTATCTTTTTTATCTTCATTACTTGTAGCTTTATTTTCATTGTTTAAAGCTTTATCTTGAGAAGTTTGTTTTTCTGATTGAGCTGATGCTTTATCAGGATTTACTTCAGAAGATTTTGGAGTTTCTGTACTTGATGAAGTATTTTCAGTGTTAGATAGTTTTACTTTTACGATAGTGTAAAGACTGAAGTGATTTGTAAAGAATGTAAGTTTCCCATCTTTATATACACTTGGAACTTTTTCTAATTTCTCACCATTTACATAGTAAACTTCTAATTTTTCGTTTTCATTTGCTACTACAGCTACTGTAACGGCACGTGTTTCACCTTGTTTGTTGATTGTTTTACCTTTAGAATCAGCAAAGTGAAGGTCAATTGTTTTAACAACACTTAGATTTTCATCAGCTTTTTTAACAAGGTCTTCCACTTTAGCTACAGTTTCTTTGTCAGCTTTTTCTACAACTAAGTTAGCAGCTTTTATAGCAGTATTATCAAATGTTACTGTAACTTCTTCAGAAGAACCATTTTCTACCACTTTAGCTACTAGAGTATCTTTAAGAGATGCAGTTTTTACAATTGCTTCTAATTGTTTAGCTTCTTCTTTACTTAGAGACTTATCATTAGCAATGTCTTTTACAGCTTCTTTTTTAACTTCTTCTAATTTTGCTTTTTCTTTTTCAAGTTTTTCTTTTTCAGCTTGAGCTTTAGCAGCAGCTTCTTTATCTAATCTTTCTTTTTCAAGACGATCAGCTTCAGCTTTTTCTTTTTCAAGTCTTTCTTTTTCAGCTTGAGCTTTAGTAGCAGCTTCTTTTGTCTAATCTTTCTTTTTTTCAAGACGATCAGCTTCAGCTTTTTGAGCTTTTTCTTTTTTTCAAGTTTTTTTCTTTTTCAGCTTGAGCTTTAGCAGCAGCTTCTTTGTCTAATCTTTCTTTTTCAAGACGATCAGCTTCAGCTTTTTGAGCTTTTTCTTTTTCAAGTCTTTCTTTTTTTCGGCTTGAGCTTTAGCAGCAGCTTCTTTGTCTAATCTTTTCTTTTTCAAGACGATCAGCTTCAGCTTTTTGAGCTTTTTCTTTTTCAAGTTTTTCTTTTTCAGCTTGAGCTTTAGCAGCAGCTTCTTTGTCTAATCTTTCTTTTTCAAGACGATCAGCTTCAGCTTTTTTTCTTTTCAAGTTTTTTTCTTTTTCAGCTTGAGCTTTTAGCAGCAGCTTCTTTGTCTAATCTTTCTTTTTCAAGACGATCAGCTTCAGCTTTTTTTCTTTTCAAGTTTTTCTTTTTCAGCTTGAGCTTTAGCAGCTTCTTTATCTAATCTTTTCTTTTTCAAGACGATCAGCTTCAGCTTTTTTTCTTTTCAAGTCTTTCTTTTTCAGCTTGAGCTTTAGCAGCAGCTTCTTTGTCTAATCTTTCTTTTTCAAGACGGGCAGCTTCAGCTTTTTCTTTTTCAAGTCTTTCTTTTTCAGCTTGAGCTTTAGCAGCAGCCTCTTTGTCTAATCTTTCTTTTTCAAGACGATCAGCTTCAGCTTTTTCTCGTTCAAGTTTTTCTTTTTCGGCTTGAGCTTTAGCAGCAGCTTCTTTGTCTAATCTTTCTTTTTCAAGACGATCAGCCTCAGCTTTTTCTCTTTCAAGTCTTTCTTTTTCAGCTTGAGCTTTAGTAGTCTCATCATTGTGTAATGAAGTTACTTGATCAGCTGTTAATGGAGTAGCAGCATCCCAGTTAAATTTAAGTGTTGCTGCAACATTTGAATGTCCTCTTAAAGGTTTTCCATCTACTAGTACAGAGAATGTAATAGTTTTTTCTGTTAGTTTTTCTGGACTTGTGAAGTGGAATACTTTTTCATGTCCTTCACCACCAAGATCAGTTCTTTCAGCGGCAGTATTATCAACTGATAAAGTATCTACAGTTCCTACTTGAGCTCCAAAACGTAAGTCTTTGAATGTTAGATAGTAATGATAAGCATCATTTACTTTCTCTCTACACGAGTTTTTTCAGGTACTAATGCATCGTTTGCCATTGAAGGTTTATTAGCAACATGAGCATTATTAATTTTGGCTGGCACTAGATTATTAGCAGCTTCTTCTTTAGCTTTTTCTACAGTAGGGAAGTTTAAAGCTATTGTACTTTCAGCAGCACGTTCTTCAAATCTAGGTTTAGCTCCACCTTTAGTTTGGACGCTAATTACAGTATCAACTTGGATTTTATCTAGAAGAGAATCAGTTAAGATCTTACCTTCTTTTAGTTTAGTTGCTGCATCAACTTCAGTAAAGTTAACTTCAGTTCCTTTATATGTAAGTTTAGAAACTGTAAATGGTTTATTACGTAGTAAGTAAGTAGAAGATTTTCCTTCTTTAACTTGAATAGTGTATTGGTATTTATCTCCAACTTTTTCTACTTTTACATCTTTAACAAACGCATCTTCGTAGATTGAACTTGAATTAGTTGTTCTACCATTTAATTCACCTTTAAGAGTAGCAGGGAATGTAGTAGGAACTTTATCAGCGTCAACTTCGTGATCAGGTACTGAAGGTTTGGCTGGTGTAACTTCTTTAGGTTTCCACTTTAGGGAAATCTAATGCTATTGTACTCTCAGCAGATCTTTCTTCATATCTAGGTTTAGCTCCACCTTTTGTTTGAACATTGAATACAGCATCTACTTGGATTTTGTCTAGAAGAGAATCAGTTAAGATTTTACCTTCTTTTAGTTTAGTAGCTGCATCAACTTCAGTAAAGTTAACTTCATTTCCTTTGTATGTAAGTTTAGAAACTGTGAAAGGCTTGTTACGTAATAAGAAGTTAGTAGATTTTCCTTCTTTAACTTGGATAGTATATTGATATTTATCTCCAACTTTTTCTACTTTTACATCTTTAACAAATGAGTTTTCATAGATTGAAGCAGTACCAGTTGTTCTACCATTTAATTCAGCTTTTACTGTAGTAGGGAAAGTATTAGGAACTTTATCAGCATCAACAGTATGATCAGCAGCTGTTGGTGTAGCTGGTTTAGGTTCTTCTTTTGGTTTTGTTGGTGTAGGTTTAACCGGTTTAGGTTTAGCAGGTGCAACTACATCTTCCAATTTCACAGGTCGTTCTTTATAGTCAGTAGCTGTTTCATAGTACAGTTTTAATGTAACAAAGTGTGACATTAAAGCACCGTTAGGATATGGAGCAGTACCGTCTAATTGAATTTTTTCTAGTAGTTTATCAGTAGTGATTGATCCTTCTTTTACTGAAGAGTTACCGTTTGTTACTAAAGTAGTTAATGGAATATCTTTACCTTGGTATGCTACTTTGTGTAACTCGAATGGATAGAATTCTCCACCTACATCAGCTAGACCTTTTTTGAATCTAAGTGTATATTTGTATTTATCTCCAACTTTTTCAACTTTAACATAGTTATCTAATGCAGAACCATATAATGATTCTTCATCATTGTTGTTAGCATTTCTTAAATGTCCTTGAACGTGAATAGGGAAGTCTTTTTTAATAGTTCCTTTGTATTCAACATCTTTGTTGGGATTTTCGTAAGTTGCAGCTTCATAGTTATCAGCTGTTACTTTTTTTCTAGCTAAAGACGATAAATCAAATTTTAAAGTCATTTTTTGAGTTCCAAAAGCTTCGTTAATTGAAGCCATAACAGGAACAAATACTTCAGTATATGTTTCTAGTTTATTGTTTGAATCGATTTTATTTTTGTCTACATGGTAATTAACAGTTTTAGGGTAAACAGTACGATTAGGGAATTTTTCTTATAAGCCTCAATGAAGTTGTCAGTATCATTAGTACCATAATTTTCAACTATAGTTGAGTCTTTAAACTCAGGATCTTTAATTTCTTTACGATTTGCGTGAGTCTTATCTCCATCATAGTATTTTTAAATCCCCTAAGTACCCAGTAAGCCCACCAAATGTGATAGGTTTAAATGAAACATTTACAGAGTATTCTCCATTTTTTTACAATTAATTTTGTTTTTTCATTGTCGATTGCAGCTGCGGCCATTGAAGGGTTACCTTCTTCATGGAATTTTAAGGCTTCAGCAGTAATCTTATATTCTCCATCTTTTAAAGCTTTAACATCTTGAGCTACAGTAGCTGGTTCTTCAGCTTTAGGTGTTACAGGTGCAGGTGTTGCTGTAGCTGGAGTAGTAGCAGGTGCTGTAGTAGAGCTTGCAGCTGGAGTAGCTGGTGTTGCAGTGTTTGATGAATTCGTAGTAGGAGTCGTTGTAGCGTTTGTTACTACAGGTGTCTCATCTGCTGCGAATGCAAAGTTGTCTTGATCATATGCTTCAATTGCTGCAACAGCAGAAAAGATAGCAGTTGCTGACAAAACTTTTAATAATGTTGTATTTTTCATATTAGGGATTTTCTCCTTTATTTTGTATATTATTTAGATATTAAATCGTTATAACTATTATAATACAAAAGCACTAAAAATAAAGAAAAATGATAATTGGTATCATTTAACTCCGAAAATAGACGTTTTTTCTTTAAAGATTCAAAGATAAGTCACAATTTCGACACAATTCAAAAAGAAATGAGTTTGGAGAAATTCCAAACTCATTTTGATAATGATTATTATTTATTAACTTTTCTACGTAATACAAAAGCAGTAAGTAATGTAATTAGTCCGAAGAAACCTGTAGTTGCCACTGTTGTACCAGTGTTTGCTAATGATTTTTTAATGTCTAAAGTGTTTTTAGTATTTTCTTTAGTGCTTACTGGAGTAGCTACAAAAGTATCTTTAACCTCAGATTGACCAAATATATCGTTAATAAGTGGTTTAGGAGTAGAAGTAGTTTCTTTTTTATCTTGTGAATCTTTTACATCTGTAGAATCTTTAAAGTCAGCATTTTCTTTGTTTTTGTTAGTGAATTCTTCTCTAGAATTATAAGGAACTTTAGCATTCGAAGGAACTTCACCTACAGATCCTTTTTGACTTCTAATATATTCTTCTAAATCAAATTCAGGTTTATCTAAGATTGCAGCTTCGCCTTTAGCAGTAATAGGACCTTGGTGATTTTTAATATATCCTTCTAAGTTAAACTCAGGTACTTCTAGTATTGCAGCATCACCTTTAGCAGTAACGATTGCTTTTTCTTTCTCTAGGCGTTCTTTTTCAGCTTTTTCTTTAGCTAATCTTTCAGCTTCGATGCGTTCTTTTTCAGCTTTTTCTTTAGCAGTTTTTTGAGCTTCGATACGTTCTTTTTCAGCTTTTTCTTTAGCAAGTTTTTCAGCTTCGATGCGTTCTTTTTCAGCTTTTTCTTTAGCTAACTTTTCAGCTTCGATACGTTCTTTTTCGGCTTTTTCTTTAGCAAGTCTTTCGGCTTCAATACGTGCTTTTTCTTCTTTAGCTTTTTGATCTGCGGCAACTTTTTCATTTGCTTTAGCTTTTTCTTCATTTTGAAGTTGATTTACGATATCTTTAGTTATTGGAGTAGCTTTTGCCCAATCGAATGCAAAACGTGCAGGTGTATTTTTGTGGAATGGTCTACCACCAGAGGCAACATCAACTGTCACATTAACTACATCGTATTTTTCTTTACTTGTGAAGTGGTATAGTTTTTCGTGATTTGGTCCACCAAGTTCAGTTAGATTAGCTGTTTTACCATTAACTGTAAGATTTGTTAATTCACCAACGTATGGTCCGAATGCTAAATCTTTTGCAGTTACATAGTAGTGATATGTATCTCCAACTTTTTCAACACGAGTTTTCGATTTATCGATTGCACCATCTCCCATAGATTTAGTGTTGGCAGTTGCATCCATCATTGTTAGTGGTACAAGATTATATTTAGGTTCTGTTATAGTTTTTGTAGCTAAAGAACTTAGATCGTAATTTAGAATCATACGTTGAGTACCTGAACCATTAGGAAGAGCTTCCATTACAGGAACAAAAACTTGAGTGAATGTTTCCAGCTTATTGTTAGCATCGATTTTATTTTTGTCTACATTATAAGATAAAGTTTTAGGATATACTGTACGTCCAGGGAATTTTTTCTTGTATACATCGATAAAAGGATCTTTTTCATTTTCTGAGTAATTCCCAACGATAGTCGTATCTTTAAACTCATTGTCTTGAATATCATAACGGTTACTATGAGTCTTATCACCATCGTAATATTTTAAATCACCTAAATATCCATTAAATGCTCCTAGTTTAATAGGTTTAAATGCAACATTTACAGAGTATTGTCCATTTTTAACAATCAATTTTGTATTATCTTTGTCTAATCCAGCCGCGGCCATAGATGGTTCTCCATCTTTACCGTAGAATTTAAGAGCTTCTGATGTAATATTATATGTACCATCCGCTAAGTTCTTAACATCTTGAGGAACTTTTTTTGTTTCTACATCGCTTTGATTATCAGTAGCAGTTGCTGTAACTTCTGTAGCGAATGCATTGTGGTCGTAAGATTCTATTGCTGCTATTGCAGTGAAAATTGCAGAAGCAGAAAGAACTTTTAATAATGTTGTATTCTTCATAATTATAGAAATTTCTCCTTAAAAAAATTATATTTTTGTGATTGTGAAAATTATCATTACTATTATAATACAAAGAAGTTAATTAATAAAGAAAAAAAGTGATAACCAATTTCATTTACAACCTAAAATAGTCGAATTTTTACAATAAAACTTCATTATTCGTTCACACTTTTGTCATAAAAAAATAAAGGTGTTAAGTTTGAAATATAAAAAGATATTATTATTAAAATATTTTTGATTTAGAATTCGAAATGATATAAACAAAATATTGTAAGCCCTTAAACCAATTTATTGACATTTGTAATTTTATGTGTTACGATTTAAAAAGTTAATGAAATATAACCACTGGGGAGCCTTTTTGGCTGAGATAACATAGTTAGACCCTTTGACCTGATCTAGATAATACTAGCGGAGGAAATGTGAAATGATATGAAATAGGTTTATTTTTTAAAAGAGTAAAATATACTATAAGTACATAAATTTACATAAATCTCCTGCGTTAGTAGGGGATTTTTTCTTTTCCTAAAGTGGTGATATTTTTATACTAAATATATATAATACTAGGGGGATATACCTATGAAACTTATTACTGAAATTATGGAAGAGAAGGCATTGCCGATTGTTGACAAGATATATAATGATGGCTTTATTCAAGGTTTGATTCGTGCTGATTTATCTAAGGAAGCTGTGGAACACTATTTAAAAAGCTGATGCTCTATACTTAGAAAAATTTTAGTGATATTTATGCAATGCTTTTAGCGAAAAGTAATGATAAAGCTGAAAAAAACTTTTTTTTAAATCAAATAAATTTTGTATTGAATGAAGAAATTGCTGCGCATAAAAATTTAGCAGATTATGTAGGGAGAGATTATCAAGAAATAATAAAAGGTGGAGAATGGTATCCGTCTGCAGATCACTATATTAAACACATGTATTATAATGTATTTGCTTTTGGTATGGCAGAAGCGTTAAGTGCTATGGCACCATGTCCATGGATTTATCAAATGGTTGCGAGAAAAATTTTAGCTAATCATAATTTAGCTGAAGATCACCCATTAAAATTCTGGGTAGAGTTTTATGCTGATGGTTTAGTTGATGAAGTACTTTATGATTATCATAAAATAATTAATCGTGAAGCAGAATTTATGAGTGAGGAAGGAAAACAACGATTAATTAAAAACTTTTTAGAAAGTTGTGAACATGAACGACGCTTCTTCAATATGGCTTATACACAAGAACATTGGGGATTTGAGGTGTAGAATATGAGTAAACTTAATATTGCTTTAACTATTGCAGGAACGGATCCAACTGGTGGGGCTGGAATTATGGCTGACCTGAAAAGTTTCCAGGCTCGTGAAGTGTATGGGATGGCTGTAGTTACAAGCGTTGTTGCACAAAACACTCTAGGGGTTCAAATGATTAGAAACTTAGACTTAGATATACTAGAAGCTCAATTGAAAAGTGTTTTTGATGATATAACACCTAATAGTATAAAAACTGGAATGATAGCAAATGCTGACATGATGAAGCTGATAAAAAAATATTTACCAAAAGATGTTCCGTATGTTGTTGATCCAGTAATGGTTGCGACAAGTGGTGATAAATTGATAGATGATGTTGCTAGAAAACATCTAAAAGAAGAGATATTACCACTTGCTACTATAATTACACCGAATGTTCCGGAAGCAGAAGAAATAGTTGATTTTAAAATAGTAACTGAAGATGATGTAAATCGAGCAGGAAAGTTTATTATCGATGAAGTTGGCTGTAAGTCTGTAGTTATAAAAGGTGGACATCTAACAGGAGAAGCTAAAGATTATTTATTCTTAAATGATGGGACTAAGAAAGTATGGACTAGTGAAAGATTTAACACTAATCATACACATGGAACAGGATGTACATTCTCAGCTGTTATTACTGCTGAATTAGCAAAAGGAAAAAGTATAATTGAAGCTGTAGATATTGGAAAAAAATTTATTATCGCAGCAATTAAATATACACCGGAAATTGGTCATGGGAATGGTCCTGTAAACCATATAGCATTTAAAGGAGATTTATAAATATGGCAAGTTTAAAATTATTAAAAGAAAAAAAGCACCATTAGTGATTTGTATAACTAATGATGTAGTAAAAAATTTCACAGCAAATGGATTAGTAGCATTAGGAGCATCACCAGCGATGAGTGAGTATCCAGAAGATTTAGAAGATTTACTAAAAATATGCTGGAGGATTATTAATAAATATAGGTACATTAACTGATGAAACTTGGAAATTATACCAAGAAGCATTGAAAATTGCTGAGAAGTATAATGTTCCTGCAGTATTAGACCCTGTAGCATGTGGAGCCGGAGCATATAGAAAAAAAGTATCAGATGATTTAATAAACAATTATAAACTAGCAGCTATAAGAGGAAATGCTGGAGAGATTGCTTCTTTAGTTGGAATAAATGTAGCTTCTAAGGGAGTAGACAGTGCAGGGGTAGATAATATTGATGAAATTGCCTTAGCAGCAAATGAGAAATTTAATATTCCTATAATAGTAACTGGAGAAGTTGATGCTATTGCTGTTAACGGTGAGGTAGTAACTATCCATAACGGAAGTGCAATGATGCCGAAAGTTATTGGAACAGGGTGCTTATTAGGGGCAGTTCTAGCGAGCTTTATAGGACTAGAAAAAGGACAAGAATTGAAATCTTTAGAAACAGCAATGTTAGCTTATAATATTGCCGGGGAAATGGCAGAAAAGCGTCCTAATGGACATCTACCAGGAACGTTTAAAGTTGAATTTATTAATGCGTTATATGAAGTTACTGATAAAGATATAGAAACATTTAAAAAGGTGAAATAAGATGTTTAATAAAGAACTATTAAAATTATATTTTATTTGTGGAACGACTACTTGCTTAGGTAAGGATTTATATACAGTTGTTGAAGATGCTTTAAAAGGTGGTATAACTTTATTTCAATTTCGAGAAAAAGGTAAAGGTGCTTTAGAAGGAAAAGAAAAACTGGAATTAGCAATAAAACTTAAAAATCTTTGTAAAAAATACAATGTACCGTTTATCGTAAATGATGATATAGAGTTGGCATTAGAAATAGATGCTGATGGGGTTCACGTGGGACAAGATGACCTTGGTGTTGATGAGATTAGAAAACTGATGCCAAATAAAATAATCGGTCTTTCTATAGGAAATGAAGAAGAACTTAAACAATCCAAAGTTGAATATGTAGATTATGTTGGTGTAGGACCTGTATATGTCACACAATCAAAAGATGATGCAGGTGGTGCAATAGGATATGAAGGACTAGAATTAATGAAAAAATTATTACCTCAGATGCCATTAGTGGCAATCGGTGGTATTCAGACACAACATATTAAAGATGTTATGAAAACAAATGTCGATGGAGTGTCTATTATTTCAGCAATTTCATATTCAGATAATATTGAAAAAACAGTTCGTGAAATGAACGAACAATTTTAAAATTAGCCCTCCAAAGGAAAATCATTTCTTGATAATTTTCAAGGGATGAATCAAAGAGTAGAATGGAAAATTTATACCGGTTTTTTATTCTGCTCTTTTTTTACATTATCAATTGATAAAATAAATTGATAAGTTATATAATTAGTGTGAAAAAGAATACTAAATATTGATAGGAGGAATTTTTATGACGAATATAGTATTGATACATGGTACATGGTGTGATGGAACTGTGTGGGGGGAATTCGCAGATGATCTGAAAAAATTAGGTTTAAATGTATATACTCCAACATTGAGATATCATGATTTACCTTATGAAGAAGTCGAAAAAAAGGTAGCAGATGTTAGTTTAGATGAATTTGCTGATGATATTGTAGATCTAATAGAAACGCTAGATGAAGCTCCGATTGTATTGGGGCACTCGTTAGGAGGACTTCTTGCGCAGAAAGTTGCTATGAAGACAATGACTAAGGGGCTTATTTTAATGGGGACTGCACCAGCAGCAGGAATTTTCGCTTTTTACCCAAGTATGGTAATTTGTTTCTATAAACATTTTCTACGTTGGGGATTCTGGAAAAAATCTATGCCCCCTTATAAACATGCCTTCTATGATTATTGTATGAATAATCAAGATGAAGTCGATAAGGAAAGAGAATTTTCTAAATTAGTTCCAGAATCTGGATTTACATACTTCCAAATGGCATTACCTTTTTTAGATAAGCAAAAAGGTGCATATATTGATTTTGAAATAGTAACTGAGCCTGTATTAGTAATAACTGGAAGTGAAGACAAAATGGTACATCCAAATATTGCTAAAGCAACAGCAAAAAAATATAAAAACGCTACATTAACAATATTACAAGGTTCGGATCATATGTACGAAGCTCCAAAATTTAGAGACAAAACTGTAGAAGCAATAGAGAATTGGTTGAAAACTAACAACCTATAATTAAAGAAATTGCTTTTATTATGCAAATGAAAAAGTAAATATTCATGAATTTTCAAAAACTTTTTATTCAAAAAGTGTTGACATTTTTAATTCTGAATGATAACATAGAGTCAAGTCAAAAATTACCAATATTCAAATAAGTACTTTATAGGAACTTTTACAGAGAGTGTGGATGGGTGAAAGCACACAATGCAGATGATAGAGGAAAATGGTTTGAATGGTAAAAAAAGTGAGTTTTAAAACACAAGCTTTTTTCGTAGGCGTTACGTTACAAACGCACACTATCTCGGATATATTCTAGATGCATAGACGATGTAGTGGTAAAGTTCGTAGTTTACGAAAAAGTAAGGTGGTACCGTGAAATTAGTTTTCGCCCTTATTCTCTTAGGAGAGTAGGGGTGATTTTTACATAAAAATTCACAGAACCTAAATATTAATAATATCAAAAGGAGAAAATTATATAATGAAGAAATTATTATTTTTAGTAACAAGTTTTATACTTGGAATCGTATTAATTGGATGCTCAAGCGCATCAAAAACTGAGAAAAAAGGTATCGATGTTGATAAACTAGATCCTAGTAAACCTGTAACAGTAAAAGTTGGAGCTACTAACGTACCTCACGCTGTATTATTAGAGCACGTTGCTCCTCAACTTGAAAAAGAAGGAATCAAATTAGACATCGTTACATACCAAGACTACTACGTACCAAACAAAACGTTAAACGATAAAGATATCGATATTAACTACTTCCAACACGTACCATTCTTAAAAATGCTATTAAAGAAAATGGATACAAAATTGAAGACGCTGGCAATTCACTTAGAGCCAATCGGATTATACTCTAAAAAGTTAAAAACGTTAAAGACCTTAAAGAAGGTGCTAAAGTATTAGTAAGTAACAACAAATCTGAATGGGGACGAGTAATTAAATTACTAGCTTCTGAAGGATTAGTAAAAGTTAAAGATGGTGTAGATCCAGTAACAGCTACTTTCGATGATATCGCTGAAAACCCTAAAAAATTACAATTCAGCTACGAAAATGATCCAGCATTAATGGTTAAATTCTACCAAAATGGTGAAGGTGACCTAGTTTCAATCAACGCTACTTCGCTGTTGACGCAGGATTAAATGCAGCAACTGAGACCAGTTTTTAGTAAGAAAAAAAGCTACAGATGACAACCCATACGCTAACATCGTCGTTGTTCGTGAAGGTGATAAAGACAAACTTGTTGTTAAAAAACTTGTTGCAGCTTTAAAATCTGAAGATACTCAAAAATTCATTAAAGAAAAATGGAATGGAGCAGTATTACCCTGTTAAATAATTTCATTAAA
>BNJS01003462.1_pt1 | contig 19009 bp, 26 predicted proteins | sample 8540461 | NCBI WGS metagenome assembly BNJS01 (sample SAMD00202454, study PRJDB9452) | human saliva metagenome | isolation source: human saliva | place: Japan | reverse complement strand
ACGTTACGTATTGCCCAGCCATGCGCCGTGGTTCTGATGAAAGAAAATATCCGCCAGATTTCGTTTGTCCGCATTGCGTCCAAGCAGAAGCGTTGGATTAAACGTATCGTGAAAATGTGAATAGAAAATCATCTTCCGAGAAACGCCGTATAAAGGACAGCGGTGAGGAGAAACGCCGTCAGCCGCACGATATCCCCGACGGCGAAGTACGCAGGAAGAAACGCCCCGGCAGAGAGACGAGGAGCAGGAGGACGAGATAGAGATATGCGTTGACATCCATCCCCCACCAGAAGCCGTAGCGGAAGCATGTCAGCCATTTCTTCCACTCGCCGCACGGCGACTTTTTCGGACGATAGACCAAGATGAAGATCAGTCGGAATACGGCGCATAACAGCGGCGGCAGGAGGAACATCTTCACATCCTGCTGCATCCCCAGAACAAAGCTACTGAACATCGCATCTCCTCAAAAATGCTGCATGAAGGGTCGCCCCTTATGCAGCAGCTGCATACTTCCTATTGCACCACGTGCATCCTGCTCCGCCGTATCTCCGGCGGCTCATGCTTCTTTTGTTTCACGGGCGGTGCATCCTTGCTGCGGTCCGCGATGCCGAGCAGCATCCCCATCCCCGCCATCGTCACAATCAACGACGAACCGCCGTAGCTGATGAACGGCAGCGGCACGCCCACGACGGGGAGCAGTCCCGCGACCATGGCGAGATTGGCAAGTGCCTGTCCGACGACAAGGAAGATGATGCCGAGGGCGAGCACCTGTCCGAACGTATCTTTGCCCGCGTCGCCACGCGAATGCTCGCGACCAACAGAACGGCGAACAGGAAAAAGATCAGCATGCACCGAAGGCCATGCTCCTGACTGAAAATCGCAAAGGCAAAAATCTGTATGCGCCTCAGGAAGGTACTCATATTTACTCACGCCGTCGCCGAAAGCCCATGCCGAAAATACCGCCCGAGCCGATCGTCGAGAGGGACTGCACCATCTGATAGCCCGCGTTGCGTGCATCCGACCACGGATCGAGCCACACCTCCATACGCTTCATGCGATAGGGGCTGCAGCGTCCCGATCGCAAGTGCCGCCAATGCGACAGGAATCAGGATCAGCACCCAGCGGCGCGGCGGGACGAGCAGGACGAGGGCCATAAAAAGCGGCACACCGAACACGATGCATGCCGTCCCAAAGTCCGGCTCACGATAGACGAGAAACGCCATGAGGAGAATCGCACCGAACGGAATGGCAACACGCGGCCAGTCGCGATCCATGCGGAACCGCTCCTTTGCGAGCACCGCCGAGATCGAAAACAGGCCCATGAGCACGCCCATGAGCTTGGCGAACTCCGCCGGCTGAAAGCTCAAGGGACCAAGGGCAATCCACCGCTGCGCGCCATTGATCGTCGTCCCCACAAAGAGCACCGCCACGAGCAGAAAGAGATTGATCCCCAGCCCGATGAACATGAGTCCGCGCAGCCGCTGATAGTTGATCCGCCGGCAGAGCCAGCAGGCAACCGTACCGAGCAGAAGCCATTGGAGATGCCGCTGCAAAAATAATACGGTTCTCAGTTCATTGCCGCCAGCACATAGCCTCGAACTGAACACATTGATTGTTCCCGTCACAAGGGAGAATCGCCATGACGATGACGATCGGCTCCGTCTCGCTCTTAAAGAGCGTATACCGCGTCGCATCACACATCCCCTGCGGGGCGATGCGCCACGAGCCGCCCGATCTTTGCGCCGCGTGCGCTGAACTTTCGCTCATACTCCGTCATGATATTGTCCGCCTCGCCGAGCGCATGAAGATCGTGCGTCACATCCGTCAGATGCCACCCCTCACGCTCCATGGTCTCAAGCGAGTAGGCAAAGAGCCCTGTGTTATCCGTCTTGAAACGAATCTCGCCGCCCTCCTCGAGCGACCGTGCGGTAACGCGCGAGAAACACCTCACTCGTCAGGGCGACGTTTCGCATGCCGCGCCTTCGGCCACGGGTCGGAGAAGTTCAGATAGATGCGATCGACCTCATGCGGGGCAAAGAGCTCCGTCAGACGCGCCGCGTCAAAGACGAGCAGGCGGACATTCGTCAGCTCCCGCTCTGCCGCCTTGCGTGCCGCGAAATAAAGCACACCCTGCTGCGCCTCGGGCCCGACGTAATTCACCTCGGGATGACGTGCCGCAAGCTCCGTCGGAAATCCCCTTGCCGACACCGATCTCCACGTGAAGGGCGCACTTCGTCCGAACTGCTCTGCCCAGTGCCCGGCAGACCCTGTCCAGTCCCCGCCGAGCGGCGTGACAAACGCCGCATAGTCCAAAATCGCCGTGTCAATCCACGGCTTTCTCCTCAGTCTCATATCCCATCCCGCTCCGTATGAATAACGCGCCCCCATCAGCGCAGCAAGCACGCAGAGGGGGCGCATCGCATCAATCGTTGCTTACCAGATCTTGCCCAGCTGGAACCAAACGCGGCCGCGTGCGTTATTCTTCGGTGCGACCGACGAATCCGAGCCGATGCGCCGCGCATAGTCGAGACATTGCAAAACCAGTCGCCCGGTGCGCTGTACGCCGCGCCGATTCCCCAGCCGCGCAGCTGACACGTGGTTGTCTCCCTCGTCCACCGGACTCTTGCTCACGCGCACAACACCCGTATCGTAGAACGTGCTGAGCGTCAGCCCGCGCACAGGCGTATGGTAGCGCAGTTCCGCCGTGCCGAGCACGCCCTCATCGCCCGAGCTCGCCCTGTGCGTAGGCACGCACGCCGTTCGGGCCGCCGAGGTAGAACTCCTCCGAGCTGTCAAGATTGCGGCTCGCCTTCTGCCCCGACACCTTCACGAGGAAATCCGTCGCGTGCCCAACCTCTGCACGGCCGTCAGGTCAGCCTCGAGTTTGGCATACGTCCCCTCGTCGACATTGTTGACCATGCCGAGCACCGTGCTATAGAACGAATCATAGCTCAGCGTGCCGAGCGTCAGATTCTGTACTGTAGTCGAGACTCACCCGCCCGACTGCTGCGAACCGACTAGCCCCCGCGTAGATGCTGTGCGTATGCTTCTTTCCTCGGGTCAAACGCCGTAATGTCGTCCTCCAGATCGCGGTAGTTGTACCCATAACGCAGGGGCGAGACTGCGGTTCGTCCTGATGGAAAAATCGGCACGCGTCCAAAGATCGTCACCGTCGTCGACTTGCCCTCTGCGCCGATCTTGCGAGCCGTCCGCCGACCTCGTAGTTCATGCGCGAAATGCCCACGCCGAGCGTCGAGCCGCCGCGTCCGACCACCGTCTCGCATAGTTCGCGTAGAAATTGCGCAGAGCTCCCATTGGAGATCAGCCCGCCGACATTCACCTTGTCGCCGGTACCCGACGGATCGTAGAGCGTCTCCCGCAGACCGTAGCGATAACGGCCCGTCGAGGGCTGCCGTAGTTCTCACATAGAAAATCGTATTGGACTCTTCGAGTCCTCGATGCGCACCGTCAGCTTGCTCGTGCCGAACTCCCTGCCGGGGCTCAGCACACCCACGGCGCGCGCGCCCGTCGCATCCGACACCGAGTAAAGCGCCGTCTCGAGCTTATCCGTCGTGATGATGTCATCCGACTTCAGCGCCGCAATGATACGCTGTGCCACAGGTGTCTTGAGACGGCTGCGGTTGTCAATGGCGATCTCATCATAGCGTCCCGGGATGATACGCAGGACGACCGTCCCGTCCGGGCTGTCCTGCGGCGGGAGGTATGCCGCCGCGGCAGGATAGCCGTGAGTGCGGCAGTATGTCGTCAGAGCATCCACCGTACGGCGCAGATCGGCAATCGTCTTGCCCTTGCCCATCCCCTCCTGCAGGAGCGTGACAAGCGGCGCCTTGTCAAGATTCAGATCGGAGCCTCCAGGATGAAGTTCTCCACCGTAAACGTCGCATCATAATGATCCTGCTGATACGTCGGCGTCCGATCCTCCACACCGATCTCTGGCGTCAGCAGCTCACCTGCAATATCCGCCTCAGGCCGTGCAAGCGACGGCGCGGCATCTGCTGCCGTCCCCGCACACAGCACGCCGCCGTGCAGAGCAGCGCCAGCTGCTCTATGCGCCTTCTTCCATCTACGATGATACATTCCACTATGCATGATCGAACTCAACTCCTACATGATGCTGTCGAACACTCTTCCTCATCTGAGGGTGCCATTGTACTAGAGCACACAAATCCATTTATATTCTAACACCTTCATAAAAACATTTCAACTTTCGCAGTTCCGATTCAATACAGGATTCGTCAATAAAGTACGAAAGCTTAACATGTTCACGGGAAAACTTGGGGATTACGCCATAATTTGCTATAATACGTATGGGAATATCCTCTGCCCGAACCCGGCGAGAGATGAATTACAAAGAACTCGCTGATCGGACATCATTTTTCAAAGAACAAGAAAAGGGGGTAAGCTCTGTGTGTGAAATCATGGAAGAACTGATGGCAAGAGGTCGTCAGGAGGGGCGAAAAAGGTCTCACTGAGGGGCGTACGGGAAGAACGTCGACACAATATCCTACGCATGCTGTCCAAAGGAAAATCAACAGCAGAGATCGCTGATCTGCTGGATATTTCCCTACACGAGGTTGAGTCACTGGCACGAGGAAAATCTGCATGACACAAAAAAGAAAGACAAAGTAAATATTCTATTCGTCTGCCACGGCAACATCTGCCGCTCGCCGATGGCGGAGTTCGTGATGAAACATCTCGTTCGCGAGGCGGGACTGACGGATCGCATCCGTGTCACCTCCAAGGCACTCCATACGGATGAAATCGGCAGCGACACCCACCATGGCACGCGTGCCGTGCTGGACGCACACGCCATCCCATACGAGAAACGCAGTGCGGCGCTCATGACACGCGCCGACTATGACGCCTACGACATCATCATCGGAATGGACGAGGAAAATATGCGCGACCTCGCCCGCCCTCACGGGCGGCGATCCCAAAGGCAAGGCACACCGCCTCCTCTCCTACATCGGCGAAAGCCGCGACGTCGCCGACCCGTGGTATACAGGGAATTTTGACGTAACCTACCGCGACGTGGATGCGGGATGCCGTGCACTATTAGAGTTTATTCCAAAAGATAAATAATCTTTCAAAAATTTGATAGAGAGCATCTTTCTTGTTGTGCTATAATACCAAGTCTTTATATCGCAACAAAGCCTCCAAAAACCATAAATTAGCGTAGGCTCTTTATTCCACCCAACGAATAGTAAAAGCCCTGCCATTGCAAACCACTTTATGCTATGGCAGGGCTTCACTATTAAATTTACCACATCATGCTTAGTAATTCTGTATTTAATGTCCTCTATAACGTCCTTTTTCTCAAAACAATAAGCAAGACGATTGCTATAAAAATATCCTTGTAGTGATATATAATACTCCCTTTTCGTATTAAGTATTCCATAGGGGCGGATCGTTATAAGTAATTCCCTTTTTGCCTGGATTATATCCGCAAGAAATGGTTTATAACAAAACTGATACAAAAGAAGTATCTCATCAACGTCACATTTTCCGGCCACCTTTCATTAAATCGCAATCTTGCAGAGGAGAGTTATCATAGTTACATTCGGTTCTATTACTAATCCTTAAATCGCTTAAAATTAATCAATCGTTTTGATGATCGTTGCCATTGACAGCATCCTTTGCTCTTTTTCAGTTAGATATCTTCCTCACCTGCTCATAGAAATCTCGCAAAAACTGATTGGAGCAGGTTTGCCGCAAGGTGTCCATATTAGAGTGTTCTGCAATCTCACAAAACGTCTCTCGATTGCAAGTTTGACCATAAATCTCAAGAATCCGAGTCAATCTATTTTTCGGATAATTACTGGAAGGATCATTATGTGCCCCCCAATCCAGTTCCGGTTGATTAGGGCATGATTCCTGTTGCTCCTGATGTTTTTTCTTATGTTTCCCCTTCTTCCCGCCATCGGGGAACGCATGGGAAATGGCATCGGGATCGCCCATCAGCCAACTCTCGATCATCTTCATAGGGGATAATCATGCCCCATGTACCTCATCCGCCGTTGAGTTCTCTACGCGTGCAGACGCAAAGCCGCTGACGATCTCGCACCGAATCTCATTGTATCTCTTCCTGACACTCTGTTTTCTTTCTGGCATCACTTCCCTGCACACGATCTGCATCACTGTAGTAAGCAACACTGTCACATTTATTAGCGATTGCCCAACGCATCAAAATGGAAGCCTTTAACCCATGTCCCTTTAGGCTCTTCCCAATACGCTGAAGCTAGGACGATCCAACTTGTCCTTTCTCAGATCGGTAATAAGTGCAAACACCACTTTCTCCTGATCACCAAGTATCTTTCGTATATATACTTCAATAGGGTCCCTCAAGAAGCTCCTTTGTTACAAACTCATGCACTCCACAGTCAGTCGATCCTTCGCCATAAATCAGAATTTTAATCATCAGAGACCTCCCGAATCAACTCCTCATCCGAGTAATTCAGGAGAATCTCGCCGGGATATAGATAGGTCATCTTTTCTTTCACATCATTCAGATCCTCAAATCGGCGGCAGACAATATTGCCATCTTTGTTGCGGAACATATAACGAATCTCTTCCGGCTGTGCATAATCCAACAAAACCGTGCTATGGGTAGTCAGTAAAATCTGCTGATTCTGCTCCTGTGCGTAAGCACGAATATGAACCAGAAAAGCCTCGATATTTTTGTGGGCTGATCCCATCTTCGATCTCGTCCAGCAGGGAGTAATTCCACCACTTTTCTTCAAAAATCTCAAAGAGAACAAGGCCAAAAGACGGAGAGCGCCATCACTTACACCCACGGAGGAGACATTGATTATCCGATTCTCGAAGGATTCTTCAAGTTCCAAATGTGTCCATCCTGCACGCCTTTGGAAACACTCTTGATATCTTGCAAATGCGGCAAAACAGATTTAAGTTCCTGCTTCAGCATTTCTTTTTCGTCAGGATTTAACTGTTGGATCAGCGTGGGAAGTTTTTCCCCCACTCAGACCTAAGGTGCGCTCGTTACTGCGGACGGATTTACGCATATCTCTCGGGTGTAAGGAGGTCAAGAGGTTCTGTCTCATTGAAAAACTCCTTGATGGCAGGAGACGTGCCTCTGCATTTTTCGTTAAGAAAAAGCAATTTGAGAGCACTGAATAATCCCCCGACGAAAGCGTATCTTTTTGTGCCATCATAACGCACGCGCACACCACCACCCGATGTGTAGGGACTAGCAATTTTTCTTTTCCACACGAGATATCCTCCTGAGCGCAAAAAGAATCTGATTCTTTGTCTTATCTACAACAAAAAGTGAGCTCCCACGTCAAGACATCATGATCTCTCGTTCCCTGAAACACAACCCGGAATCTCATGATCTTTTTGATCTTCGCAAGCCCTCGTGTGGCTATATCCTCTGCCCTACCGCCGCGCTCCTGTAAATACTCTCCTGTCGTCCTCTCACAGCAATACTTGAGAAAAACAAGTGCTTGCAGAACAGAGCTCTTCCCTGAGGAATTATTCCCCACAAGGATCGTCATCGGAGAAAAGTCCATCGAAAAATTCATTAAATGCCTTGAAATTGTCAATGTAGATAGATTTTTATCTGATACGTCAAAACAAAGGGATACATTTCCAGACAACAGATCTTGACTCACAGGAATCTCCTTACACAAAGTTCTTCCTCCTTGTTTTAGCCTCCAAAAGTGACATTCGTTTTTCTGTATTATACAACATCAGTCATGTTTTTCCTAGAGAAAACCGCGCTCCCATCGGCGGATTTCTCCGTCAATGAGGCGCAGTTTTTGTTTTGATTCTATTTGCTTCTCAGCCGAATACCTCGTCAACGATGGTATAGACCGTGTCGTCGAGGACGTTGATGTCGTTCTGACGGATGTCCACACCGTCCTTCACCACGTTGATGGCGGGCGGAACGGGATCAACCTGTGCCGTCGGCTTTGCGGCTGTACTGATTCGTGCGGTCGAGCGACGCATTCTCATACGCGTACTCGTCCGGCGTCATCTTGCTCACCTGCGTCATCGCCTTGTCGTACTCATAGTCGGGGACATAGGGTGTTGACGCGGAGTGTACCGGGGACAGAGTCAAAGTAATAATTCTGATAGAGAGCGCCAGAACCCGGCTGATAGTGCCCATAGATGGGGTAGTCGATACCCCAGCGCGGCCCCCTTTCGCAGGGACATCCGCCCGATAGCTGATCTCCCCGTCGAGTGACTCGCCCAACGGCGTGCGGTAATTCCGTCCGATGGGTGAGCCATCAAACGTCGAGGGCACCGCCTCATTCACGCGTATCTCATAGGGTTCACTGCGACCACGAAGCTCAATGCGATAGGGATCGATCCGTCCGACGGCGCGTCGTCTCTCCCCCGTGCTGCGTGTCGTCCCCGTCACGCTCTGCATGATGGTTTTCCCATCCTGATCGACGAACTCATAGTTCTCGGCGGCAGAAGCCCCGCGAGGCTGAACGTATACACAACATTCTTGGCGTCGCCCTGCGGCGTGTTCCGCCACGATCTATCCTTCCATGCGACATTCGCATCGGAGAACTTCGCCGTCATGTGCGGCGTCGCGTCGACATCGACAAATGCCTTCGTATCCTGCGGATCGCCCGTGGTCGGATCGACATAGTGACGATAGACCGCATATTTCTGCAGATCCTCCTCCGTGAGCGGTCTGCCCGCATCGTCTTTGACACTGCCGACAATCGCATCGTTTGTGTCGTAGACCTTGACCGGATGGAAGTCCTGCACATCCGCGTAGATTCTGCGCGGGGTAATCGTCCCCTCGCCTGTCTTCGTAAAAGTGGCAGGTTTCAAAATTCGCGCCGCTGTAGGGTCAACGTATACGTCACACGCGGCTGTCCGGAGACATCTACAACATTTTTTTGTATTGTACTTTGTCTTATGTGGATCAACGAATACAGCGAGATCGGCAGTGATATCAATCGGCTTCCCGTCATCGTCTTTCAAGACATTGCCTCCGATGATCACATTCGCGCGATCCATCAGTTTCTTGAGAGCCTCTGCCGATGCATCTCCGTTGTTCTTGACCACCTCCGTGCCATCGTACTCCTTCGTCACAGCGTCAAAATGAATGCCTTGCCGCCACTCATCCTCCGTCAGAGTGCGCTTTGTAATCGTCCCTGCACTGTAGCCCGTATCCACAACATCATAGTTGTCCTTGTTGTGGGAATGCGATGCCGTATTCTTCAGCGTATTCTTGAGCTTACTATACTGGATCGTCTTACTGCCGGCATTGGCATCCTTCTTGAACGTTGCATCTGTATTGCCCGTTCCATATAGACCGACAACATCCGTCAAGTCAAACGAAGCGGCTGAAATGTCATCGGTTGTGATTGTACTGTTGCCTTTTCCATCCGTATCGTCGGCATCGATGTTGTTGATGGTCTTCGTCGTACCGAGATACTTCGCACTGCCATCGTATGGCTTCGAATCCCCCGCCGCAAAGGACAGTGTGAGCTTGCGCGGCGTAATCGCCCCGTCGCCGAAAGATGCAGACCGTTAGCGTCCTCGGCATCCACCGTCGTCCCTGCCGTCAGAGAGCTGATAATTCTTCCCTGCATTGCCGTCAATGCGAACCTTATAGGTGATGTTCCGCACATTCTTCTTTACCGTTCGATCCGGATCCGTATCACGGATGACATCCGTGCCGTCATAGACGCCGTCCACATGCACCTTCGCATTGTCGACGATCTTCTGTTTCTCTGTTGCACCCGCCGCATAGCCGATGTTGCTCGCCGACGTCCGTGTCGCCAGTGCGGCATGATCGAGGTCCCCGTTATATGCCGTGTTCGTCGTATCGTATATCTTGTCAACATCCTTGTCTTTCAGGACGCCAATCTGCAGAACACGGCGCTTGATAATGCCGTCGATGGTGCTGCCGCCATACCCCGTCCCCACATGTCAAACGTCGTCGCACCCAGCGTGAGGTTCGGATTCGCTCCGCCCCTATACACCAGTCTGTAGGTGACGCTCTGCGGATTGGTATCCGCATTTTTCCGTCACATTGTAGTGCGTCCGCGCATTGTCGATGTCAAAGAAGGCCTTGAGGTCGATGTTCGCCCCCGTGTCGTCCACCAACGGGTTGCCGGATGTATCCAGTATATAGGCATGCTCCAGATTCCCCTTAGCATCGACGATGTCCTTTGTCGCATCGTACTCCTTTTCCGCACGTTTAAAGGAAATGCCTTTCTTTAGGTCCTCCACCGTGACCGGCAGGGGCGTAATCGCCCCTGCACTGTAGCCCGTATCCACAACATCATAGTTGTCCTTGTTGTGGGATGCGTTGCCGTATTCTTCAGCGTATTCTTGAGCTTACTATACTGGATCGTCTACTGCCGGCATTGGCATCCTTCTTGAACGTCGCATCTGCATCGCCCGTTCCATATAGACCGACAGCATCCGTCAAGTCAAACGAAGCGGCTGAAATGTCATCGGTTGTGATTGTACTGTTGCCTTTTTCCATCCGTATCGTCGACATCGATGTTGTTGATGGTCTTCGTCGTACCGAGATACTTCGCACCGCCATCGTATGGCTTCGAATCCCCCGCCGCAAAGGACAGTGTGAGCCTGCGCGGCGTAATCGCCCCGTCGCCGAAAGATGCAGACCGTTAGCGTCCTCGGCATCCACCGTCGTCCTGCCGTCAGAGAGCTGATAATTCTTCCCTGCATTGCCGTCAATGCGAACCTTATAGGTGATGTTCCGCACATTCTTCTTTACCGTTCGATCCGGATCCGTATCACGGATGACATCCGATAGCCGTCATAGACGCCGTCCACATGCACCTTCGCATTGTCGACGATCTTCTGTTTCTCTGTTGCACCCGCCGCATAGCCGATGTTGCTCGCCGACGTCCGTGTCGCCAGTGCGGCATGATCGAGGTCCCCGTTATATGCCGTGTTCGTCGTATCGTATATCTTGTCAACATCCTTGTCTTTCAGGACGCCAATCTGCAGAACACGGCGCTTGATAATGCCGTCGATGGTGCTGCCGCCATACCCGTCCCCCCACATGTCAAACGTCGTCGCACCCAGCGTGAGGTTCGGATTCGCTCCGCCCCTATACACCAGTCTGTAGGGTGACGCTCTGCGGATTGGTATCCGCATTTTCCGTCACATTGTAGTGCGTCGCGCATTGTCGATGTCAAAGAAGGCCTTGAGGTCGATGTTCGCCCCCGTGTCGTCCACCAACGGGTTGCCGGATGTATCCAGTATATAGGCATGCTCCAGATTCCCCAAGCATCGACGATGTCCTTTGTCGCATCGTACTCCCTTTTCCGCACGTTTAAAGGAAAATGCCTTTCTTTAGGTCCTCCACCGTGACCGTGCGCTTTTAGTGATCTCGCCCGTGGCACTACCGATGGTAAACGTATAGTTCGCCACTTTTCCCAGCGAGTGCAGTCCCCAGCGCCGTGTCGACACCGTCAAAACGGATGTATTTATTTTTCCGACGTTCGGGTCGGGCGTCCTCTTGTCATCCTTGACATAGGTGCTGCTGATTCCCGTCACGACCAAATCCGTCCCGTTCACCAGCGCATTTGCATCAGTCTTCAGCACAGCTGCGTCGTCTTCCGAGACGTACGGATGGATGATCGTATTCCGCGCAGCCCCGTTATACGGCCGTGTAAACGGCTGTGGTGACGTCGGGTCCTTAAACTTACATCAACGCTACGCTTCGTAATGGTGTTGTCATTCGTCGGGAACGCATTGCCACTACCACCATCGTGTATCAGGTTGTAGTTCCCTGCACTCGCCGCATCCAGGTTCACGGTGTAGTTCACGGTCCCTGTTGCCCGTACCTGCATTCTGGTCCGTATACACAGCAGTCGTCGTATATGTCGCGTTGTCATTCTTCGTCACAGCGACAGCGTCGTCCTTCGTCAGGCCGTCGAGTGTGACAAGATCGTTCAGCTCAGCACCCGTGATGATCTTGCCAGACGCATCCTTGACCGCTTTCCCAGCATCGTACTCCTTCGTCAGCGGGTTCTTCACTGTTACCGTAACACCGCGCTTCAGGATTGTCCCCTTACCGTGTGCCTTCACCACCGTCCCCGGTTTCATGATGATGTTCCCGTCGTCCTCAGGAGTATATATCAGGTTGTAGGTAACATCCTTCGGCGTGTTCGCGACATCCTTTGTGTCATACGTCGCCGAGTCGACGTTCATCCGACCAATGAGGGTCCTTGGTCCATGTTCCAAGCGTGATGTACGCATGTTGAATATAGCCTTGACATCCGTCAGCTTTGCTGACTCTACGCCGTCAACGAGTTTCTTAACAGCCCTTGTTCCATCGTAGGTCTTTGTCGCCGGCGTGATCATTCCGTAGTCGATGTGAGTATTGTCGTCGATCTCAAACGGCTTGATCTCGCCGAGACCGTACAGTTTCCCTTCTGCGTCTGGTTTCAGCTCATAGTTTCCTGCATCTGCACCGCCGAGCGTGACGTTCGTATAGTTGATCCAGTTCTTCTGCTCCGTGCCGTCAATGGTCCTTTTCTTGTTACCACCGCGCACGTTCGGACTCTCAAACTCCCTGCGTATGTCCGCTGGCGAGGTCGACCACATCGCCCGACACAACACCGTTCGCGCCGATCTCAAAACCGACCTTTGACGGGTCGACATTCTTCGTCCCGTCATAGACCTTCGTGACCTTTTTGAACGCACCCGAAAGATCCTTCGGCGTAATCGTTCCCTTCGCCGAAAGGTCCAGTCCCTCCTCTGCATTTTTCGTATGTGTCGTTGTGCCATCATTGTAGGAAAGCGTATAGTTCTTTCCGACATCGTCGCCAATCGAGACATTATAGGTGATGGTCTTTTCATCGAAACCACCAGAGGGTTTGTGTGCGACGTTCTTGTCTGCATAGCTGCCCGCGACGGTCACCACGGCGCTATCGTCCACCTTCGCGCCGTTCTTCGTGCGCACGAGCTTATTGTCATTCGCCGTCCCCGCCGCATAGACGACGTTCGCCTTCGCATCCGCATCGACGAATGCACTGTGATGTAGTTCTTTCCCGTTGACCGTACCGTCGACAAGATTGGAACTTCCATCATAGACCTTGTCAATCTTGGATGGCTCAGACAGTCCGATATTGATCGTGCGGCGCGTGATCGTCCCCTGACCCGTGACGAATGCCTCACCGCTGTCGAGGGTCTGCCCGTTCAACGTGTAGTTCTTGAGCAGCTTTTCATGGCCCGCATCGGCATGCGCCGTCACATGGTAGGCCGCCTTCACGGCGTCGATGTCGGTCTCCGCCGCCGTTCCCGTGTTCGTTGTCTGAGCGGTCTTTTTGCCGTTCTTGTCGATGTAGTATGCGCCTTTGCTCGAAAGCGCGAACGAGATGTGGCTCGCATCCTGCGCATAGAGTCCTGTCGTCGCTCCCGACTGGATTTTCCATGTATCCTCGATTGGGCAATCGCTCGTGCCGTCATAGGGCTTTGCGTTCGGCACCGTATTGCCATGCGCATCTACGACATCGAACTGATTCGGATCGACCGACTTCGGTGTGATCGTCCCCTGTCCGTAGGCATCGGCGTCAACCGTATAGTTGCCCGCCGCTACAGTGCCGAATGCATCCTTAAACGCCTTGTCCATGTGATGATAGACGACATCATGTCCGTTCGTCGCCGCACTCGCATTGGCGTCGTCGCTAAAGGTCGTACTGCCTTTATGTCCATAGGTGCTCGTCGCACCGTTATTGTCGCGCAGTGTGCGCCATGCCGCGCCGAGCGCCGCCTTCGTGATGGGGAGTACTCGCCGGAGAGAATGGTGCCGATCACGTTGCTCTTCGGATCATCCGTGATGGTAGCGACCGAACCGGAGGGATCGTCTGCTGTGTTGTTCGCGGCGGTATTCTTTGCATTCGTATCGTAGACCTTCGATACGGATGCCATCGTGATATTCAGCTTACGCGGCGTGATCTTGCCCGCATCCGCCACGTTGTTGAACACGGTCGAGACGTTCTTAGTCCCGCCCGGCTCCGTCATCGTACTGAGCTTGGTATTCGGATCATTCGCATCGACGATCACATAGTCGTCCGCATATGTGCCCGTGAGCTTGGCGGTATAGTTCATTGCCTTCGCCACAGGTTCTTTTTGCGTATTATAGAGAACATTCTTATCGACGTAGGCAGCCGTCGAGCTGTTTACCGGCATTCCAGACGCATCGTTAATGAGACCGTCCGTGAGGCTACCATCCTGATTGAGGAGCTTGAACTTGATCACATTCTCACCGGTCACAGATGCCGCAGTCGTATCCCGGTCGCCCTTCGTATAGCCCGTTACGCCGTCATAGGTCTTGTTGAGGTTCTTCACCGTCTCCGCGACAATCTTGGCAGGGGTAATAGACCCGTCCGCTAGAACTGCAGCAGGTGTTTTTCCCTCTTTGAGTTTTTCGAGGTTTTTCAGCGTATGTGCGGTCTCCCTCGGTGGCTGTGCCGAAGGTATAGTTTTTGAGCGGCTCGTCGGTCTCCGTCGCCCCTCCACACCGTATGCAACGACCTGATAGGCGACCTTCTTCGCTTCGGAGACGTGTGTTGTCTCCGTGCCGTCAGTCTTCTGGAATGTTCCATGCGTGTTAGTGGCAAGGCGGAAACGAATTTTATCTTTGTCAGCTTCGATGATTCCCGTTTTTGTCAGAGGGGGTAGGGTGACGGTCGGGGTCCTGAGATACGCCTCATCGGAAGTGTATAGGTACTCGTGCCATCGTAGGTCTTGGTGATTCTCTCTGCCTGATACGTCCCTGTCGGATTGTTTTTCTCAGTACCTGAAAGCCATCGAGGGTTGATGCGACGGCGCGTGATCGTGCCCTCGCCGTAGAGGGGTGGAGTCGATGTGATAATTTCCGCCGAGTGGATTTGAGATGTTTGCATACTCGACATCATAGGGATTATCGCTCGCATTCACATTTGCCTCGAACGGTGTTCCCTTCGTCCCATAGCGGCTTGTGATACCTGCCGTGGAGAATGATCCCGTATTCGTGCCGTCCTTGGCAAAGACACGCCCGCTCAGCTTGTCATCGAGGCTATCCACCTCAATTTTATTGTTGTTTGCGGTCCCGTCATAGACCTTTGTCACATTCTTAAATGTGACCTGGACATCACGCGGGCTGATCGTGCCCGCATTTTGCCTCGACACCGAGGTCTGCTGTGACCGCGACATTCGGCGTGCCGGAGTTCGTCGCCGTACTGATGACCGTATTCGCAATCTTTGGATGGCATAGTCGTCTGCGTACTGCCCTCGTGAGCTTTGCCGTGTACTTGATGTTCTTTTCGTTGTAACGGCAGTCCCTGCATAGGCGACATTTGCATCATCCGCATTCGATGCGTTCACATAGGTCGCCGTGGACTCGTTCGTACGCTTGTCACTGTCGGAGGTCCAGCCCGTGAACGTGACGACCCTCATCGCCTCGCTTTACATTCTGACTGCCGTCCGTATACTCAGCCATGCCGTCATAGGTCTTATTAAGCCCCTCACAGCGGCTGCCGTGAGAGCCTTCGGCGTGATCCTGCCTTCGCCCGATGCAACGACGGCATCTCGTCAGCTCTCCTACCTTCGTTGTCCCATCAGTGTAGTAGTAGTCTGAGAAACGGTGATCGGACGAATCACCCTCCGCCTTGATATTGTACGTTATGCGTTTCGCCTCGGAGACGTGCGATGTCTTCGTCGCGTTATCGTCCTTGGTGAAATACGCCTTGTCCCCCACCAGACCGAACGTGATTTTATTCCGGTCACGGTCAACGATGCCGGTATCCGGAGCAGTGGATGCGCCGACGTTGGAGGAGAGGTGACATCACTCCCGGTGTATAGCTCACTGTGCCATCATAGACCCTGTTCCGCAGAGGCGGCTGGAATCATCCGCTTTTTGTAGACTTTGAAGTCTTTCGTGGAGATGCCGCGCGGGGTGATCGTGCCCTTGAGGTCGATCTGATTGCTCGTGACCTTCGTCTGCGTGGTATCATCCGGCATCTGATAGTAAAGCTCGTAGTTCTTCGCATCATTGCCCTGCAGCTCTACATTTTTATAGCGGATCTTGTGCGTGCCCGCATGAACCTCGGCAGACCCATCACTTTTTGATATAGGTCGGCCTTCCAATGTTGGCGTAGTTGATCGAGACATCGTCTTTTTATGCGTCTCATCTGATTTAATATCAGCGGCGACCGTTTCGTTGTTGTAGTGCAGTGTCTCGTCCAGCTTGATGTTCGGATCTGCGTTCATCGTGGCATCGGTCACGGCATCCGTGCCGTCGTAGATCTTCGTCGTGCTGTCCTTTACAACCTTGAGGATGAGCGGAGCCTTTGTGATGTTTGCCTTCCTTGGCTGTGTTGGTCGACGTAGTGAAGTCAAAGTCGCCGATGTCATAGTTGTCTTTATTATCTCCGGCAAAAGTCAACTTGCCCGAGAACGTGACCTCCTTGTCGTCTTCGGCGTCCTTATTCGCCATCATCGCCTTGAAATCCGTCGAGGGTGTGATTTTGATTCTACGGCTGGGATCGGGATCATTTAGATCCTCGGGCGTAAATCCGCCCGCAGTGATGCCGCCGTTCTGAAGGGCGGTCTTAAACGCCTCCGTCACGTCCCGCGTCCCGTCATAGCGGCGCATGGCAACGATGTTCGATCCCTGCACACTGACCTTGCGTTTTGCAATGGTGATGTTGACGTTGCGCAGGTTCGGACCATCCTGATCCGACCAGAGGATCGCCTTTCGTCCCCGCGTTGCGGATGTTGTCCGTCGTGTTCTGCGGCGAACCCGTATCCTCATAGGTATAGATCTTGTTCGTCGTCGTGTCGAGGGTCTTGCTCAGGTGACATTCGACGTATTGCCGACGTTGCCGTTCCCGTCCACGATCTTCACGATCTTGCTGTCGTAGGTCAGCGCTGTGACGTCCTTGTGATCGTTCGAGGTCGCCTTGTTCGCAACATCATTGACGGCAGTGCCGTCCGCCTGATTGAACTTGCGGTAGCTGTAGTTCGCACCAACCGAGCCGACGGAGTCCACGCGACCGTTCATAAATGCGGTCAAGAGCGGAAGCGTCCGCCCCTCGTAGATGCGCCACTTCGCCCCGGGTGCACCGGTATTGTTGATACTCCACCCTGTGTAGGTAGCGGTAATATAAGCAGGAGGATTATTTGGTCCTGGAGAATTTCCCCGCAGTCTTGCTGTTTTCGTAGCATCATCGATAATATAAGTACCTGTTACATCTCGGAATAGAAGAATAATTGGAGAACTCGCCTTTCGTATAGGAGTTTTTTTGACCGTTGTACCCGATGCCGGCATAATTCGGTTAATAAAATGAGCTCCGGATGTTCCAGGACTATTGGTGAATTCACTGTATGTATTCGTTATTACTGTACCGCCTGCGGTCTCTCCCACGAAACCGCCGCCTGTCGCAACAGCCACCTTCGTATACGCACTGTCAATAGTAGTGTCTGCCGTATATCCTACAAGCCCGCCATGCCGATCATCATTTCCCGATACTGTCGTATCCCGCACATATACATTGGTCAGTTTTGTTCCATTGTTGGCTACAGCAGCAAGCCCTCCAGCATATTCTGACCCATTAGCAACAGAGCCCTGAACTGTGGCTCCTGTGACTCCAAGATTGTATATCTCTGCATGGTCGAGTGCGCCAAATAGCCCCGATCGTTGAAGGTCTCGCATCTGTAACCTTAAAATTCTGTACGCGAAAGAAATTGCCATCGAATTTTCCCGAATAGGCAGGACGCGCGGTAGTACCGCTCGCAGTACTGATCGTATTGCCTCCGATCGGCGTAATCTCACCCGCTGCATGGGTTGCAGGATCCGTAAAGTCGATGTCATTCGCGAGCATGTAGTTTTGGGTAAGGTCGCTGTTGATATTCTGGAAGTCTGTCGGCGTGCTGACCAGCTGGTAGTAGTTATCTGCTGCCACCGCATTTGCGCCATTGATCTTGTATGCCGTCGCAGCAGGTCCTGCCCCCACTCTTATACCCGATATGCGCATAGCCGTCATTCGCCGCTGTATCCGTATGGAGGATAACGGGACTGGTCGTCGCATGAACATTTGCCGCATCGAGGATGCGGATGCTCCTGCCGTAGACCTCAACCTTATTCGCCGTGATCGAGCCCATATTGACGACATCGGCCTTGCCGACTGCCGTGGTGCTGAGCGGAGCGGTGCCGCTCGTCCGAAGGCTTCCGCACCAACCGTCGACGTCTCCTGTGTAGAGACATAGAGATTCCCTACGTTCACAGATGCTGTCTTGCCGAAGATTACGCCGTTCGGATTGACGATGTAGACATCCTTGCCGCCCTCAATCGTACCGTTGATGTTCGAGGTGTTCGCGCCCGTGACAATGTTCAGGTAATTGTTTGTCTTTGCGCCATTGTCATAGCGCACACGTTCGCCCCTGGAGCCGATGGAGTAATCTCGCCATGTAATCACATTATTGGGGTTTGACGACGTGATATTCATATCGCTGCTCGTCGGGGGAATCGTCGCCCCGCCAAAGACAACCTCTCCACCCGTCGGCGCGGCGGCGGCAACCTGCTGGAATCAGAAAAGCGCCCGCGACGCCTGCGAGCAGTGCATAGCGCACACGCTGTGTCAATTCCCGTGTCCGATACTTTCCCATGATTCCGATCTCCCATCTGGTACAATATTTCTTATCTATATTTATCGAAACTTATAGCTCATTTTTATAATAGCATAGATGCGCGAAGACAAGAAATCCCGTCGAATAGTCCCAGGACAATTCGACGGGATTGACCTATTATGTGCTCATCAGAGCATCGCTTTTGCTAAAGAATACGTTATGGCATTGGCTGTAATGGAACACTTCAATCGGATCATTCTATTTCATTGTTACTGGCGCCCTCTATCGGCTCGCTATGCTCGCCACTTCCCCGCCACGGCGGGGAAGCTAATATTCCCCGCTTTCAATTGGCAGCAGAACTTAGTATATCAAACATCAAAAACCTCCCCGCTTTTGCGGGGAGGTGAAC
>BNJS01003900.1_pt1 | contig 19010 bp, 24 predicted proteins | sample 8540461 | NCBI WGS metagenome assembly BNJS01 (sample SAMD00202454, study PRJDB9452) | human saliva metagenome | isolation source: human saliva | place: Japan | reverse complement strand
AGTCTTTAAGAATGACCATTTCTGTACTCGATTTTGAGTATAGAAATGGTTTTTGTGCCAATGGCAGCTGCTCGCCTCCAAACTCCTTGATGGTTTTTAGTATAGCTGATTAAGCTACACCTACACGTGAGGGGCACAGTTCTATGTTGAACTTGCGGAAAATATATAATATAAATTTTGTAAACATAAAATAACGATATGTCAAACAAAGTCGCTATATTTGTAGTTCGACACTTTAAAACAAATTTTCCTGTCACTGCTGTCATCATTTGTGGACGTTTAACTTGTTGATTTACAATGAACTCTACGCAAATGTTAAAATGACAGAAAATGAAAATAAAAGTAAGTTGAGCTAAACGCAATACAACGGAGATGGCGATGGACAAAGAGATACAGAGATGAAACATAAGTTTACTGATAAGTTTTGGGATAAATGCTTTGAGTTTGCAATCTCTAATCAAACTCGTAAATATTTTCTGTTACTTCATGCTGTGACGGTATCTTTGTGTCTTCTATGACTTTGTTTTTAATAATCCTCTATGTTCTCTGCTTCTCTGTTTGACATTTATTGAAATGCTAAACTTAAGAGAAAGCCTTATTATTCTAAATTACTGAAGACTCTTACTTATTAATTCCAATTTGGTCATTAGGTTACAATATGTTTAGGCTTTTAATGACAGATTAGGGTTAAATTGAGTTCTCTTTTTGTTTTATAATGTTATTTCTTACTTTATATTTTTCTATAAAGTAGTACTTTTTTTATGTGGGTTTTTGTTTGTTGTTATATATCTGATATATAGATTGTTATGATTTATATTGAGGTTTAAAAGGTTGTAAAAAGGCTTATATTGGTTTATATTATATCAGTGGAAAGTTTGTACTCACCTTTTTGTGTCGTATTTTCTTTGTAATATTGTACTCGGAAAGGAAATGGAGAAGCCTAAATCATTATTGGTGAGTGAGAGGGATTCGATTTATATTATGAGATAAAATCTGATTTAAATAACCTTTTAATATATAAGTTTATGGGATTAAAAACATTTACAAAATCTATTTTATGTTGCGCTTTATTCGTTGTTGGCGCGTTGTCTGCAAAAGCTGCTGATCGCTTAGTAATTGTCGGTGAGGCTACGTGGGGTGGTTGGAATCTTGGTCAATCTACCGTTATGCAGAAGTCTGATGATAACGCTGATGTCTTCAAGGCAACTGTTCATTTAGATGCAAATAAGGAGTTTAAGTTCTTGACTGAGCTTGATTGGGGTAAGTTGGAGTATCGTGCTGGAGCAAGTTCTGTGACATTACAGTCGGGTGTTGCAGCTACATTGGTTAGTAGCGATGAGAATGCTGATGATAATAAGTTTAGTGTTTCTGAGTCTGCTAACTACGAGATTGTTTGTAACTTGGCTGAGAAAAAAGTGATTGTTACCAAGGCTGCTTATCAGACAACAGATTTGAAACACACTGCTTTATGGATGATTGGTAGTGCTACAAAGGGCGGTTGGAGTATCGGTGAAGGTACGATTATGAAGGCAGATGCAACTAATCCTGCTAAGTTCTCAGCACGAACAGAGTTGAAGGCTGGTGAGTTGAAGTTTGGTACGAATGTTTATGCTGGCTTCGACCAGATGTTCTATTTGCGCGACTTGTCAGACGAGGGCAAGATTGTCTTTGGTGGTGATGATAACAAATGGAACATCACAGAGGAGGCTACATACGATGTTACCGTTGATGTTGCTGCGATGACAGTATCATTTATTAAGGTTGATCCAACAGCGATTAGCAGTGTAGAGACAGCAAATAATACACCTGCAGTTTACTACACATTGAGCGGTGTGAAGGTTGAGAAGCCTGTTGCTGGTGTTTATGTAAAGCGTCAGGGTGGTAAGTCAGTGAAGGTTGTAGTGAAATAAAACCTTGTTTCTTACAATAGTTGGGGTGAGAGAATAAGCCCCTTTGTATAATAAAACTTCTTACATTCGGTTATAAATAAGCCATATCGACATCTCCCTACGGAGATGAAGATATGGCTTTTTTGATTTGTAGAAAAGGTTTGTTATATTTTATGCGTACGGTAAATTAAGTAATCACCATCCGCTTGGATTGTAAATTCATTCGATAAGGCTTCGTTCAGTGTTCCCTGCCATAGCTCGTTGAATGGATAGACGTCCCATTTGAGTCCATTGCTAATCAGTTCTTTGCAGGTTGCGTTGAAGATACTGACTTGCTGTCCAGGGAAAGAATCAAAACGAGTTGTACCTGATGCTGCGACAAAATAACCATAATCGGTAATCATCACTGGGTCTATAGCCAACTGACGATAGTAATAGAGCATGAGAGAGATGTTGCCTAAAGTATGATCTTCACGCTTGCCAGTTGCTCCGAGGTAGCAGAAGCGAGGACGAGTATGGGTAGATGCGTCCATCTTCAAGTGTGAACGAGCAAAGAGAGTAGCCTTCGTAAGGTCGTTAAACTCCTGCTCTGAAATCGGATGATAGATGTGTGCATAGCGTTGTTTCAAATCTTCTGAAAGTGAATCGCCATCGCCCACCACTGCTGTTGGCTCTATATCATATTCCAATAAATTCTCCAAAGCACCATCACATACAATCAGATTCTCCGTAGTACGTAGGATGTGAAGGGGTAGGGCGTGGGTTGGGAAGTCGCCAGCAGCAAGGATGACGGAACTAAAGCCTCCCCCGAAGACCTCCCCTAACCCCTCCAAAGGAGGGGAAAGCCTAACGGAGTGTTCGTTGGGAATGTGTTGGTGTTGTCCGTTCTTATTATTCTTTTTGTTATTGATAATCATTTGCGTTGCTGTTCTATATTATTATAAGCCCTCCTTCGAGATGCGTTGTATGTCTTTATTTATTGCAGTAACTCCTCCTTCAGCCTATGAAGGTAGTTTTGGATAACTTTGAAGGAACCTTTATTCCGTTAGGCATTCCCCTCTTTTGGAGTGCTTAGGGGAGGTCTTCCCTATTTGCACTCCCCTCCTTTCGGAGGGGTTGGGGGAGGCTCCTCTTCCACTTAAAGTACCCTGCCACTGCAATAATAGCATAGAAGGCATAGAGTCCTGCTGTGAAAGGAATCTCTTTATATACATAAAGTCCTGCCAATTCGATGTCGACAACAATCCATATCCACCATTGTTCGATGTATTTCTTTGCTAACGCCCACAGTCCGATGAAGCTGAGTGCATTGCCGAAGCTATCTAATACAGGTACGGTAGAGTTTGTGAACTTGATGAGGATGAGGTAAGAGAGCACCCCAGAGAAGGAGGAAGACAAGCAGTGAGGGGAGTATCAACCGACGAGGATAGTGTGTGATAGGAATCTCCTCCGCCCCTTTCTTCCTTCCGAACTTCCAATACAAAAAGCCATAGATGGCTGCCAATGTATAGTATATCTGCATTCCAAAGTCCGCATACAGTCCTGCCTCGTAATAGACAAACATATAGATGACAGGCATAATAATACCCGTTAACCAAAGCCATATACTCGCTTTGTATTCTTGATAGATATAAATTAGGCCGACAATGCAGCCCAGCATGTCTAATGTCATAATAACAACAGCCTCACCCCCAGCCCCTCTCCTATTGGAGAGGGGAGTAGATAGCGAGTTTCCTCTATTTATTGATACTATACTTTATGAAGTATTTCATTCACTTTATTTGTTCTATTGTTTTATATAAGTTTAGCAAATATCACATTTCACTCCCCTCTCCAATAGGAGAGGGGTTGGGGGTGAGGCTAAAACTTCACCGCAACACTTCCCATCACATTAAAGCCTGCCATTGGGATAAACCAATCTGCGTGTAACGGTTCTCATTAGGATGACCGTTGTTGTCAAGGATTGAGCTGTACACCCATCCACTGGCTGCATAATGGCGATTGAAGATATTGTTGAGGTTCACACCGAAGACAGCTTCCTTCAAACCAGCAATATGCTTGGTAGGACGAAGGGTATAGCTGAGGTTGACATTCGTCTGTGAATAGCATGGCAACGAACGTGTCATGTTCTCTGTATTGTCGAGATACTGACGACTGACGAAGTTTGTATGCCATACAGCCTCAAAGCCTTTGTAATGGAGATTGAGCATACCATTGAGGATGGCTGATGGTGAGAACGCCAAAGTAGAGTGGTTGTAATGAATCTTACGGAATGAAGACTCCCAATCTACACTTGCCATCTCGTCAAAGTCCTTGATGATATTACGACTCAAAGCAGCGTTACCCTCAACGGTCAACCATGACAATGGGCTCCATCCTGCCTCCAACTCAGCACCCATTCGATAGCTGCTCTTGATGTTTGTGGTCAGATTCTCACCGATATCACTCTGCGCACCAGTCTGTACAAACTGGTTGTTATAGTCCATATAATAGAAGTTCACCCCTGCTCTCCAGTTGCGACCATTGTATTGATAGCCCATTTCGATATCCATCATACGCTCTGGTGATGGTGCAGGATAACTACCGTTGTTGGTGAAGTTATTACGTTCTGGCTCACGACTGGCGTGCGCAATAGAAGCGTATGCCTTGTGACCACCACGATAATAGCTGATTCCCGCTTTCGGATTGACGAAATCATAACGCTCATTGACGTCTAAGAGTTGGTTCTGATAGCCACTTCCTACCTTATAGAAGCGGTCGTTCTGACCATCAGTCATATATTCTACATGACGGATCTGAAGGTCCATAAATACGTTCCAATAGTCTGCAAAGTTGTATTTTGCCTTGAAGAATCCGCTGTAATCATACTTATGTGCCTTAGAGTCATAATACTTATAATCATTGCCACCAGCGCGATATTTCGCATCTGCCTCCTCATTCTTTATATAAGTAAGGTAGCCGAAGTGACTGCCACGGAACTGCTGTAAGTTCAGACCACCCGTTACATCCCAGTTCTCGTCCTTGTAATTGCTGGTGTAAACAATGCCGTAGGTGTGCTGTGACAAACCTTTCAGGCGTACGAAGTCTGACTTTTTGATAAACTTGCCATTGCTATCGGTGAATGCCAAACCGAACTTTGCAAACTTTGTGTTATGCTTGAATTCGCTGTAATAGCCGTAACCGTAGGTGTAATGCAGGGTTACGTTATGACTCCAATGGTTGGAAGGGTGGAAAGCAAACGATAAGAGGTTATGATTCTGATAGAAATTATCTGTCGTCTTGTTCCAGAAAGAGCCGTCACGCATCGTGTAACGTGCTGTCTGGTAGTTGCCATTCCCATCCTTTACGAAGGCTCCATTAGCATCGGTCTGGAGGTATTCATAGAGTTGGTTGAACTTGCCCAAACCTCTGTCATACATATCTTTATAGGTCGTGATACCGGTCTTTACACCGTAGGTACCATCCATCAGACTCAAGTCATTACTACCCGTAACGACACCGTTCCATGCTTGTCCAGTCTTCTCGAAGTTGCCGATGTTCTTATAGCTGATGCGGAAGTTATCGCCCAACCATGTTAGTCCACCATAGTAAGACCCCGAACGCCCACTCGTTCCGTTGACATATCCGTCTGTTGCGGTCTCATGATAAGCTCCATCGAAGACAAGATGATTGAACAACAAACCTGTAGAAAACTTCACACCTGCGTTATACGTATTGTATGAGCCGTATGAACCACTCACCTCCACGCTTGGTTGTCGGCTTGGTGCACTCGTTGCCAACGACACCGATCCACCGAAAGCACCATCACCATTGGTCGATGTTCCGATACCACGCTGTATCTGTACACTATTCATCAGCGAAGCGTATGAGTTCATGTTTGCCCAGAAAACAGTCTGATCTTCTGGTGAATTGAGCGATACTCCGTCTAACGTAATATTGATTCTACTGCCCGCAGCACCACGGATGCGCATTGCTGCCGTACCCGTTCCGAGTCCGTTCTCGCCCCAAGCTAATACGCCCGGCGTCTGTGAGAGGAGGAAAGGCAGTTCACGTCCACTCTTTGAGAATGCCTCAAGTTCTGTCTTTTTGATATTAGAAACAGCGTATGGTGCACTCTTTGGCGCACGTACACCTGCCACGACGACCTCGTCAAGCTGCTGTTGTCTCAGCGTGTCCGTCACTGTTTGCGCCTTTATAGCTGCTACGCACGTCAGTGCAGCAGTAAATAGGATAATTCTTTTCATATCTCAGATTGATGATTAAACCCAAATCGGTTATTAGATCCTAAACATATTTTGTTTTATTATCGTGCAGATTGTTTGTTTTTGGAATGCAGGCGTAGCGGGCTACGTCAAATTCCAAAGACAGACAAGATGCCGATAAGAAAATGAAAGATGTTAGGAAACAACACCAGAGTACGATTTATACATTCTTGTGGTCTAATGACCGATTGGGGTTTTAGATAAATATATAAGGGGGATCTTCCTACGACGGCATTATCCGTATCAGGTCAATGGGTATAATCTCAGCAAGCCCAAACAGGCAAGCACCCCTTAGTTTCCATTTTGAAAACCACTGCAAAAGTAATACTTTCTTATCAAATCGCCAAATGTAATCTATACAAATATCGGATGCGCGTGTTTATATTCCTTTCTTCCTATATAGAGAGTGATAACTATTCTCTAACAAGCGAAACTATTACCTTTCTCACAATATAAGTTTTGTTTTGATTTGCTGTCACTTTTAACATTTCATCCTTTCCTTCTGTAATCTAACGAGTTAGCTTGTTCCTTTAAGTGATAGCAGTGACAGCAAATTTGAAATATGCAAAAAGGAAAGAAGATGCGAAGTAATTAAAACCATAGCTTATAGTAGTTCATAGCTGTTTTAGTTTACGAGTTAACAAGTTCACAAGTTATTTGTTGTGATAATGATTCGTGGTATTTGCGTAATTCGTAGTTTGTTTTAGGAGTCTTCAGCAATTTGGAGTGATATCTTTTGAGATTAGAACTTTGATGTATTGTCACACAGAGCAAAGGAGAACACAGAGGTTTTATATAGTAGAAATCGTTAGGCACAGAGGCACCGTTGGTGTGTGGAGCATCAGAGGATATTTGCGAGTTTTATTAATGTTTTTGTCTACTTCATTACAAAGCAGTGGGTTTACAAGATTTCTTAAAACGTTTATTACCAAAGTTATCAGCAACACGTACACTACGGCTCTGTCGCTCTTTGTGCCTTCGGCACCTCCATGATATTGTCTTTTATGTTTTTCATCTCCGTGTTCTCCTCCTCTCTGTGTGCCTTTTATATGTAGTAGGCTTACTTTATCACTCCATATTTCGGAAGAACCTTTTGGGTTCATCCGGCATTTCGAGTGATACGGCAGTCATGCAGTGCATAGAGTCTTAGTGTAAAGTACCTCTCATCCCTAAATCCATACGCATTTCGTTTCATTACTTTAATCTTGTTATTGATGCCTTCGACTTTTCCTGTTGATAGATGGCAATCGTACCATGCAAGGATTCCTTTCTTATAGGTTTTCATAGTAACAGCCATTTTCTGTAGTTGGGCTATCTTACTTTGTTCAGCCTGCCTTATCCAGTCATCAAGCACTTTTTCTGCCATATCTTTCGTGGGTTGCGACCATATCTGACGTAGTTGTTCCTTCAAATAGTATGCTTTTGACAATGGCTCATTCATAGCTAAAGCATTCTCAAGCCTTGTCTTGTGCTGTTTATCAAAGATGTCCGCACCATTGCCGAGTAGCAGATACCTTGTTCCTTTGAGTACTTTACGCTTATTTATATCTTTCTCCATACTATAAACTTTACGTCTGATATCGTCAAGTTTCTCGTTCATTAACTTCACTACATGGAAATGATCAAACACATGTACTGCATCGGGACAGTTCTCCATAACAGAGGCTATGAAAAGCCGTAGACAGGTCTGTTGCCACATGTTTTATCTTTATATTCTTACGTTTGACTTTCCGCCAGAATTTCTTCAGAGCTTTCGTACCCTTTCCTTCGCCAACATAGATTACCCTGCCACTGTCCAAATCCACGACTATTGTCTTATAGACATGTCCTTTCTTAACAGCAAACTCATCTATACCAATATTCTCTACACCATCTAAAGATGGAGGGCTATAATGACGCTCAAGGTAAGAGGAGTGTATTTCCTTTATCGTATCCCATGATACACCCAGATGATTCGATACATCCTGAAGCGTCATACCACGTAAAGAATCTACTACATACTTGGCAAAGCGATGAGTATAGCTGCGACTGCCGGTAGCAAAGGGAATATTCTCCTGCTGGTCGAAATCACATTCCTTACATTTATAGCGTTGCACCTTCATGCGGATAGTTACTCGCTTACCACCCTATGGGAAGTCCCAACAAAGTCCCGCAGGCGATACCCGTTTTTCACAACAGAGCGAGATCCACAACAAGGGCAACATCTTATTCGCTCTTTTTGCTTGTACATGCAAAATAATTCTATTACCTTTGTATTCTTCACAAGTGCATTCGTGGGTGTAAAGACCCCCAAGCATGATATAGGAAACTGCTGTTCATCTTTGTACATTTGTTTGTGCTTATTCAAATATACAATATTTACAGCGGTTTCTTTTTTTATTTTATCTATTTTATCACTCCAAATTCCTGAAGAACCTCTTTTATATCATCGATGAACACGAAATGTTTTTTACTTTTCAGAGGGAACTTTGGAATATAACACAATACCAGCAATTTGTCTTCGAAAGTTTTTAGCTCGTTGTCTTTCCAAAGTTAGAAGAATTATAATTTGCAGGGGGGATAAACAGCATCGTTGGTGAAAGCAACCTTGTACTATCAAACATAGATGCACATTTTATGTCACATTTTTGACACTGAACATCTAACTTGATAGGACAAAAATCGTAATAATCAAAAGACCAGCTATCCGTAAGAACCCATCTTTTTGTTCCATCCTCTATCGGTAACAGAGTATATTCATTCTCATCAATGTACATTGATTTTTCCAGAGGATAAATAGTGGAAGGATGCCATTGGGCAATCTGCAAACTATCGAAATCTTTGAATTTCCCAGGTATTCTCAGAATCTTATCGTGATATTTCTTCTCAACTTGCGATAGCTTTACAGGGTGAGAAGGAATGTTCATACGCTTTTGTACGATATCTGGCCAATAAGGTTGCAAGTAGATATAGTAGGGTGCGTTATCAAATTCTTTTGTGAATATATCTTGCTTCGTATCATGATTATACTTACAATCCATTTCAAGCTGTGGAATGTTATAGACACCTTCAATGCTTCCTGCCTTGATGAGTTGATCAAGTCCAGAACCAGCAATAATCGAATCATCCTTTTCGTTTGTACAATCCCAGCAATCAATCTTATAGAGTCCAAGCTCTTCTGATACGCATCCATAATAATCAATCTTTGAGTTATTAACGATATTCATAAACAACTCTTTCTTGCTTTTATCTATCTTTACAATGATATCATACCATCTTTTTTCCTCACTGATAGAATGTGGTTGCCCTATTAACTCGTCAAGTTGTTCTTTGTTAAGTTGAATCGAGCCACATTGCTCATCATCGTTAAATCCTTCTCCAAAAATTAGATCATTCGCAAAGCTACAGTCTTGTTTTATACCAAATGGAATCGGTCCATTATCATCGAACTGCATGATACCGACATTCCCCTCATCATCAACCATATACCATGATGTTGACATTGAGTGTGTTGCTGGATATTCTTTATCAAACTTCATTTATATTATACGTTTATAGATTACTTGTTCGGGAATATACTGTCAAATAAAAGCGTACAAGTGCAAATATAGTTATAAACTTTGAAAAGTCCTCATTTTCTTTTTATAAATTATCTTCTTCAATGATATTCCTGTTACTCTTATCTTTTGTTTCCCCTGTTACTCTGTCTTTCCCTTCTCCTGTCTCTTTTGTCATTCTGTCTTCTGTCCTTCTGTCTTTATTTGCCAATATGAATTATTTTCGTTATCTTTGCCTACAAAACAAACGAAAGAATTAATGGCAACAGTAGACGACAAGAAGATTATCTTCTCAATGGTGGGTGTATCGAAGATTATCCCACAGAACCAGAAACAGATTCTGAAGAACATTTACCTCTCGTTCTTCTATGGTGCAAAGATAGGTATTATTGGTCTCAACGGCGCAGGTAAGTCTACGCTGATGAAGATTATCGCTGGTCTTGAGGAACCAACACAGGGCGAAGTGGTATGGAGTCCGGGCTACTCTGTGGGCTATCTCCCACAGGATCCACCGCTCGATGAGGCTAAGACCGTAAAGGAGAATGTTATGGAGGGTGTGCAGCATATCTATGATGCACTGAAGGAATATGACGATATCAACGTAAAGTTTGGCTTGGAGGAGTATTACTCTGATGCTGACAAGATGGATAAGTTGATGCAGCGTCAGGCGGAGTTGCAGGATATTATCGATGCAACAGATGCTTGGAATGTTGATTCACGCTTGGAGCGTGCAATGGATGCACTGCGTTGTCCAAAGGGCGATTTGCCTGTGACCAACCTCTCTGGAGGTGAGCGTCGTCGTGTTGCACTCTGCCGTCTGCTCCTTCAGAAGCCAGACGTATTGTTGCTCGATGAGCCTACCAACCACCTTGACGCTGAGAGTATCGACTGGTTGGAGCAGCACTTGCAGCAGTATGAGGGTACTGTCATCGCTGTTACCCACGACCGTTACTTCTTGGATGATGTGAGCGAGTGGATTCTCGAGCTCGACCGTGGCGAGGGTATTCCTTGGAAGGGTAACTACTCTTCATGGCTTGATCAGAAGACAAAGCGCATGGAGCAGGAAGAGAAGTCGGCTTCTAAGCGTCGCAAGACATTGGAGCGTGAGTTGGAGTGGGTGCGTATGGCACCAAAGGCTCGTCAGGCAAAGGGTAAGGCGCGTCTGAACTCTTACGAGCAGATGCTCAACGAGGAGCAGAAACAGCGTGAGGAGAAACTCGAAATCTTTATTCCTAATGGTCCACGTTTGGGTAATAAGGTTATCGAAGCGCAGCACGTGCAGAAGGCTTTCGGCGAGAAGGTACTCTTCAACGATCTCAACTTCATGTTGCCTCCTAACGGCATCGTGGGTGTTATCGGTCCTAACGGTGCGGGTAAGACAACGCTCTTCCGCCTTATCATGGGCTTGGAGCAGGCTGATGGCGGTACGTTCGAGGTAGGTGAGACCGTTAAACTTGCTTACGTTGACCAGCAGCATAAGGATATCGACCCTAACAAGACGGTATATGATGTAGTGTCACAGGTAACGAGACGATTCGTATGGGTGGACGTGACATCAACTCACGTGCTTATCTCTCACGTTTCAACTTCTCAGGAACCGACCAGAGCAAGCTTTGTTCAGTACTCTCAGGTGGTGAGCGTAACCGTCTTCAGTTGGCTATGGCATTGAAGCAGGAAGGTAACGTCCTCCTCCTCGATGAGCCTACCAACGATATCGACGTAAACACACTCCGTGCCTTGGAGGAAGGTCTTGAGGCATTCGCAGGTTGTGCTGTTGTCATCAGCCACGACCGTTGGTTCCTCGACCGTATCTGTACCCACATTCTTGCCTTTGAGGGTAACGGTGAAGTTGTCTACTTCGAAGGTGGCTTCTCTGATTACGAAATCAATAAGGCACGCCGATTGGGCAATGAGGAGATTAAGAAGGGTAGATATAGAAAGTTGATGGAGGAGTAATAAACTGGCCCCATCAAACAGCGAACCAACTGGCAACCAACTGGCTCCCTCCCCGACCCCTCCCCCATAGGGAGGGGCGTGAAATGCGAGATACCCCTATAAAAAATAAATGACAGAGTAACATGTTTATTTGTTACTCTGTCTTTTTGGGTTCTTCCGAAATATGGAGTGATAACTAAAAATCTTATATAATAAGGCACACGGAGTCACGGAATGAACGGAGGTAAACGCAATGTCACGGAGGTGCCGACGGCACAAGGAGTGACGGAGGTGTAGCGTACAGATTCTTGATAACTATTTTGAGGTAAACGCTTTGTATATAAATTGCTAATAGAATTGGCAAACAAGCTCCGTCGCTCTATACACCGACGGTGCCTCCGTTACTTCCATTGCTTTGTTTTAATAATCCTCCGTCCTCTCCGTGCCTCCGTGTGACATTGCCACAAACTCTAAACACAAGTGGCAAACCTTATCACTCCAAAATCCTGAAGACCCCTTTTTTGCAGAAAATACCTCCAAAGAATTAAATACTCTTTGGAGGTATTATGATTTTATAATTGACGCGCCTACGTTCAATATCCAGCACTCTTTTTAAGAGTTGTCTTTATCTTATCTTTTATCTTCAGTAATTGGCATTATTGGCTTTGTGGTATTAAAAGAATACTCCATTGGTAAACCCATACCACCGCAATACCGTTTCACCCCCACAAGAGTATCATCAACCAACTGATAAACATCATCGTAATACCAAACTTGAAGGTATCGCTCCAGCTGTATTGATTGGTAGTGTACAGTAGGGCAGCAGGTTTTACTGTTAAAAGGCAGTACATACACGTGTCCCACAAGCATTGCCACCGGGAAGGCAAGACTCATTCAGCATTTTATCTTGTAGTTTATCTTCCTTTGTCAGACCATTTAATTTGGGATAGTCATATCCTGCAAGTGTATAAGTTTTTATTTAATTTCCAATCTACACATTTAACGAAAGAGCCCATTTTTCTCCTTGGATATCATTTCTTATTTATGAATCAATAGTAGAAGGAATTACTTTCTCTTGTGTCCAACACTCCCCTCTCTCTCGGAGAGGGGTTGGGGAGAGGACTTTTTTTTCTTCTGTCCTTCTGTCTTGTAAAGAAAATTCTAATATCGAAAATCAAAAGGGCATAAATTGCCTTTCAATTAACGCTCTTTTGGTTTGCAAAAGATGCTTTTTAAGCCTCTTACTAACGCCCTTTTGAAGTCCAATTAAGCACCTTTTCTGTATCGCCTTTGTAACTAATTGAATTTCTGACTGTTGTAGGCTTGCGCCTGATACGTGTTTTCTACCTTTATTTTAGGTGTTTTATAGAATTTGATGTAAATACTTTTCACTAAACACTCCGTATTTTATAGCTTGCAAATGGATAGCAATTTTATGTCGGCAGGAGGATACTAAAAGAGGTTATTGTCTATCTAAGTCATCTGTTTCTCACTATAAAGTGTTATCTTTGTGAGCGAGTATTACTCATGTATGTTTTATCAGCGAAGGCATTGTTTTATGGAGAAGAAGGTTTATTTCGCAGGTTCTATCCGTGGTGGAAGGGAGGATGCAGCTGTGTATAAGCACATTATAGATTATATCAATGCGACAGATACGGTGTTGACGGAGCATATCGGATTAGGGAGTTTGAGCGTTAAGGTACGTACAAAAGAGGATGATGTGCATATATATGAGTGTGATACAGAGTGGCTTAGGTTATCCGATGTGCTGATAGCAGAATGTACGAACCCTTCTCATGGTGTTGGTTATGAATTAGCATACGCTGAGGCTCGTAATATCCCAGTTCATATCTTCTATGATAAGCGCAAAGCCAATATCTCCGCTATGCTGAATGGTAACGCCTATTTTAAGGTTTATCCATACGAGAACGAAGCGGAGATATATCCTGTTCTGGATAAAATCTTAGGAAATAAGTAGGGTGGTTTGATGTACAAAGATTATTACTCGAAGTTTAGTTTGTTGCGTATGATTTAAACTTAAATCACTTCTAAAACATTATTAATCTATAAATACGAAAGTAGCTGACAAATTATGAAAATAACATTAGATAGTATTAATATATCAGGCAAACTAAACGATTTTTGCCCAATATCTTGAAACGACAGACAGAATAATCTTGTCTGCTAAGTTTGGCGATGGGAAAACCTATTTGCTGAATGAGTTGCGAAAGGATGAAGCAATGCAAGATAAATATGAGTTCTTTACTATTTATCCAGTAAACTATTCTGTTGCAAAAGAATGAGGACGTTTTTTTGAATATATTAAAAGAGATATTATTGTACAATTGCATAAAAAAGTTGTTTGAGAATATTGATTTAAATACTTTATTTGGTTCTGTATTTACCCTTAATGACTTGACATCTGTTGTGCCTTTCTTGCTTTCTTTGGTACCGCTGGGAGAGCTGTGCAATGAAGGCTATAGTAAGTTCCTTGAGATAAAGAAAAAATATGATGAGAAGAAGCACATCGTAGATAAGTATTTATCGCAGTTTGCTAATACAGCTGGCTGTATTCATGAAGAAGATGGATATACAAAACTGATAAAAAAGGCTATTGAATGGATTAGTCAAGATCATTCCTTAAATGGGAAAGTGAAGAAAGCAAAGAAGCCAGTATTGATAATAGAAGACTTAGACCGTTTAGACCCTAAGCACCTTTTTAGAATTCTTAATGTCGTGAGTGCGCACATAGACGATAGTGACAGACCTGATATTGTCGGTAATAAATTTGGATTTAGTAACATTGTCTTGGTAATGGACTATGATGTGACTAAGCATATATTTCATCATTTCTATGGTGCGGAAGCTTGTTATGAAGGCTATATGAGCAAATTCTTGTCTCGTGAGCCATTCAGATATAGTATAAAATATATTATGATTCGAGCTTTTGAGGCACAATTAGGAGAAAAACTTGGTATTCATGAATTATTGCCACATCTTAAACATTTTAGGGAAAAACTTGCTGGGAGTTCATTGCGTGATTTATATAAACTCACACAATTTGATACTGATAGCTATTTTAAAGTCCCTGAGTACTGTTATAGTGGGGGGAGTATGCCAACATCTTTACCTTTATTTCATCTGATTATTTATATGATGGAAAGTGGTATGCCTACGGAAAAGATACAAGAGGATTTACTTTCACTCAACAAATGTTTATTTCAATTTTCTAATGCTTACTTAAATCCATATGAAATAATGAAATTTCTGTACCCAGTGTACATAACGAATTCTCCTAATATGCAATATATAAAAAGCTTATAAAGGTATATATAAACTCACGTTAGGAGGAATGGAAAATGGTTACAAGGTTGTTGTTGAACCTATTATAGTGTCAGAAGGAAATTTGGAAGGTATAATTGGTCAAGAGGATATAGGGAGAAGCAATTATACCATTTCTCAAATATCTTTCTATTTCTGAACTTATCAGCCTTGCGATTAGATTAGGCTGATGTTCTTAGACCAAAAGTAGTGTTTTTGCGTATATTATTTTTATCTTTGTCCTGTTGAACATTTCAAAATGAGAATTGTTTGTTACAAAACCATAATGATAAGTAGAGCATTTAACAGATATGGGTACGGAGGAGGAAGAGTTGAATAAGATGATGGAGGGAAAATCTAACTAAAATATGTTTATTATGAGTAATAGTATCAAAGAGCTACTTTCTAAATTGTCAGACATGCATAATGCAGAGCAAGATAGACTTCAAAAAGAAGAAAAAGAAGGAGAAAACTTTAATGTGTTTTCGGCATTGAATATATGCTCTGACGAAATGCGTTTGCATTCACGTTTGCTTTGCAACATTATTCAATCCCAAAGCAAACCATGGCTTGGGAAATGAATTCCTTAGGCAATTTCTTGTTACAGCTATAAAGGTAGATGATAATTATATTACACACTGTAATGAGAGTATTGCCGAACGATATGTAGGTGAAGTAACAGAAACTACTGGAGGTCGCATAGATATTATTCTTGAAGATGGTAAGCATAGTATTATCATAGAAAATAAAATCTACGCATGTGACCAACCTAATCAATTACTTCGATATCATAACTATGGGGTGAAACAGTTTGGAGAAAATAATTTCAAATTAGTTTATCTTACTTTAGATGGTAGTGAACCGTCTTCATATTCATTGGGAGGGGGACATTTTGAATTTATCAAACTTTCCTATGCACAGGATATATTAGGATTGTTAGATAGGTTAATGACTACTTATCCACAAAAGCCTATTCATCGCACCATTAAAGACTATATCACAATTATTAAACAACTTACTTATCAAGATATGGATACAGAATATCAAAAAAAGTATTATTAATGAAGCCATTGATAATATAGATGCTACATCAGAATTGCTAATGTTGGAGAAACAAATTGGAAATAAATTAAGAGAAGAACATATAATTAAGCCTCTTATAGGTATAGGCTTTAAACAGCATCAAGATGACAATGGTGCTTTATGGCGAGATTTAAATGTTTTCTACGCAATCGTAATAAAAACAGATGATAAAGCCTATTGGAGAAAAATATGGATTGGTGTAACGTTAAAGGAGGGCTGTATGCCTTTGCAAAAAAGATTAGATTGCTTTACACATGAACCAACCCAAAATTATCCTTATGGTTGGAGTTGGATTTCCGATAACGAAGGTAACAACTGGCATGATATAGCTCAATATCCAGCAATTGGAAAAGAAGAAGTGTTAAAGTGGATAAAGAATAAGATTAGTGAAATAGAATCTTGTTTCAAAATCTAAGATTTAGAAAAGAAATAAATGGAAGAATTGAATCAACTTCTGGATTTTGGGGAATCATATCCACAATTTGTTGCTTATCATTGTTTTGGTGATAAAGCTACAGAGTTTTTGAGCAGTCTACAGCAGCCTTATAAGGATATAGTTACTTATAATATAGATGACTTACGCCCTTTAGAATGCCTTGCTGTTTTTGTCTTTACTGACAATGCAGAAGTATATATGTCTGAAATAGACGCTTTTATTAAACAGTATAATAGTTTAGTTGGTAGTATTTTTGTTTTAGACCTACACCCTACTTCGCAGTATAAAGTTTTCAAGGACATGTGGAAATTCTACAATATTTTTACCTCACACTATTATACTTTGCAAGATAATATTCTTCACTTTTTGATGTTTTTCCATCATTTCATAGAAACTGTTGGACTCATAGGTATGGACTTTAATGATTTTAGGATGTGTGCTCGTACAGCAACATATATTACTTCGGGAACAGCCCCTTCGTTAGACCAGCCCATTTGTCCTATATCCTATAGCAATAATAATATTCGAACTGTTATGCTCGGGCTGGAGTTGCAAAGCCTTGAAGCAGACAGGGCAAAGGAGAATATGGATGTGTTAGCCTCTTTCTTTGAACAACTTCCAGATAATGTAGAAATCATATGGCAAATTACTCCTAAATGTGGTCAGCATCATACAGAGTATATTGTAGGTTTTGATGAGGACCCTATGCGGGATAATGGTAATTCATAGTTCTTTGATATGAAAATCCTTCAAATCTCTGATACACACAATCGGCATCAACTGTTGACCGATATGCCCGAAGCCGATGTTCTTGTCCATTGCGGTGACTTTACCAATATGGGTACGGAAGCGGAAGTGCTGGACTTCCTGAATTGGTTTATATCTCTACCTTATCCGCATAAGTTATTTGTTGTTGGTAATCACGATCTTTGCTTATGGGAGGCAGATGGAATAGAAGATATGCCAGATAATGTTCACTTCCTTCAAGACCGAGGTTGTGAGATTAATGGTGTAAAGTTCTTTGGTTTAGGATATAATCATCCAGAGAGCTTGATACCCTATGGTATAGACGTTCTTGTAACTCATGAGCCTCCTGTAATGATATTGGATGAAAGTAACAATACGCATTGGGGAATGCTCCTCTTCGTAATAGAGTGATGAAAACCAAGCCTAAATACCATTTGTTTGGTCATACTCATGATGCTTACGGAATAGAAAAATACGGAGATATTGTGTTTTCAAATGGTTCTTCCCTTGATGATTATTATGAAGTTTGCCATAGTCCTCGTTTGATTACATTGTGATAATATGCTTTTATAGTATGGTTAATTCGTTTCTCAATATAAAGTTTCTTATCATGTGCTGTTACGGTTGCCTGGTATAAGAATCTAAAAACTCACAATTGATTATATTTTGGAGAAATATATTCGCCTCCTTAGACTTTTTCAGAGAGGGACACGATTCAAATAATAATTTTCCTGTCACTTCTGTCACTCTGAATGAAGATGTAATAGGTTAGTTTACAAGGGTTTCTGTCTAAATGTTAAAATGACAGCAAACTGAAAAATAAAAAGTATTGTTAGATATAGGTCTGTTATTCTCTTATGCTGTGAGCGTAATAGTGTAATACTCCTTCCGCCTATCAGTTGTAATAAGAATGTGAAAACCAAGATGTAGATTTGGAGTTGTCATAGGAAAACGTTATATTTGCAGAAAATAAGCTGCACTCGGCAAATTGAAAGCAAAGCTTTTCTTTTGCTCTCGTTTGCATTATTTTTGCAGAAAAAATATAAACAGGAGGTATAATTATGGCAGGCACAATGACAAACATCGAGAACAATACGATACGTATGTATTGGAACGCATTGCGTTCGATGAGTAAGAATATTCGTTTGGGCTTAGCTGTGAAGCTTACTAACTCTGTACTTGAGGAAGAACGCAAGGAAATGTCCGACGAAGCCTATACAGAAGAAATGCTTAATAAGTTTTTGGGAAGTGGGAAGGAAACGAAACTGCAGAAGAATTGATGGGTATCATCAAGCAGAATTCCAGTTCAAGTGAACCAATTAGCTTTGAAGGCGTATGAAAAGTAAGAGCCAACATGGTCAGGGTTTTTGCTTGATACAATGTTCTAATTCATCTCCTACGTAAGAATGAAAGTGTACGGCAACACATCTTGGAAACAGGGTGGCGCAACTGTTGTGTGTCTGAGATTTCTATTGTCGAGTTGCTTTTATGGAGCAGAATGTAGTGCATATCCAGAAAAAGAACCGTACTCTTTTTGAAAGACTTGCTCAACCAACTTGAGATAATCCCTTTCTCTGTTTGTATCGAAGAGTTCTGTCGTCGAAAGCTGTATTGCGAAGAAAGGGACAAATGATAGAAGATAATGATCTTTATATTGCCTCTACGGCACTTACGTTGGAGATTCCAGTGGCAACAGAGAATGTAAAACACCTTGCACGTATAGAAGGATTGGAAGTGCAGAACTGGGTTAATCGATAATTACGACTATTTTTCTTAGTAAGTTTGTTTGATTAAATAATAT
>BNJS01000720.1_pt1 | contig 19022 bp, 32 predicted proteins | sample 8540461 | NCBI WGS metagenome assembly BNJS01 (sample SAMD00202454, study PRJDB9452) | human saliva metagenome | isolation source: human saliva | place: Japan | reverse complement strand
ACAAAAGATGGTATATAGCATTGTCAAATCTGAATTTAGATTTATTTTATATATAATTGTTTTTATTTAATATTTAGTTTTTGCCTTTCCATCGAATGCAACAAGTCACGGCTGCTTTTACTGCAGCCGTTTTATTTTGTTTGCTTTCGTTAAGCTGTTTGATAGCGCATTTTTTCGAACGGCTTTTGTGTTTTATGAATGTAGTAGGCAATTTTGGCGAGTTTGCGCATCAAAGCAACAATGACGACCATTTTAGGCTTTTGAGATAAGTTTTGAACTAACTTAGGAAAGGCTTTAATTCGATAGGCGACAAGCGCAGGCATAAACAAGGCGCGTTTAAGCCGGCGGTGACCGTAGCGGCTTAATCTGCCTTTTTTATTTACGCTGGTTCCTGATTGTTCAATGCGCGGACTTAATCCGGCGAATGATACGAATTGGTTGGCCGTCTTAAATTGTTTGTCTGTGAGATGATAGAGCAGGATTGCAGCGGTATCTTTGCCTATACCGGGGATTGTTTGCAAATTTTTGTAATGCGTATTCAGGTTATCTTGTTGCTGAATCATGAGGTCTATTCGCTTGGCCGTTTGGTCTATCTGTTTGGCCAAGAGCAATATAATTGCTTCGTGTGTGGCACGAATAAAGGTATCTTTTGCGGCGTGCAGTCTGTTTTGACTTTCGTTTTGCTGTTGTTTGAGTTGCTGGAGCAGGTTTATCAGTTTGTACAGGGTTGGATTTTCAGACGGCTTAAACGGCGTGAGTTTGTCTAAATGGCGTTTTGTGTATTCTGCTATCAGCCTTGAATCGGCTTTGTCGGTTTTTGTATGGCTGAACTGGCTTTTTGAGTAATCTTTAATTTTCAGAGGATTTATAACGAAGACTTGATAAATTGCACTGAAATAGTCAGCAGCTTCTTCGTAATAAATGCCGGTTGCTTCCATGCTGATACTGATTTTGCGGATACGTTTGGATCTTATCCAGTCATTTAGTTTTTCGAAACCTTCGCAGGCATTGGCTATTTTAATATAGTCTACTTGGCCGCTGTTTCTAAGCAAAGTTACGTCTATAGTGTCTTTCGAAATATCGAATCCTATTACATTCATTGCATTTTCCTTATGATTCAGCCTGTTTGCACGGCTATGATGGTATTCAATCTTTAGGATAAATGGGTGATTCGGCATTTCTTTTGTACAGCTTTATACTTTGGCCGTTTTACTGCCTAAACCGCCCAGGCTTTGTTTTGCGCTAAACAAAAACCTGTAAACCGCCTCAAATAAAACGATTTACAGGTTTCAATTTAATTTACCCAATTTCAAAAAGGCGGGAGTTCCCGCACCCCATTGATATTTATTTAACCGTTGATTCCGCTCAAGCTACATCAACAATTAAATAAATATCTCTTAACTGCCGACCTTTGCACCGTTTTGGAAGCCTGTTTTTTCGCCTGCTTCAACATAACCGTCATACATCAGGTTTTGAGGGCTTTTACCGCCCATTGTAAGAACTTGTCCATTTTCAGGCGTGTAGGCTGTCTGCGGTGCTGTTTGTGGCTGTTGCGCGGTTTGATGTTCATCCTTATACGGGTTAAACGGCAAGCCGTTTTTGACGTAGTCTTTGCACATGGCTTTAGTTATTTCTTTTAAAGGTGTGCCTTGGTCACTGTAACAAGTACAGCCACTATTACCACCTTCGACGCAACCGGCAATATACTCAAATGTTTTGACTTGGCGTACATTGTCATAAATAGGTTTTGATTCAGGCTTTTCAGCAAGTGTCGGAACAAAGTCTGTAGGCTTAAGGTTTGAATTTATATCTTGAGGACTTTTAGGTTGATCAGTTTCATTGATTGCCTGCTGTTCACTTGCAGAGGAATCAGAAACAGATTGAACTTCTTCAGATTGGCCGCTACCTTGTTTATAAATCTGATAGACGTTGTAGCCTTTCCAAGCCATGAAAGCAAATATACCTATCAAAGCCCAAACAGCAAGCGGAATGTTCTTTTTAAACTTCTGATGCTGGCTAGACGATTTATAATATTTAAACGCTTCTTTTGGAGGCTTCCAGCTTGATGATTCAACACCTGTAACACCGGCGGGATTATCCAGGCTCGTTACGCACTTATACCAAGAATACTGTTTCATACCCACGGCTTTGCGTTCAAGATGAGTATGTTTTGAAACAAGATTGCGTACAAATACGTCAAGCTGACTTGGGTGTTGGGTCATCAAGATAACTGTATGGCCGTGATGGCGGAGTTCGGTTAATTCTTGGATATAGGGCGGAACAGGACGACCGGCAGCGCGAACAGGATAGGTATAGTGCGCTTCATCGACAATCAAGACGGCGCCTTGCGGAATAATATCTCGCAACGGCGCAGACATGATTTCTTCTTCAGTGAGTTCATGCGCGTTAAATTTACGTTTATCCAATCCGTCGATATGGCAGAAATAAAGCGGACGATCTACTTCAGTACCATCTTCAAGCTTCATTTTGAACAAGCCGTCTTCGTTGTTGAGAATCATGGATACCACACGCGAAGTCTTGCCAGTGCCCATATTCCCAGTAAACAAATAAATCATAATGCTACCTTGGCATAACAAAAGTTAATTTACTTAATGTATTCATTCCAATATAAAAACTGAATGCGCCGAATAAATAACCGAGACCTTGGCCAAAACCACCGATTAAAAGTAAATTAAGAATATCAGACGGCATGGAATTTATGGCATTCAAGGTGTAATCTTTAAATTTATTTAGCGCAATAATATAGCCTGCATATGTTACAAACGTCATGCCAGTAGCAATAATTATTCTGACAATTAGCATTTTGAGCAAAATTGCCAATAAAGGTATAAGACCTGCAAGTAATGGCATAATTACCTCTTATTTCCTCAAAGACCCAAAAACAATAAAAGCGGACATGATGATGAATCCGAGCAGAACAGCAAAACGGACTTTTTCCATGAAAACGCAAAGCGGTTCATAGCTGATTTGTACCGGCTTTCCCCAAATGTTGAAACTTTTGGGTTGAGGACAAACGCCATTTGGCGGTAGGAAATCGTCTGACGACCATGTCCTATCATCGGTAGTTTGAGGAATACTTATAGCATCAAACATTCCCTCTTCAGGCTTGCCCATTTTGTCACAGGCTAAAATGTCTGGAAAAAAATCACAAAGTAAACCTTTTGATTCTTCTTTCTTGTCATCTTTTTTGTCTTCTTTTCTTTTATCTTTATCAGATGGATCATCATCCGGATCAGGCTTATCATCCGGACGTTTATCAGGCTTATCATCTGAATCGGGTTTATCATCAGGTTTTTTATCGGGCTTTCCATCGGGATTACCGTCAGGTTTTCCATCAGGATTACCATCAGGTTTAGATTTAGGTGCTTCTGGACTACCTGGATCAAGATCAGGACGCTGCGTTGTTTCAACTTTTGCAGTTGAGTTGCCATTTGAATCTTGGCCGAAAGTAATGGTAATTTGCACCGGCTTGCCATTTTCGGGAGTGACAGGGCCAATGGTTACGACTGTACCGGCAGGGACTTTGATATTTTCTTTATATTCAGGTTTGCCCGTACCTTCTACAAATGGCGTTGGGTTTCCATCAATAGATGGGGTAGCGATTTGTAGGAATTTTTCTTCTGTCAAAGTTTCACTGTGAAATCCATTTTTTGCACCATACCAAAATCGCGTGCCAGTACTAATTTCACATGAGACACCAGAACCAATAAAAAAACAAAATTTAAAATATGCTCCTTTGTACCTATCTTCTATAATTATTTTTGATGTTTTTTGAAAATCTTTCTCGACAAGAATTCTCATTAATTCTTCAGCATCTTTAGCACTTTGACCGCCTTTGTTTTTAGCTTTAATAATTGATGAATCAATACCTACACACGAATTAACAGCACGGTCTTTTAAACATAAAGCATCTGGGTATCCTTTTATAAATTCACCTTGTTCTTGACTGTATTCATAGCCTGCTGATTCTAATGAAGATTTAACAACCTGATAAGCATCATAAGCGTATGAAGCAGCTCCAACATAAGGAACAGCCTTTAGTCCAAGTTTTGCACCTGCTTTTACCAGGCCAAATGCGCCTGAAAGGACGGCTTTTCGGGATACTCTAGCTTCTAACGTTACGGGGACAGTTGAGGTAGATCTAAATCCTGTTGATACATCTCTTACATGTAAACTTTTATCAAATCTAGCTTGATATTCCTGCTCAATACCTCCGCCTATTACTTTCCATGCTCTAAAGCCATTTTCATTAAATTCCTTAGTTAACGGATAACTTAGCTTCCCGTTTCTAACCTGTAAATCTGTAGCATAAGAATTAAAGCTGAATACAAACAGAAAAATTATTATTAAACCCCGTAACATTTATTTCGCCATTTCCTATACTGAAAACTGAATCATCTTTAAACAGAATTTCAAAACAGGATTTCTCAAAAATCAATTCTATTATAAAAAAATTCATACACTTATTCATAGAGAATTTTTTTAAATGTTCAGTTTCTTTTTAAAAAAATAAATAAAAAAACATAAGATAAAGGTTTATCTAAATAGAATTTAGATAACGCATCCAATTCAAATTCAGAGATATAGAAAAAATCTTTTTCATTTTTGAAAAGCATAATACTAACTTTCTTAATGGTTGCCGAAAGTTAGATTTTGACATTACCCGAATAGGGTATCAATCCTTGAATAAAATCGCCCCTATCAAAACAGGTACCGCCAGCCCCAAGTAAAAATAGTAATCCATCATTTGAGAACCCTTTTCAAAATGGATACGAAATACACAGATGCCATCACGCCGAACAAAAGCCAGCCTGTATCCAAACCGCTTTTTAAATTTTCACTTGGATCGCATTTAGGTAAATCGGCTTTAATCGTCTGTCCGTTCAGTTTCCATACTGTGCCGTTGTACTCAGGTTTGATGATTTTGCCGTCTTGGGTTATTTGAGGTACTACCAAGCTGAAATAGACGTTTTCAGCTTGGCTTTGCTCAAGACATTTATTCCCGACTTGGTAGTACATCTTAATTACCTATTAGCGCAACAAGCGTTTCACGATGGCAATCACGAACAGGGCTGCAAATACGCCGACTACCAACCAACCTGCTTCAAGGCCGTCGGCTTTCGCTGCATCAATACCTGATTTTGCGGCTTCAGGCAAAGCAGCATAGGCAGATGTGGCCATAGCCAATGGAGCAGCGGCAACAACGGCCAGTTTTGCGCCGTATTTACGGCAAGTGTTCATTAACTTCATGATGTTTTTCCTTTTAAAAGTGTTTGGCGGAAATGATGATATTTTTTCCAGCGACCGCCGAACGCTGAAAATCAGTCTTTCAAAAATCCGAATACGACAAATTCGTATTGATTGCCGATTTCTTCCAAACCTGCGTTAACAGCTTCTTCAAAATCAAAGAAATAATCTGCATTCGTGATTAATTTTGTATGTCCAATATCGCCCGTATCAGGGGAGAGATACAGAAAGTCCCCTGTTGATACGGACTGAACAACATAGACTTTCTGCATTCAATCAGCCTTTCTTGACAGGTTGAAAACCGATAACTTTCAGTTTTTGGGTTTTGCCCGTAGTAACGATTTCTACATTGAGGTTTGCTTCGATCGGAAATTGGGCGTTTCGGAACTGCTCAAATTGGCAGAGCTGCCGAAATCGTATTCAGTGGTAGAGCTACCCAATGCGTTGCCTTGGGAGCTGTCTAAGGGTGTGGCAACAATCAGTCGGCAATAGTCGAAGTTCTTGCCTTCGATTTGTCCGTTGAATTTTTTAACGCCGACGATGTGGCCTTGAAGTTGGATGTTCATTTTTTGGTTTCCTTGTGTGATTAAACGTCTTTATGGGCAGACGCTTTAAGCCCATAAAATCGGTAGTCTTGAAAATTTGTCGTAGATGAAGTTGTTATAGGTTTCTTCATTTATGACGTCTTTTTGCTGCTCAAGCTGCTTTTCCAGATGCGCGTAATATTCGTACATGTCGTAAGGGTCTTTGTACGGTTTAAATGCTGGCTGCTCATGAATGGCTTGGGCTTTCAAAAAGGCGCAGTCGTAGGCTTCGGGAGCCAAAGACTTGGGCAACTTATGATGATCAGGCTCAATCAGTTCAAACAGTTTGGCTTTGTCCAATTCTGGAAAGATGAATTTCAGACCATTAGCCGCGCGGCCGAACTGTTTCTTAACCCACTCAAGATAACGGTCAGCTGAAATGACTTTGTCTTCTTTAACCGCATGTATGCGTGTTGCCTTTTGGGCGAAACGTTCGCAAATCGGATATGCACCGCCAAAATATTCGCCCGGATTCTGTAAAACTTCGAAAGGGATAACGATGTCTTTTGCTTTAAATTCAATTTCAAAGCGCGTCCATGTGCTTGTTTTATCGCCCAACTGCTTGCCTTTTTCATAGACGCGGACGTATTTGGACGATTCACGGGAGCCGATACCGTAGGTCTTGCCTTTGGTCATTTTGGCTTCGTCATCTTCTTCCCAGTCGGAGCCTAAACATTCGCCTTTGGGTTTGACGTGATGGCAGGTAAACAAACCTTTATTGCGGTCTTCACGGGCTTCGTTCGGGCTGTATTCGCCGTTAAAAAAGTCTTTGGCTACGTCAACGCGGGTAATTTTTGGGCGGATTGCATTGGTCAGGAATGCGAAAAGTCGTGATTCCCAGCCTACTTTTGCGACGCCGCAACCTGTGCCGGTGAGTTCGAAAAGGATGGTATTTTGCTGGCCGCCAAAATGGACGCGACCGTACAGGGCATCTTCCGAACCCATCAACCAACAACGCTCATAAAAACGACCGCCCGAGCCTTTGGACTCTTTGTAGATACCGAAACCGAAAACTTCTTCTGCGAGCATGGATGCGGCACGGATGAAATCTTCGTCTTCCAACAGACTGACTCTAACACCGTATTTATCGAAAAAGGTTTTTTCATGAAATGAAAAGCTGATTTGGTCGATAAAGGCGGAATCGGATACACCGCGACGGAGCGGAACACCTAAGAGATTGCCTTTACCGTCCAAGATATAGGTTTCGTAACATTCAAAGGCTTCTTGGAATGCACCGGCGTCTTCGATTTCTGTACCCCCCCTGTTAGATGAGGGGGGCGCCATCGGCGCGCGTGAATCCGCCTTTGGCGTGTCGCTTGCGCTGCCACCGCCAAAGGCGGCTATACGCGCTTTTGTGTTCAATTCCTTTTTCATTGGGGATGCTCCTTATTCATGATTCCACTTACACATAAACGGCCATATTCGTTAGCGACGTTTTGTGCATGAAAAAGATGATCTGGAGATGAAATAGGGAAGTTGATGGTTTTAAGACATTGCGTGCAGTCTTCATCATCTTTAAAGATGCGCACAATAAAAGATTTTGGGAATGTTGGAGGTTCTGGATTGACTGTGTAGAAGACGATGCACATAAAAATGCCCCTTTGTTAAAGGGGCTTTAGTTATGTTAAAAATGCCCCTGTGATAGGGCGCAATATATAAGGCCGTCTGAAAAACAGGTTTCAGACGGCCTTTAACAGCAGCTTGGTTTAAGCCAAAGCCACTTCCACATTATCAATCAGGCGCGTGGTACCCAAACGGGCGGCGACAAGCACCACCAATTCTTTATCGCCGACATGAGCCACTGCCAAGCTGTGTGCATGGCGGATTTCAACGTAATCAACCACCCAACCGGCATCGGTCAAACGGCGGATACATTCAGTTTCAAGCTGGGCGTAATCCAGATTGCCGTTTTTCAAGGCGGCGGCAATGTTTTGCAACTCTTGATAGAGGCGGGGCGCTTCTGCGCGTTCTGCTTCGCTCAAATATTGGTTGCGGCTGGAAAGTGCCAGGCCGTCTGAAGCGCGACCGGTGTCGACGGGAACGATTTCGATATTGAAATTCAAGTCTTCGACAAAGCCTTTGATAATCACCAGCTGCTGATAGTCTTTTTTACCGAAACAAGCGGTATCGGGTTGAACAATGTTGAACAACTTGGTCACAACAGTCGCCACGCCGCGGAAATGGCCCGGGCGGAATTTGCCGCACAATTCGTTTTGCAGGTATGGAGGCTCGACATTGAAACGCTGTTCCACATTCGGATACAGCTCTTTTTCATCAGGCGCGAACACGACGGCAACGCCCTCGCCTGCCAATTTATCGGCATCTTGTTGCAAAGTGCGCGGATATTTGTCGAAATCTTCGCCCTGTCCGAATTGCAGGCGGTTGACAAAAATACTGACCACAACGTTATCGGCACGTTTTTTCGCTTCGCGCACCAGCGCAAGATGGCCTTCGTGTAGATTGCCCATGGTCGGCACAAATGCCACTTTTCCGGCAGTTTTACGCCACTCGCGCAATTCTTTAATCGTATGAATGATTTGCATGGTTTGAAAAATCCTTTATCTTTTCCGCCGTTTCATCAACGGAAATCACGCGCCGATTATACGCTTTTATTCATCAAAAAGGCCGTCTGAAATAAGTTTCAGACGGCCTGTTTTTTATTTTATCCGGCAAACGTATGTTCGACAGATGGGAACGTTTTTGCTTTGACTTCATCCACATAGGCTTTGACCGCAGCTTGAACGCTGTCTTTGCCCTGCATAAAGTTCTTCACGAATTTGGCAGTTTTACCGGGGAAAATGCCGAGCATATCGTGCATCACCAAAACCTGACCGTCGCAATCCACGCCTGCGCCAATACCGATGGTTGGGCAAGAAACTGTCTCGGTCACTTTTTTCGCCAACTCTGCAGGAACGCATTCCATCAATACGATTGCCGCACCTGCCGCATCATGTGCTTTAGCGTCGTTGAGCAACGCTTCTGCCTTGTCGCCGCGGCCTTGAACTTTATAGCCGCCGAATGCAAACACGGATTGCGGAGTCAGGCCGATGTGGGCGCAAACAGGGATACCGCGCATTTGCAGAAATTCAGTGGTCTCCGCCATCCAGACACCGCCTTCGAGCTTGACCATATGTGCGCCGGCCGCCATCAACTCAGCCGCTGCCGCAAATGCCTGCTCTTTGCTCTGCTGATACGCGCCAAACGGTAAATCGCTGACAATCATGGCATTTTTAGTACTGCGAGCCACGCATTCAGTGTGGTAGCACATATCTTGCAAGCTCACTGGTAAAGTGGACTGACGACCTTGCACCGCCATGCCCAAAGAGTCGCCGACCAGCAACACATCTACGCCGGCATTGTCCATCAGCGCGGCAAAGCTGGATTCATAAGCGGTCAGCATGGCGATTTTTTCGCCCTCTGCTTTCATTTTTTGCAAAGTGTTTACGGTAATCATGTGTTTTGTGTGTTCCGCCCGACGGGCAGCCCTTTGTTGTAATGGAAACGCGGTATTATAAGGTCTGCTTTTAAAATATCAAAGCATAAGCAAAAAGCCCGACTGCTTTCACAATCGGGCTTTTTAATTGGTGCTCAGCACCAAGAGTCGAACTCAGGGACCCCCTGATTACAAGTCAGGTGCTCTACCAACTGAGCTATACCCTAGCTACTGAAATGCCTTGCAGCACCATCAGTCTTTAACTGGTGCTCAGCACCAAGAGTCGAACTCGGGACCCCCTGATTACAAGTCAGGTGCTCTACCAACTGAGCTATACCGGCAAGGAAGTCGGCATTATGCCGATAAGTTCCCATCTTGGCAAGCATTTTTAAAAACAAAGTTACTCACGAAATTATAAAAACCAATGATTTTAAAGAAAATTAAATACCTGCCTTATCTTTCCATCCAACACACTCAAAGGCCGTCTGAAAACCACCCCAGCGCAAAACATCATTGTTTCTGTTAAAATAACGCCTTTTACATCTTTCGTCTGCACCCATGCCACCCCGCCATCCTTACCGCCGCCTGCGCCCAGCCAAATCTCATCTGCCCGAAGTCGGCATTTCCGAAGAAGGCAATATCCGTTCCCTGCACTTGGGCAGCGACACCATTCAAAGCTCCATGAATGTCGATCATCCGTCCGAGCTGGTGTTGTCGTACAGCCGCGCCATGATGGGTTGGCTGCTGTTTGCAGAAACCCCGCCCAAACACATCACCCAAATCGGCTTGGGCGGCGGCTCGTTTGCCCGTTGGATAGACAGCTATCTGCCCCACACCAAGCAAACCGCCGTGGACATCAATCCGCAAGTCATCGCCGTGGCGCGCAGCCTGTTTGAATTGCCGCACGAAGGCGAAAATTTTGAAATTATCGAGGCAGATGGTGCGGAATATATTAAAGTGTTCCGCCACAATACCGATGTAATTTTGGTAGATGGTTTTGACGGCGAACAGATTATTGATGCTTTGGTAGAAGAACCCTTCTTCCAAGACTGCCGCAATGCCCTCTCTCCCGAAGGCGTATTTGTTACCAACTGGTGGAGCGGCGATCAGCGTTATCAACGCTTTGTCGAACGCCTGCTCAACGTCTTTGACGGCCGCGTGCTCGAGCTGCCTGCCGAAAGCCACGGCAACGTTGCGGTCATGGCGTTCCAAAGCAGCCCTAAAGAACAAAATCTCGACAACCTGAAAAAACGCGCCGAAAAATTAAGCGAAAAATACGGCTTGGACTTCAAACGGATGCTTGCTGATTTGAAAGCCAACAACCAAAACAACGGCAAGAATTTTTATCTGTAAACTGTTTCAGGCCGTCTGAAAATAAACAAGGACACACTATGCTCAAACCCGACATCATTCAAATCCCCGGCCCGGCCGGTTTGCTGGAAACCATCTACCTGCCAAGCACACAAGAATCCGCCCGCGGCGTTGCCGTCATCAACCACCCCAATCCCCTGCAAGGCGGTACCAACACCAACAAAGTTATTCAAACCGCTGCCAAAGCCCTCAGCCAGCTCGGTTTCCATTGCTACCTGCCCAATTTGCGCGGCGTAGGCAATAGCGAAGGCGAACACGACTACGGCCGTGGCGAAACGCAAGACTGCATTGCCGTTATCGACTACGCCCGCGCGCAACATCCTGACGCACCGCAATTCGTTCTGGCCGGTTTCTCATTCGGCGGCTACGTTTCCACCTTTGCCGCACAAGCGCGCACGCCTGATTTACTGTTACTGATGGGCGCAGCCGTCCATCACTACACCGACCGCCCGGAACCATCCAACGTTCCCGATGTCGCCAAAACATTGATGATTCATGGCGCAGAAGACGAAGTCGTCGAAATCAACAAAGCCCTGACATGGGCAGAACCACAAGGCCTGCCTGTTGTCACCATTGCTAGGTTCGTCCCACTTCTTCCACGGCAAACTCATCGTTTTTGCGCGATACGATTACACGGTTTTGCACCAGCTTTATTAGGTTAAAATCCGGCTACAAAATAAAACAAGGCCGTCTGAAAGCTTTTTCAGACGGCCTTGTTTGTATGAAACCTTTATTATCTAAATATCAGACTCAAGTATTCAAAAATCCATCAAGGATTTTCTGCTTAACATATCAATTCTGAGTCAACCAATACTGCAAACCAATCAAAGTCTTACCATCTTTGATTTCATCGTTTTCCAATGCATTGCGCACCTCGTCCTTGCTCATCAGGACGGTTTCTGTAATTTCATCCTCATCGTTGCTTAACTCGCTGCCCAAACGCACGCCTTGCGCTTGGTAGAGATACATTTTTTCATCGCAAAAACCGACTGCAGTATAAAAGGAGTACAACAATTTGACACTGTCGGCAACATATGGTGTTTCTTCCGCCAACTCGCGCAAAGCGCATTCGGCAGGATCTTCGTCCGCCACATCCAATTTACCTGCCGGCAATTCCAACGTCGCCTGATCGGCGGCATAACGCCATTGGCGTACCAAAACAACTTTACCGTCTTCCGTTTCAGCCAACACACACGCAGCACCCGGATGACGGATCACAACCCGTTGGCTTTCATTGCCGTTGGGCAGGCGCACCCGATCGCGGCTGATGGTAACAAAAGAACCTTCGTAGATTGGCTCGCTGCTTAATTTAGTTTCTTTCAAATCCATTTTTTACCTCATTTCCAAATTATTAAATATTAAAGGCCGTCTGAAATTTTACAGAAATAAACTCAGAGGATGCCTTTTCTAATGGTTACCGCTGATGTCGTTGCTGCAAACGCTCCGTATGTGTTCGCAGCTTCTCACTATTTGCTTGGTAGTCACTTGAAGACAATACAGCAACTATTGCCTCTACCTCATGAGGAAGCAATAAGGCCGTCTGAAAATTCTTAATATAAGCCGCCACCTGCCTAATACGGCAAACATTTGGTGGCATTTTCGATTTCAACTCACAATCACCTAAGAAAACTACCATTGAATGAAACTTCTCCTCAGGAAATTGCAATAGTTCTGACAATGCTTTGATATGAGCATAATTCTGACGCAACGGGTTTTGGAAATAATGTTTCTGTTTATAGATGATTTGCGTCCATTTAGATTGCTTTTCACTACCAAAAATCCAACCTGTGTAATTTTTAGTTTCTATCACAAATATCCCAAAAATTGAGACATAAATATGATCAATTTGTGTCGTACCATCTCGAGATGGAATAATTAAATCGTGAAACTCAGTATAAGTTTTCTCATCTAAATTTTTTCCAATTACAGAACGAACTGCTATTTCCCCCATGCTTCCCTTTATTTTAGGATTTTTCAACAGTGCTTTTAATAAAAGCAAAGGAATAATGATCAGAAAAATCCAAAATATACCTGACATACTTCCCAATATTTGTTCAATCATGACGTTTTCTTTTTTATTTAAAACTAAAAATTTATATATTTATGGTTTACTCCCGAGCACGTTCAATTTCAATACCGACCTGCGCCACATCGGGCAAGATACCCGGTTTCACAATACGGACGCGCACTTTGGCCGCACCAAAATCATTTAAAATCAATTGGGCGATATGTTCCGCTAAAGTTTCCAACAGTAAAAAATCCTGTTCGGCAAGGCTGCGTCGTACGACTTCGCATACTTCGCCATAATGAATGGTGTCGCCGATATCGTCGCTTGTGCCGGTACGCTCGGGAACGCTGATTTCCAAATCCAAAATCAAAGTCTGTTTACGCTCGCGTTCCCAATCATATACGCCGATTAAAGTATCGGCCTTCATGCCGTACAAAAAGATTTTATCCATTTGCCTGTCCGTTTTTTTGATAGAATAACCGTTCCCATTTTAAGTAAAGCACCCAAAATGTTCAATGTACTCGCCATTATTGCCGCCTATCTTATCGGCTCCCTGTCTTTTGCCGTCATCGTATCAAAATATTACGGCATGGACGATCCGCGCACTTACGGCTCCGGCAACCCCGGTGCCACCAACGTCTTGCGCAGCGGTAAGAAAAAAGCAGCCGCACTGACCCTGCTCGGCGATGCAGTAAAAGGCTTGGTTGCCGTCATCTTGGCGCGCTGTCTGCAAGGTACTTTAAATTTGTCTGATGCAACGATAGCTCTGGTCGCTATCGCCGCATTGGTCGGCCATATGTGGCCAATATTTTTCAATTTTAAAGGCGGCAAAGGAGTAGCCACCGCATTGGGTGTCTTACTCGCCCTCTCCCCTGCGACCGCCCTGCTCTGCACCTTGGTTTGGCTGGTCATGGCATTCGGTTTCAAAGTCTCCTCCCTCGCCGCACTGGTCGCCACCGTCTGCGCACCCATCTTCGCCTTCTTCATGATGCCGCACGCCTCTTGGGCATGGGCAACCGTATTCATTGCCGCATTGGTGTTGTACCGCCATAAAAGCAATATTCAAAACCTGATTCAAGGCAAAGAAAGCAAAATCGGAGATAAAGCCGGAAAATCTTAAAAGTGTAGTGCAATCAATAAAAGGCCGTCTGAAAGTATAGTTTTCAGACGGCCTTAATAGTATTCAAAAAATCAGAAGGGTTGTTTCTCTATATTAATCATTATCCAACCTGATAATAAATGCCTAGAGATAAGTAATAAATGCATCAATATACTCTACCACTACTCCTTCTTTTTTTAGAATTAAAACAGTGAGCATAACATTAAATAACAAGCACATAACTATGCTAATATCTAAAAAAACTTAAGTCTCAGTAGAAAGTAAAAAAATATAGAGATGTTCTTCCCAAAAATGATGTTTCATCAATTAACTGTTTTTGGCACACTCCACCTGTTCTACTTTTTCTTTGAAATAGTTGTTGAATTTAAAAATACAGATAATTACTAATTTCTAAATAATACAGCAAGAGTAAGTCAAATACCACCATAATCAAAAATGCTACTAACCCCTGACCAGACTAAATCAAAAGCAACATTAACATTGCTTATGAGCGTATACAAAATTCTAATTTAATATATATCTTTATGATCAATATGAGAAGTTTGAAGAAGCGATTCGGTTTATACAAATACCATTTTCAGAATTAGAAATAGCGTTTTTATTTAAAAATAATCTTTTATAAAGAAAAACTGGTAATAATAGAGAAATTTAGCTTAAATTTCACTATCAATTTCTTCCCCAATCGTATTCATATATGCCTGTAAATCAATAGCTGGCACTGTTCCGATTGCTTGTTGCAAATAACGAGTTAATTGCATAAAGAAAGTAATTAATGAATTTTCAGGACGACTAAATACCAATGATTGAAAAGTTCGCTTCTGATAATAATCGTGAATGCGTTTTTTTAAAATTGACTTTCTCATTTACATCCTCTTCACCATCATACTGAACAAAGAAACTACCATAATCCACAATACAGCCCAAATCAATCCTCTCTAAATCAGTTAAAGATTTGATATGCTTCTCAATGGTGTTATTATGATAACGTGTGAAAAGAATTGGTGGTGGTTAAAATACCACCAATAATCTTTGTCAATGGGCGGGCAGATAACTTTTGTCCAGAATTAATCATAGATGTTGATGTGCGGTCTAGTCTTCTAACACTGGCAATTTTTTGACCTGCATACTGAATGTAATTAATATCGCCAACCTTTCCCTGAATATCAGGTTTAACTTCAAAAACTGCATAAACGCCTTCGGCGGGAATGTATTTAAAACCATTTTGATTGAAAATAAATGGCGTAAACCAATTATCGTAAATGACAACATCGATTTGATCACTGGTATTTCCCTGATAATCAATAACAATTGCCTTATCTACACTATAACGATTTGGCAAATAATTTTGTAACCATTCAATCCAAGCATTTTCTAAGGCATCACCTTTTGAGCCCGGATGATGAATAAATTCACGATTAGTACTTAATTGACTTTTGCATTTGCCCTTGCATGCCACAAAAAACAAGGCTGATAAATCAACTTTATTCATAAACAACCAACCTACCTTGATCAAAAAAATAAAGAAATTAAAATCTAATAATTTATTACTAGAAATACTCAAAAATAAGTAGCACTGGATTATAGAGTTGAACTGTATCGCAAGAAACAATATCATTCATTGCTTGTAAATCTGTCAAGCTATACCATGCTGATGCATTGGGATGGCTATGCCATTCACCCTATATAATATAATTCAGTTTCTTGGAATATATTTTTCAAAATTATGAATTTTTTTGAATTTAATTCACGCCTAAATTCCACAGATGAGCTAGTGTATTTATCAACCAATAAAAAAATCTTTTAATATGCAATCTAGTAAAATCATCAGAGTAACAACCTAAAAGAAACCCACCATATTCGTTTGGATAATGATGAATTGCTATTTTTGCCATTTGTTCAACGATTTGGCGTTTAAAAAACATAATTGAAGGTTTTTTTATATTTTTTTAACAATCATTAAAACCTCTCAACCTTTAAATTAAGATTATCATCATATTGAATAGTAAAATGTTGATAATTATTTTCTTGAATCATTAGATTAATTGTTCTTAATGATAGTTGAACCATAATGGCAATATCATTATACGATGCTTTAAAAGTTGGATTCCAACAGCCAATAGGATTATATAAATCCAAAGTATCATTCTCTAAAAATATTATCAAACTGATGTCTAACAAATCGGTAATGATTGGGTGAAATGCCACACACCAACGATTTTTGCGTAATTTGTTATAGATAAATTAAATATAGTGCTGGTTAAACTGAACTTACCTGTAAGATACATTAAATCATTATCGGTAGAACAATCAAAAAATATAATCAAATTCTGAAAAATTGCTCTGATAAAAAAATTAAGATGTTCTGATGGAAGATCAAATTTAATATATTCTGTTGCTAAATGACGAATGGAACTCAACTCAACAAAAGGAGATATACACCATAAAAATACCTGCTAATTCATCTGTTTTATTGGTATAAGATGGAAGAAAGTTATATTCTGAACGGCAAATATTCTCTGGTTCTTTAACATCATAATCAGCAATGGTAATATTTTTACAACCACCACGCACAAGTGTCTTAGCAACTTGACTTCCAATCGCTCCTAGCCCAATAATAAGAACTTTTTTTATCAGTTAGATTTGGATGAAACGCACCTCTTCCAAAAAAATAATGATAGGATGAATTTTTGAAATAACCCAGTTTATTTGCTTATCGCAAAGCTCATACATGCCATTTTTTTATTTTTTTAAAAAAATAAGTCTTTTAAATCAATCATGGCAACTTGCCAGTGAATATTTTTTTATTTTTTTATATAATACCCAATGAAAATAGGTATAAATTCTTGTTTAATGGAAAAAGAAATTTTCCAAATCTCACTTAACATCTCTTGATTAAATAAGGATTTGAATTCTTGCCAGCTTGAAAATGAAAAAATCTGTCATAAATTGAAGGTTTATCTTCGATAAAGATATAAATTCCTGATAAGTCGTTTTCCTTGCTTGAATAAAACGATGACCATTGGCAATTTTTATTGGTAATATTATGTGTAAAAGGATTGCACTAAATAATTATGTATATCCTTATCTTGATATTTTTGATTTTTGTTAAGCAAGTGTTAGTAACAATACCAATTTCATTTTTAGAAAATGACTTATCAACATCTGTAAATTGAAAAGAAAAAAATATGTCCCATTATAAGCATAATTTGCTGTAATTAGATGTTCATAATGTTCATCTTTTTCTTGGTTAATAACATACTTAACAATCCATTTTTATTGCCTGGAAATCTTGCTGTAATTTCTTCTCAAAAATAACGCAATGCTGATTATGAAAGCAAATAGCATTATCAGCCATCACATGGCTAAATTTTTTTATATTCATCATTTTTAGATAAAAAGCGAATGGATTCACTATCGCTAATTTTTTTAATGGGTAGGCTTGGTAGATAATGACATGAAAATCAATTGAGTTATCTAATTCTTCAAAAATCAGTAATATCAAAAACTTACCTGCTCTTGCGAAAATGAAAGAGCAGATAAATTTTGAATATATGGAATAGATTGAATGGTTTTGCTTTAATTCAATTTGAGAAAATTTCATATCAACCAAATCTTTGTGAAATTGGAGGTGTTGAAACTAATACCAAACTTTTTAAGCCCATAAGCCTTTATTCCCATCGTTATTATTTTCAGCAAATTTTTTTCATTTAATGGAAGATAAAACTCTATTTGTTTCTCATTTAATTCAATTTGTTCCAACATGGATTTTAGTTGAGAAACTAGAACAGCTTTTTTTGTATCATCTAATGATGATGCCAAATCATTATTGCAGTTACCAGGGTCTTTAAAGTGTGAAATTTTCACTCTGAATATTATCAATGATATATTTTAAAACAATTTTAAATTGTTCCCATAAATTACCCTTTGGAGACGATTTTTCATAAGCTTTTAATCACCAATAATTCAATAAAAAAAGACTTGTATTTGTATTGATGACAAGCTTTCCAAATTTTTAGCAAACGAATAACTTTTTCTTTCATTATCTTTAGCTTTTAATGTGTTCAATTTGAGCGTGAATATTGGTTTTAAGATAACCCTCATTTTGTGTTTTATGTAGATTTAAATCCTCATGTTCTAGAAAAGAATCTTGACTAGTCTCTCTTGCAGGAACAACATCAATATTAATTTCATCTTCTTCATCAAAAGTTAAACCTATAGAAACCCCTTTGTTTCTTTACAGTAGTTTCATCTTTATACTTTTCTGTTAGTTTTTCCAAAACATCTTCAAACATTTTTTCTAATGTTGAAAAAGCATTATGTTTAAATGGTACAACCAAATCCAAATCAAACTTGGTATTGATGGCCGTGTGTTTTTTATACGAGCCAGAATTAAATGGCTCATAAATTTTACTACCGTATTGTTCATTTAAAAATTGCTTAATCTCATCTCGTTTAGTGCGATATGTGTTGATTAGCTCTTCAATATGTTTCATTCTGTAACTTTCCAGAACAGAATTTAAGTAATCGCTTTTTGTAGTCAGCCATAGTCAATCTCCATAAATTTTTTAGTACATAACGGATTATGTGGGGTTATGATGCACTCAGAATAGTTTTGTTTTTGCTATATTGGATCGAACCTATGGAATTTCAAGCCTTAACTGATAGTAAAGATGATTTTGATTAAAATATAAGGTGCTGTCTTAGATAACTAGGGAAGTTCAAATTAAGCCCAAATTATCTGTATTCAAAAATGTCGTCTAAGTAGTTATAAACAAAATAAATTAACTGAGCTATTTGTTGCAGTTGTAACTGCAAGAACGACAAGCAGAGTTAGTCCGTATTAATAAAAATACCCCTGCCTATTATTTTCATTACTTACGTCTGCTTATCTATTAAAAGCAGTCTGCTTTTGGAAATGTTTGACAGAGAAGTAGAAGTTGATGAAAGTTATTTGGGGAAAAACATAAAGACAAATACTGTTATGCTACTACCAGTAAAGTCGCCGTATTCAGGCTTTTTAAAGCAAAATGGTAAGGTCCACATTGTTACTGCATCGAATACTGAAACAGAAACTTTATTACCCATTATTCGCGAACAAGTTAAATCTGACAGCATTGTTTATAAAGGTACCACCGTCTATGCCGATAAAGGCTATGACAGTGAGGAAAAAAAGGGAGATTAAAGGGGATATTTGAAACAAAAACAGCCGAAAACCTGTGTTTAGGTTTCGACTGTTAG
>BNJS01000590.1_pt1 | contig 19050 bp, 18 predicted proteins | sample 8540461 | NCBI WGS metagenome assembly BNJS01 (sample SAMD00202454, study PRJDB9452) | human saliva metagenome | isolation source: human saliva | place: Japan | reverse complement strand
TTTCAAGGCTTTTCAGGAATTGGATTAGCACTTGGTTTTTCTGGAATAAGATATGATCAAGACGGGGATATACAATCATGCATATCCCCGTTTATCATTTTCCTTAATATAAGGAAGAGACGTTTAATAAAGTAATCTCACTTTTACCAAACTTGCTGCTCCCCTCCTTAGGAGGGGTGGGGGAGGATTTTTATTCTATACAAACTCTTCTCCCTTCTTTATCTGTACCTCATTCACATATTTCCTTACCAATGCAGAAGAATCTTCTTTCTTACAGATAAGTAATACATTGTCCTTTTCGGCAATGATATAGCCATCGAGTCCGTTGATAACACCTAATTTACCTTTAGAAAGCTTTATGATATTATTGGCAGCATCTTCAAGGATAACATCCGAGTCAATAACAACATTGTCGCCATCTCTCTTGCTTAGTGACTCATAGACTCCATGCCACGTTCCAAGGTCTGCCCAACCAAAGTCGCACCTCATCACATAAACATTCTCCGACTTCTCTAAGATACCATAATCTAATGAAATGTTAGGATAGCGTGGGAAATTATCATGTATGAAAGCCTCTTCATCCTCTATCGTTGTTATCTTACTGCTCATTTCACCTTCACGCAAAACAGAAGGAAGGAAGCCATAGAGGCATTGACGAAGGTAGTTTGTGTTAGAGAGGAAGAGACCTGTATTCCAACACCACTCCTTACTATCCATGAACATTTGAGCAAATTCTCGGTCTGGCTTTTCAGTAAAGGCTTGCACCTTATATATATCGCCATTACCAGTGTAGACACCTTTTTGTATATATCCGTATCCAGGTTCTGGTCGGGTAGGGCTAACCCCCATTGTTAGTATAGCATCATTCTTCTCAACGAACGATAATCCCTCTTTGATATTACGAAAGAAAGCATCATCATTTACAATATTATGATCAGAAGGTGATATGATGATGCTCGCTTTGGGATCGAACATCATAATACGATGCACTGCCCATGCAACACTTGGCGCAGTGTGCTTGTGCATTGGCTCAGCCATGATATGGTCAGCCACCACTTCAGGCAACTGGTCTTTGACAAGGTCAAGATAATCACAGCTGGTATGATATAAATGTTCTCTTTTGGAAGAATATTTGCAAAGCGGTCAAATGTTTGTTGAAGCTGAGTACGACCCACGCCAAAGAAGTCTATAAATTGCTTTGGATACTTATCTCTACTAGGGCCATAGTTCTTCGTCCCTTGCCACCGGCAGAATTGCACAATAGTTGTTCGTGTTTCGTAGTCATTATCTATTTAAGCTAACCGAATTTGTTTCTCCAAAAGATACCTTTTTATAACTCCATACCTCCAAATCTTTTGTGTAAAAATACTACAAATATGCATTAATCAAAGTATTGTCATTAAATAATTCCTCAAAAATTTGCCAAATCCAGATTTTCTCTCTACCTTTGCACCCGTTGTTCAAACAACAGCCATGCGAGATGGCGGAATAGGTAGCGCGCTGGTCTCAAACACCAGTGGGCAACCCTATCCAGTTCGAGCCGGGTCTGGGTACGATATAAGAAAGGGAAGTAGCTGAATATCAATGAGATATGGTTACTTCCTTTTCTTTTTCAGGAAATATTGCAGGAACATTTCCAAAATATTGCTTTTTACATTAATGTTGAGGCTATATATTTCCTTTTTATTATGAAGCAATAAAAAGATTCCCTATTATTATAGGAAACCTTTGTTTCTTATTTAATCTTCCAGTCCATTTTCCTTTAGAAGTTGATGATATTGTTTTTATCAAGTACTTCTTCTGGTTTTTGAAAATCCTCACTAATAAATGGATATTTAGTTTCTGTAGCTTGCTGCTTGAATATCTCTTTAGCATCTGTTTCTCCTATGGAAGCATTTTCTACTTTAGATATGACCACCATTGCAGCCTTTAGCCTCATAGCTTCGTTTTCAGAATTTAAAACATCTTTGACTCGCTAATAGCTTTCCTGATAGAGTGCAGCCAAACCATTCTGAGAAGATTCTGTGTGACTTCTATCTTCTGAATATTGAAGAAACATTGAAATGTAACTTTTTGCTGCCATTGATAAATCGTAGTTCTGTTTATATTTAAAGATTCAGCTACTAATGTAATACTATCACCATTTGCAAGCATAATGGCTGCTTTCTCTTGAATAGGTGTTAAGCCACTTCTAAAGGTTTTTTCCTTTGAAGGTGTTGAATCTGCTGTTTTTGTTTATTATTGTTCATTTCTTTATTTTTATTAGTAATATCTGAACATTATCAGCATAAGAATACTTATGCTTTTTAACTACAATAAAAGGGGTAGGCTATTTTTCGACTTCCAGCGCATTCTGAATTTTGTCTGATAAGTCGTACATACTTTCAGGGGATTCCCTAATGTTAGATAGTAACTTTCTTATCTGTGCTTTTCTGAAGTCTTTATCTGATTTAGTCAGTACGTCTTCAGGAATAGCATTGATTTTTGCATAAAGATCTTTTTCAATTCCTCTTTAGTTCTTCCTTCATTAATAGATTCCTCTACCATCGTAAGCAAAAAGAATATCGGCTGTGGTAAGGTCTTTTTGTCTTGTGGTGTAATTATACCTTTCATAGAATAAGTCTTTTATATTGTAAATATAGGTCTTCTTTAGAAGGTGCTATCCCAGTCAGGGTTCACCAGTTGATAGAGCTGAAAGCCCTTTCCCTTTGTTGAGTGATTCGGGTTTGATGTAGTGTGCTTCCCATTTTAGGTATTCTCCAGCATCTTCCCAGCCTGCTTGCCTGATGATGTCTTTGCGGTGGTTACCTTGTTTCATCTCTATATTGCGTCCAGCATCATACATCTTTAGTTTTACGTTTTTATCACTCCACCATCTAAAGTTTCCTTTGTCTTTTGGTTTTTCATTCAAATCCAGTTTTTCTTTTGGTTCTGAATAATGGTGTTTTATATATTCTTTAGGCTTCATTTGTACTTGTATGATAACACCGTATTCAAAAGCATTGATGGTTGCTTTCCATAAATCAATATGAAGTAGTCCTTTTATATGGTTTATAGCCTCGACAAATTGCCTTCTGTCAAAGCTGAAGTTATTACCCTGCCAGTAATAAGAAATACTGCCTTCCAGCCTCATCAACTGCAAAGAGTGATTAATCCATACAGCTAATCTTTCACATCCTTGAAGTGTATATTTCATCCACCCTGATTTGCAGGCAGCATCTTCTTGCAAGTGTGCGAGAAATATATTATCTTTGCCATCAAATGATGTGGTAGTACTGATATAGTCTATCATCACTAATCATTTATATCCACCGAAGGGGTACACCAGGAAGTGTATCCCTTCTTTCAGATTCATTCAACATTATAGATTAACCTACTTGCATATCTCATGGCTGCATCTCTTGCATCAGGGGTTCTTCCCATACCAGCAAAGAAAAATATCCTGATGTTTTCCCAGTCCGTATCATCTGAATAGAACACTAACAAATCACCAGTATCACTTTTATCCGTAATTCGTCCAGTTGCATCACTTATTCCAGCTGTTCCGTATCCGATAAATTGTGGGTAGTCCTCATCCAGCCATACTTGAGTGCGTACTTGGAAGGGTTTATTTAATTTTTAATGGGGATTCTTCCTTTCGGGTAAATTGAGAAAGGTATTGCCCGATTACTGGGTGTAGTAAATTCCTGCCCTTCTTTGCTACCTTTTGCAACTTCTTTCTCTTTTTGTGATAGAAGCCCGATTAGGAAGGATTCTGCTGCCAGTCTGCCAGTAATAACTTGATGATGTGCCTGCTTTCCTTTGATAGGTTGCTTCCTGATATGAAGCCTTTATCATTTCATTACTAATCATATCCACCTCCTTACTTTTCTGTTGAAATGTAGTGTTCCCGCATAAAAGCATCTAAATCTGCTTTTTAACCAGTATTTTTCGCCCTATTTGCGCAAACGGAATGACTCTTCTATCTCTGTAGGTTTGCCAAGTCTTTGGGGATACTCCCAGCATTTTACGAGCCTCAACTGATTCTATCCATTCACTGCCAGCTTCTTCCTTGTTTCTTTTAATCAGTAATTCCTTCATATCTTGGATGTCTGACTTCATACCTTCCCACACTGATTGAGGAAGTACTACCATTGCCATTGTTGAGGCTGCTTGTTGTGTTGATACATTCATTTGCATTATTTTATTTAGACTTCCCGAATAGAAACATATCTATCTTTGGTCTGTTTTTCTGATGCAAAGGTATTGGAAAGTAATAAAGATTCTTCCTTTTTTTTGGAACTCAATAGGTATAAAAATAAGCATATTTATTTCTAAATTTTGAAACAAATATGCTTAGTAGTGTGGGTGTCTATACTCTAAACTGAAAAGGGGAATATTGTTGGTTATAATGCTTTTGCTCTTACTTTTAGATACATCTGTTTAACGTAGGATACCAAAGGGTAGAAATATTGCCCTGCTTCCTTTTTGTTTACTTTATCTTCCAGCCCTTTATGACATCTTCATCTATAAACTTCATTACACACAAACATTCACCGATGATGCGGTACATATTGTTTATTAGGTTTGTATTTGTGATGTTGCATAAATGCTTTGATGGCATGTAATAGCTTTGTGTTTTTTTGGGGTCTTCCTTTGCGAGTTCCTTCTTTTATTTGTTCTTCTAATTTTGATATAACCGATAATATCTGTTGTTTGGTAATTTCTCTTTCTACACATAGGTCTTCAATGAAGCAACAAATCATACCACTATCGGTATAGCTTTATCCCATTTACCAGCCTTTTCTTCGGGTGATAAATCTTCGAATTCAAGTGCTTCCCAATAATCATTTTTGAAGTTTTCTACAAGTTTAGAATGTTCATTTTCCAGTATATCTTTCGCTTCCTCATAGGGTCAGTTCTGTACAGTCTAAATCAAGTTCCTTATATATCTTTAATGTAGCTTCTTTTCAGTATATCTTGTAATTCGGAATTCAACTCTTTCTCATAGTTCTGTCCTTTTAACGAAACTTTGTCATTTTGTGAAAAATATCAATAGTGCATTTGCGACTCTAATTCTTTCTTTCTTTTCTTCCAACCAGCTTTTATCATCATCTTTAAAATTAATACGTTCTCAGTTTTAATCCTACACAAATATTCATAGATGTCTTTTTGCATTTTCTTCAAATGGTGTTTTTGTTAGTATACGATAAATTTTATCTTTTTCGGATTCCTCGACTATTGTCTTTTTCATTATAGTAGTTTTCTTTCCATACTCGATAGTCAAAATTGAACTTTTTCTTCTATTACTTCTATATCATCACCGAATAATTTTACATCCTTAGCGAATAGTTTAAGTTTCTTCTCTTCCATATTATTTTTATTTTAGGTTCTATCGGCATAAGAATACTTATGCTTTTTAACTAAAGTTTCCCACCCTAATAAATAGATAGAAAAATAACAGTTTGTCGAATTTTCTTTGTAAATTAGTAATCGCTAAAGAACTGATTTTAAAGACAAGACAACAAAACTGTTATGGAAGCAAAAATAGAGAAAATAAGTGAGTTATCCAAACTTTTGAGTGTTAAAACTCGAATGAGTGATGATTTATTTCATCTTTTTGGCAAGTTTGGTATTGGTCACTTGTTATCTCGCCTGTCATTAGAGAAACATGACGGAGTTTCGGCTTCGGAATTAATTCTTTCTCTTTGCCTCTTCCGCATTGTGGGTGAAAGTATTCACAGTATATGCAAGCATAAGATATATGAGCTTTCATATCATGGTAAGAACTGTTTCTATCGGATGATGATTCGCCCCCAGATGGATTGGAGACGCTTGATGAACCACTTTGCGCTGCGTTATATGTGCCTTTTGCGTAAGTATGGCGAAGCTCCTCAATCCAATACCACGACATGTTTCATTATAGATGATACTGTGCTTGAGAAGAGTGGCGTGAGAATGGAGGGTGTCAGTCGTGTTTACGATCATGTGAAAGGCAGATGCGTATTGGGCTACAAACTGCTACTTTGTGCATTCTTTGACGGCAAGACAACCGTACCCTTCGATTTTTCACTGCATCAGGAAAAAGGGAAACAAGGAGACTGTGGGCTGACAAAACAGCAACGTAGAAAGGCATATCATACCAAGAGGAATACTGGCAACCCTGATTATAAGCGCTTTCAAGAGTGTAAGATGTCTAAGATGGATGTCGCCATGGATATGCTTCGCCGTGGATGGAAGATGGGCTTGCATGCGAAGTATGTGATTACCGATAGTTGGTTCACCTGCGAGCAACTTATGTCATGTGTTAGAAGCATAGGTAAAGGAGCAATGCACTTTGTTGGACTTGCAAAAATGGGAAAGACGAAATACACCGTATCAGGCAGGAAGAAAAATGCTGCAGAACTCATTGCTACTTATGAACGCGAACGAGGAAAGAACTGTCGTAAGTATAAAATGTCGATATATTCAACTTAACGGACGCTTAGGAGATATACCTGTTAGAATCTTCCTCATCAAGTATGGCAGGAACTCCGCATGGAACGTCCTGCTCACCACAGATACTACGATGTCTTTCGTAAAAGCCTTTGAAGTGTATCAGATTAGATGGAACATAGAGGTGATGAACAAGGAGACTAAGCAATATCTCGGATTAGGAGGTTATCAAGGTTGCGACTTTAATGGTCAGATAGCTGACGCAACGCTATGTTACCTTACATATACTGTCATGGCTTTGGAAAAGAGGTTCACAGAATATCAAACCATGGGCGAACTCTTTTCGGACATGGAGGACGATCTCATGGCACTTACGTTATGGAAACGAGTTCTTACCTGTATTGAACGCATTCTTCGTATTTTAGGAGAAACACTTGGATTGACGCCCCAACATCTTATGGCTACGATCAGCGGCAACGACAAAGAGTTGAGCAAAATCCTTGTAATGGCTGAAGCATTGGAAAAATGGGATGAAGTATATGGGCACACCGCATAACTTCAGTTAGTCATGTGTTAAAAGTCAATGAATATGGGGAACGACAGGCAAGAGAAATGGGAAAAACCTGTGTTTTAAGGGGTGGGAAACTTTAGTTTTTAACTACAATAAAAGGGGTAGAGCTATTTTGTCAGCCTCTCAGTACTTCTTTAATATTTCAGGGTTTACTCCTTGTAACTGCTGCAATAGCTTGTCAGCCTCATCTTCTTTGACAAAAAACCTATTAAGTGCAGCATCATCCCTTTGCGTATCGAGATTCACCCATATATTTTTGAGTAGTTGATATATTAGTATGTGCCAGTAGTGCCTTTACCTCCAAATTATCCAGTCCCTTCTCCTTTGCCATCTTTGCAAATGAATGTCGGCTAATATGGAATGAAACCTTCTTTTTCAATGTTAGCCATCTTTCCGATTTTAGCAAGTTCTTTATTTATTAAAAGGCTGTTTTTGCACTAATAGTGTTGAAATATATCCATTTTCATATCTGATGGCATTGTGTCTTTTTCCCTCTTGGCTTATATTTTTGCCCATATTGGCTTCATATCAAGTAATGGAATATGTATTCATTTGGTTTTGCATCTTCTTTGTAGTAGTGTTTTAATATTTCCAGTGCTTCAGGGACTAATTTCAAGTTTCTATCCTTGTGATTCTTACCCATTTGATATTGTAGCCTGCCTTCTGATGTAATATTGCACCATCGAAGTTGTATAAAAGTCACCTACCCTTATACCTGCACAATAGAATGAGAAGTAGTTACGACAATTCCAAATCAAAGCTACCTTTTTCTAAATCAAGTGCCGTTATTGCATCCAGTTCCGATGCATCAGTTTATCCTTGATAGTCTTTACTCCCTTATACTTGAATTTTAGGAAGGGATTATCTTCAGGCTTCATCTTGTTATCTATCTCTATTGCCCGATTGACAATGGTCTTAAAAATATTCAGTACAACTTGGATAGTATTAGGATGCAATAGCTTTTCAGGCTCTCTTTCGTTGTGTAGTTTGTGAAGGAAGTTGTCAAACTTGGAAAGGAAAGCTGGGGTAACTTCTGAAAACAGCAAGTCTTTTTTCTTTTGCCTTGTCAGGAATGTTTCTAACTTGTTACAGAAACCAGTATATTTTTCCAGTTCCTTACACTCCAGCATCATAAATTTCTTGTAGTGCGGTCTTTAGCATATTGCGGGAATGATTCACTTACTTCACCAGTTTTCACCTTCTCTATGATGTTTTCTGATGATGCTACACCTTCCTTTCTTAACTCCTTGTATGTTCCATCATATTTTGCAAGTATGTCCTTCAGTATATCATTACTTGCTTCAGCATTATGATAGCTACTTCTGAAATGCTTGTAATTCTTGGCTTTCTGATTCCAGTCTGCTTTTTCACTTCCAAGCCAGTATTCACTCTTTTCTTCTTCCTATCCCTTGTTATTCTTAACACAATAGGATAGAAACCAAATCTATTTGGTCGGGGTGCAAGTTCAAAACCAAATGTAGTATTACCTTTTGACATATCACTAAAAATTTATATCCACTACAAAGATAGTTATTTTTATTATTTGCAGGAATATTTTGCAGGAACATTGCAGGAACATTTTTGGATATTTTTAATACTCTCTATTACATTTGTGTGCTTTTTGAAAAGTTGCAAAGTATTGATTTTAGTGTATTTGAAAAAGTAATTGTGAATATTTGTTTATATTAAATATAGTTCGGGTCTAGTGTCAACAAATCCCTTGTGAATCGATGATTTGCAAGGGATTTTTCTTTTTGTCGGTACTTAAAGTGTACTATGCGATTAATGGATAAAATCAGAATTCACTCAAACCTTTATTCAGAACTCACTCCTATCTTTAATCATACTATTAAGTTTAAAAATTTATTTCCTGTCATTTTTAACATTGTTTTGTAAAAGGCTTTGATAATGAATAACTTGTGTCTCTTTTGGTATTGACAGGAGTGACAGGAATTTATGTTTATACTCTCATTGAGTTAAAGCTATACGAAGAATGTCTACGCTTTTAACGGAAGAATTCTATTTTACGTAATCAGTGTTTACTGATAGGCATTTTCTCTTTGGCAGACAGAATCTATAGTGTAATGAGTTTCGCTTTGTTATTTTCTGTATTTTGAAGTGTGTAAAGGCTGCTTTGCTCTGTTACGCCAGCAAATAGAATCTTTTCTGCAAGATGACAAATATATTTATTTCTTTCCAATGCTGTTGCCTTTGATTGTCGAGTAGAATTACTGATAGAGATAATTAACAGACGGTTTTGCTTTAAGGCTGTTTGTAGATGTGTAGGAATCGTTTTATACATCCTTCTCGCTATTACGAGAATAATGGGTTGATCTCCTTTTAACAAGAAATGCAGAACATCTTGTTCTAATTTACTATTAAATCCACTGATAACGCATACTTTACGATTGCGCATATCCGTAGCCCAATCGTACACTCGCAATACCGTTTCAGAAACGATATTGCTTGATGCGAGGAAAGCTGTCTTTTGTAGTTTCAGCAGTTCCTGATTGCCAAGATATTCTGTGGTGACTATCATCGATTATTCTCTCTGTCGTCTTTTTCGTTTTATTGCTCTTTCGTGGTGCAATACGTTTTAGATCTTGATCGAGTTGTTTAATACTATCAAAGTGTTCTATTTGCCGTTGTTGTTCTTTGTAAGCAACATATTCCTTTGTAGCTTTATCTACAGCCACCTTGTGTGAAATCTTGCCTGCGTGTTCAAGAATATTCTTCTCATTCATAGTGAGTACAAGTCGCAGTTTCTGTATCCAGTCGCGCATGAACATTGGTTTTTCCGCTAATGCCTGTGCCTCAGCATAGGCAAGGAACTGTTCTACGATAAGTTTTAGTTGGCTAATCTCTTTCTCATTCAGGTAGTTCTTACCAATCAAGACATCATTCTTGGTAACTTTTCCTTCTTTTTCCGTAGAAGTAAGTCCCATCATAGGCTGTGAAGCGTTGGCACGATAATACATAAGTTCAGCAGCAGTCTTTCCGCTGACAGCCCAAAGCAGTTTGTTCTGTATTTCCTTGAAGAAAGCCAATGTCATTTCATCAGATGGGTTATAGTCGATACTTGTTTTGTATATATCCTTTATCTGCTGATAAAAAACCTTCTCAGAAAGGCGTATGTCACGAATGCGGTCTAAGAGTTCTTTGAAATAATTGTAAGATGAACCGGTTTTGAATCGCTCATCGTTCAGTGCAAAGCCTTTGATGATATATTCCTTTAGTCGCTGAGTAGCCCAAATGCGGAACTGCGTGCCTTGCTGTGACTTCACCCGATAACCTACAGAGATGATTACATCAAGGTTATAGAATTTTACAGGTTTATCGGAACTTGCAATGTGCAAATTTTGCACATTGCTATTCTCATCAAGCTCTCCTTCTTCAAAAATATTGTTTATATGCTTGGTGATAACACTACGCTCACGACCAAAAAGTACGCACATCTGTGCCTGTGACAGCCACACCGTCTCATTTTCAAACCGAACATCTATCTTTATATTCCCATCTTCTGACTGATAGATGAGCATATTATCGTTGTTGTTTATTTTCATTAGTTTTACAAAAGATATAATTAAACTTCATTCATTTTTATTATTTGCTTCTATTAAGTCCCATAAACCCAATATTGAATCATATATAGCTAATAAAAAAATAGATGATTGAAAAACTGTTATTGAATTAGAAACTATAGCTATAAAACAACTTTATAGTATTAGGGGCTAAAGTTTCACAAGCTCCTCGTACAATAAAACAGAGTAGAAAAATATAATCAGTATCATCTCTATTATAATTTCTAATTTTATATTTTTTTCAAAACATCACTTGTATCTACGTTCGTTCTATTTTTATAGCAAATTAGTTCCTTTAAAAATACTTCCAAATATTGTCACGTAAAAAATACGAGAAGCGATATCAATATAGGTACTAAATTTCCACTTATTTTAAATAGATAATCATACTTTTGTCCACCAAGATATGAAACATATCCAATAAATACGGAAATAGTAGCATATCCAATATATATAAAAAAACGCATTAAGTTTTTCATTATCATACTGATTTTTTTAACCATCCTGATAGATTTTGAAACAAATCAGGTGATTGTATCTTAGTCTCTAAATCATCTATTTCAAAACTTTTTGTTGTTTCTCCTATCCGAATAAATTTTCTGATTCCACGAGCCTTTATAGTTATTTTATTACCACTCTTTGCTGATGCTTCAACCAATCCTTTCAATTGAGTATTGCTTTCATGTAATTCCAATTGTTCAGAGTTATCAGAATGAAACTCCAGCTCTGTCTGTTTACTATTTACAGCTTTACTTTCAGAATTGAGGAGTTTTTCAATACTATCATGTACTCTTCCAAGATTTGGATAAGATAATGTGAATCGTACCATTGACACACCTTTAGTTTGTTTGCCAACAAGCTCCCAAAACTCTTTTTGTTCATATTCCTTTTTTATTTCAATGGTAAGACCATTATGACGGAGACTCTTTTTTAGAGTAAATTCTAATATGTTCCTAACGACATCTGTACTTGAAAAAGACTTTATATCTTCCTCAATAGCAACTTGCTGTATATTTTCTCTATTGTCTAAAATAACAAAGCAACTGGGAGAATAATGATGTTGGGTACTTTTAAAGTTTTCTTCAAGATTTAATTCTTTATTATTGGCAATTCTAAAAATCACAAGTCCTTCTTTGTCATAGAAGAGTTTGAAGTTAAACTCTCCATCTTTTTTACTTTTAAATTTAAATCCAGGACTTGTAATGATATCATGAATATATACTAATTTATTATCCATCCGTTCTTGGATAGACGGTAAATCCCCAAACAAATGATTATCTTTGTTCTGTAAAGGGGCACATTGGAAAGTGTATAATATAAAACGTGACATAAAAACTTAACTTTATTGATTATTCTTCATTTTAATTCATCACCCATACGATATTTAATGTCGTAGTTGATGATGAAATCTAACTCTTCCTCTGTAAAAATCATAATGACGGGCAAGGAGCTTATCTATTTCGTCTATGATAGGTTTAGAGAGCTTCATATAGAACTCATCATATTCAACTCGTCCCGTTGTTTTGTAATTATATATGCGTCGTAAGCATTTCTTTTTCATGTCTATAGCTAACCTATCAGCAACAGAGCATATTTCTTTTTTTCAATACCTTTGTCATATTGGTATCTAAAATTAACAATTTCAGGTTTGTTGAGATGATAGCAATCAGAATTAGTAATCCACCATATAAAGAATAGTGAACTATTCAAAATACAACTTCCTACTTTTACTTGTTTTGTATTATCAAATGATACAGATTTAAGTTGCGTTGTTATACCTTCGCCATCCCTATCACTGCAAAAGTAAGGAACAAAAAGTATGTGAACGAATCCAGTTTACAGGGGCATTATGATACAAGCACTGCTCATTCCCAATACCAACAAAAATATTGCGCCTTTTTCTTCCTTTATCTTTCTTACAATGCTGATAAATAGCGGACTTGCTATTTTTGGAATAATATTTTGATAAGTATAATCTTCAATGCTGTTATAACGTACTAAAGCGTTAAAAAGGTTCTTGCGTTCATCAGCCAACCAACGTGTATATTTGGTTGAATATTTCCCAACTCCATTATTGGTTGCAGTAAATATAACCAAACGGAACTTCACACCCTCAAAAAGTTTTTGAGGGTGTGCATCTGCACTTAAGTTTAAGTGCAGATGCAAACGGAATTTCTCATAGAAATTCGTTACAAGTGGAGCCATTCGCTCTGTGCTGTGCCCACTCAATGGAACAATCATACTGATGTAGCCTTCTTGCCTCATTATATTTTTAGACCGCTCAAGTACATAAGCATATAAGTTTCCGCATGAAAGAGTTTTGTATCCAACTAATTTGTAAAGGTCAGATACAGCTACTCCTTTAGCTTTTTTATTGTACTCCACATACGGCGGATTACCAATAATTACGTCGAATCCTCCGTGTTCATTGATAATTTCGTAAAATTCTGCAAGCCAGTGGAATGGTTGGTGAGTTTGGTACCAAGCGTTATAACCTTTGGCTGAATCTACAGCACCATACATCTTGTGGTTTAATAAGTCGTTAAGTGTGTTAAGGCGTTGATATAGTTCACTCTTTGCTTTCTTAAAGGCAGCCATATCTTCAGCTTGATGGAGCTGAACATTCTTAAAGATTTCGTAGGTACGTGACACCTTGTCCATCTCATCGTTTACTTTTTCCTTGAATTCTTCACGAGCATACATATCTCCTTCTATCAAGTCGCGTTCTAATTCCTCTTGCGTTGCATAGCCCACAAGCGTATTGCCACAGCGAATATTGAAGTCGATGTCTGGCAGTGGGTCGAGTCCTAAATTTGAGTCACGTTTGTCTACTTCAACTACTGCTACCATCTTTAAGAACAAACGTAGCTTGGCTATCTCTGTCGCTTCGACCATAATGTCGACACCATAGAGATTACGTAGGATGATACTCTTATAGATGAAGTATTGTATGTTAGAACGATATTTATGTTCAATCTCCTGTAGCTCTTGTTTGAAGAGTAGAGGGTTCTTTGCATTGAATTCCTGCATACGATTGATGCACACCTCATAGAGCGGCTCAAGGATGTTGAGCGCAGCAAAGAGGAAAGCCCCCGATCCGCAGGTAGGGTCGAGTATTGTAACATGCTGCAATGCATGATAGAAATGCTTTACAAACAGATGATCTTGTGTGTTTGCAAGATAATCAGTTACAAACTGCCGTATGTTGAGGTTGTAAGTGATAAAGTCATTGACGTTAGTGATTTCTCCCTTTGTGATTTTCTCTTTAATGTTGTTGTAACGTTGTAGTCGCTCAATGGTCTCACGCCAAATCTCTGTAGGCAGAGCAAATGCTTCAGGTGTGTGCTCGTTCCAATGGCAACGACGTTCCAGAAGGTTCGGCTTTGTGGTGTCAAGTCCTATTGCTATTTCCTCAGGAATAGTTTGGTCAACTCCTTTCTTCATAGCATCGAAGATATACTTATCACCGCTCTCTTTCAGATACAGCCATAGTTTGCTGTTTGCACGGAAATGCTTTTCGTCTTTACGTTTCACAGCGTCCATTAGGTATGGAACAATAGTGTTACGCCCGATATATTCAGTAATATCCTCCTTTGTGTAGTAAGCTCCCATTTGAGCACGATCGTTGATATATTGTTCAAAAATATATCCTAAGATATCAGGATTGATATCACGTCCAGAGGCTGTCATACGATCGTCTAAATGCCAATGCCATTTATCAAAGAAGTCGAAGAGACTGATAAAAGCCTCATCAGCAATATCTAAATTAGCATATTCTCTTTCTATTTGGTGCACATCAAACATTCCGCCATTCAGATAAGGGATGCGTCCATAAATCTTTTCAAATTCATGATTGTGTTTAGGAGTGTTAAGTCCATCGTGGAAAAGATTGACAAGGAAGCCCTTATAGAATTTATTAAAGAAGCGGTCTTCTCCTTCCTGATCGTGAGTCCACTCTAATTTATGACGTAGATAATCCACGTCGCCATCGAGAAACTCTTTCTTCTGAATGAAGTAGCAGAACATCAATCGGTTGAGCATGACAGAAGCATACCACTGTTTATTCTTATTCTCCTTTTCATCAATATGGTCATCAATGCCAGTAATAAATTTAGCAAAGTTGCTATGCTCTTTTTTAAATCCGGCATAGAAGTCTTTTGTTATTTTCTCTGAATTAATGAGGAAGGCAGCCTGTATCTTTTCTATGATGTCGAGGATTGTAAGGTTATCATCAAGCGAGAACGAGAGGCTTTCCATCTTTTCAAATAAGAAAGCTGCTTTATCAAGCGAGTCATACTCAATTAAGACAACATCTCTTTTCTCTACTTTCTTTACTGGAGCAATCCATAGATGATGGAGCGTTTCTGGCAGTATGAAGATACAAATATAGTTCTCTGCATTTTTGCGAATTTTATGGTCAATCTTCTTGCAGATGGCAGATGATGGTATTTGTTCGACTTGGCAATGCAAGATTTGAAAGCCCTTTCGTTCAGCAATCTGCTCTATGTGAAAGGTTGTGTTGTCTATATTTATCTCAGGTAATTGTGTAGCACCTGTAGGATTGTTCCAAAGCATTTCGCTGACGAACAATCCTTTAAAGTCGGAAGCAGTGATGTACTGATTAAATATATTTCTTTTCATTTTTTAGGCTTTTTAATCCCATGGAACAGATGATAACAGGGTCTTTATGTTTAATTTTATCTTCGTCTACACGACAAAGGTTTGCATTCTCATACATTTCAATGACTGTATCGACAATATCGTCATGTGTATTGCCTGTACGCATCATTCTACCAAGGATAAATTTAGAGTTTTCCAATAACGGGTAGTTGTATACTTGGTCGATAGCAAACTTTAATATATCTTTCTTCTCTTGTGTATTAAAAAGATTTAAAGGCTGCTCATAATAGTGATTTAGCAACTCATAGATTTTACGCTTAGTGCTGAATCGACTACCAAGGATACCTCCAACATTAGTGTTCTCGTTCTTAATACTTTTTACTGCTTTCTCAACCAATGACAGATGAACATTCTGTGCAGGTAGACAAGGCTCTTTAATGGTGCATGCCATTGTTTGTAGGATACGCTTTTGCGACTGACTAACAATATCTCCTTTGGAATTATACCACGTAAGTACGTCAAAGTCATTATAAGTGCGGGCGTAGGTAATAACACCATCCTCGTTTATATTATTTGCAGCCTTTGTAGAATAAGCGATGTTTGGTATAGCTGGAATAATACGTTTTAAGTCAGGGTTGGCATCAGTTGCATTTTTCCATATCTGATAAGCTTGTGAGCCAAGGTCGACCTCTATATCATCTTCATCTTCGTCTAAGCTGCTACTATTCTCATTATACATATCACGTAGGTTCTGTTCGTTGCCCTCAAAGAAGACCTCGTCACTACCTACGATACCTGCATTTTCGTTAATTCGTTCGTTGAGGCGTGTACGTAAGCGAATAATCTCCTCTACTTTGTCGGCAGGGAAGAAAGAATAACAATAGATTTGCTCAGAACTCTGGTCAATACGGTCAACACGTCCTGCACGCTGAATGAGTCGAATGATAGCCCATGGTAAATCATAGTTGATGATGATATGAGCATCTTGGAGATTCTGTCCTTCACTCAACACGTCAGTTGCTATCAGTATGCGTAGTTCGTTCTCTTTTGTTATATCTGCTCTGTTGCTGATTGGTGAAAAGCGTTCGACAATAGCGGTTGGATTCTTCGTATCACCGGTTACTTTCTCAATATTCTTGATTCCTCTCTTTTGTAGCTGCTTGTACACATACACTGCTGTGTCAGAGTATTGAGTGAATATGATTATTTTATCATCTTTATGAGTATTACTTAATAGCTTTTCTAATTCGTTGAGTTTCTGGTCAGTCTGTGGATTCCAATCATCACATAGATTAATCATTGCAATGAGTTGGTCACAGTCCTTTTTTAACCCTTGTTTTAGTGTGCGTTTGAAGTATTTAGAGTCAATCCATTGTACATTGTTCTTCCCTATCAGACTATTGTAATATGTTTCAGCTCTTTCCATGTAGTCCTTCATTTTTTTAGGAATAGTCAGAAGACTTTTATTTGAAAGAAGCTCTTTATTATCATCTGAATCGGCAGAAATTTTGTTGATATCGGCATCTTCAATAAAATCCTCAGGGAATGTATTCTCGTCACTAACAGGTAATTTTAGTTTATTGTCAATGGCATAGAGATACACTGCATTGCGTAGGATATGGCGATACAGAGTCAATAGGAAAGCATAACCACTGCTATCCACACGTTTGAAGAAGGTGCTCTTGCAGAAACCCATCATTCGTTCACCTGCGCGTGAAAGATTATCAATCAAGTTGCCTTCATATTTAGAAGCTGTTTCTGCTTTCTTTTCATCTAAGTAATGTATCAGACCATAACGAGGTAATTTTAGTGATTCCATAAGAGATACCATTTCCTCTGAATAGAGCCGACTATATTGGTCGCCTTCTGTAGTCTGAAACTTGATAGCCTTAGGAATACGGTCTGGGAAATAAGACTTGTGTCCGTCTTTGAATTCCAGATATTTCCGTCCATTCTTAGAATCTGTTTTAGCATAATTCTCTTTAATGAATGTACGTGTACGGCGAATTAAAAAAAGTTTCATCAGTTCTTGCCAATCTTCTTGAAATTCGCTACGTTCAAACGCTTTGATACTTCTAATAAAGTCTTCGTGCTTTTCTGCGAATTTCCGCTCTCCCCCGATAGAGCGAATATAAGCTTCAGGTCGAATGCCTAAGTCTGTATCGTCATCGATAAAGAGGCGTAGCTGACTGCTAAGGTCTTTGTATTGTTTATTGTAAGGAGTTGCAGTCAATAGTAATACCTTACAATCTTGTTTCTGAATGAGGTCTCTTATGTTACGATAACGAACACCTTGGCTATTACGTAGGTTATGACTTTCATCCACAATAATAAGCTTGTAATAGCGAGCATTGTCAACGTCGATGGGTTTTGCCATGGACATAATGTCAGCCTTCATGTCATATTGCTTGCGGTATTTTTCCCACATATCTTGTAAGTTGGCAGGACAAATAATCAACGTATTACTACCAAAGGTGTTTTCATACATCTTTGCAATAGCACTAAGCTGTTATGGTTTTTCCTAATCCAACGACATCTCCTATCATTGCTCCACCGCGTTTCTCATTGTTAAGATGGCGGGCTGCAATCTTTACAGCTGTCTGTTGAAAGTCAAAAAGGCAATTCTTAAATTCTGCAGGAATCGTAAACTCTTTAATTCCCGAACGTGCTTCTTCACTTAAGTGATATGCTGTTTTGAGATAGATGTAGTAAGGTGGAATGTCTTTATCACCAGCCCAGCTATTATCAATAATTTCTATTAACTCTTTAGTTATGTCGAGACAAAACTTATCTTCCCAACGTTCATCAAACCAATATGCTAATTTTTCAGCACTATCACTATCTCCAAATTCTGCATTCAACTCTCCTTGTTTGGTTAATCCTGAATAAGTGAGGTTACTACTACCCATTATAGCTTGAATCTTGTTAAAATTATCGTCAGGGCGATAAGCAAGATATAGCTTTGCATGAAGTGGTTCGCGTAGATATAATTTAACACATACTTTCTCCTCTTTCATTTGTGCAGAAAGACGTCGAAGTGTAAACTCATCCTGTTTTGTAGGGAAGCCTAATTGTAATTGGCGTCTAAAATCACGGGCAATTTCCAATTTACATTGACTGACATAATTTGCATCTGGCAAAGGTTGGTCTGTATACAATTGACGTATTAATTCCTCTGTTGGGCGATGCATACCTATTAATAACCTACATTTACGAAATGTATGTTTATCATTCTCATAAAACATAGTCACCTGTAAGTGTATCCATTTTGGTCAACGACAAGATTCCAACCGCGTAGGTTGAAGTATCCTACGCAGAAGTCTACTCGTTTTACTCCAACATTGGTAATGATACCTTGTAGCCCTTCTGTAAATTTTGTTTTTATATTATCGTATATGCGTGCCATATAGATGTCTTGTTGTTTGATGATATTTGACGCTATAAAATTACTCATTATTTCTTAAACTATATGTGTTATATGTGAAAAAAATTGTTTGTTTATAATCAAAAATAATATCTTCAGTTTAAAAATCTTTTCGGGAAAGGAGTAGAGTATGAGGGGGATGATTCTTTAAGTTGTAGTTTGTTTAGGCAATTCCATAGTATGATGAGTTTGCTAATAAGATTTGAACCATAGGGGGAGAATCTTATGGCTGGTAGAGAGACGACTGAGCTGAAAATTGTTTATGCTTCATATCTGTAAGGTATGGTTTTAGCATCATTTTGGAATTACTTTTACGATAAGAAGAAATTATTCTCACGAACACAATATGCGAAAAGAGAAGCGGTGAGATGGCGATAAAGAGGCGAAAGTGTCTGATGAAAGACATAAAGCTTTGTACAAGAAATGTCTATGTTTTTTTA
>BNJS01003395.1_pt1 | contig 19066 bp, 28 predicted proteins | sample 8540461 | NCBI WGS metagenome assembly BNJS01 (sample SAMD00202454, study PRJDB9452) | human saliva metagenome | isolation source: human saliva | place: Japan | reverse complement strand
CTACAACACCTTTCATACCAGCCGCTCTGTTAAATCTGAAGAACTTAAATGTGCCGTTACATTTTCCCTGCCTGTAAATTTAAAACTGCAGTTGAACTAAATATCTTTTAACAAATTTAAATGAATCTAGTTTGCTTCGTTAGCAATATTAGTAGCCAAAACTTTTATCAATATCTGTATTAATATTATAGTTTAACATTCCATCTACAAAAAGCTTTTTATAATTAGTATATATTTGTTGTTCCATCTTCCCCATTTACAACTTGAATTCCTGAAGCAGCAATACCTAAATCAGTATCTATAGATATTAAATTTACTATTCCTTTATCTTTAAATTCAAATGGAATAGCATCATTTGACATAACAACTATCTTTGTATTTGCATTTGTTGTTATATCACTTAAAGAAGATCCTTGTACTCCTATCGCTTTTTCCTCTTAAAACAACTGTACTTCCTTGTAAATCGATTTTTCCATTGTTTCCACTATAAATAGAATAACCGCTTCCTTTATAATCTAAAATTGAATTTTTTTAAATTTATATTACTTGTGAGATCATCACTGTACACCAACTAATCCATCAGATAATTTCATAAAAACTGTTTTCTGCTTCAGATTTGCCCTCCATTTGTTGTATAAAAACCAACTCCATTACTTCCAGAAATAGTAACTTTTAGGAGTTCCTATTGATGAATCAGTTACAACAGTTACTCTGATGCATTTACAGTAGCAGATGGTTGTGCAACAGCATTTTTCTGTTATAGTTACTTTCCCTCCATTTTTGCATAATACAGCACTGCATCAGAACCGACAACTTCTCCAGTAGCACCTTTATCAATGTTACTGTAGATCCAGCTACTTCAGAATAAGCCAACGTGAACCCATTTCCACTAACTGATGTTGAAGATAAAGGCAACGAGATTATTTTACTTCTAATGTTCCTCCATTTTTGCAGCAAACAATATCGCATTTTTCCACTAACCTTAAAATTATTAGTTATATTATTATAAACTAAATTATTATTTGCACTTCCATCTGAAAGATACCCTATATTATCTTCTCCACCAATAGTTATCCCACTAGTAGCTGAATCTTTAAATGTAAGATTAGCTTCCCTAATCTTATAGCTGTTGAATTTTTAGCATTATTTTTCTAGTTTTTACAATATAATTATTCACATCCTTTTGTGTAAATCCTGCATTTCCTTGTGAGAAATCAAAATTTATTCCTATAGAGTTTTGAACTTTTGATGCATCTCCTTCTGTATCTCCATAAGTAGCATCTTGTGCCGTTAATGCTGAACCTCAATTTGCACATTAAATTTTTGAATTGGAAAAATTAGGAGAAACTGTATTATCAGATTCTACCAGAAACTAACTCCTACTGATTTATCTCCATATATCTCTATTGGTTTATTTAATTGGATATCAGCCCAAAGAAGTCTGAGTTACTGGATCAGCTCCTGTAGTTCCTGAAAACTCCTATACTTTCACTCCCAAATAATCTCATAATTCCATTATTAATAGAACTTCTTTTCAACGGAGCATTTGTAGCTGATGTATAAACCCAACCATAACTTTTAGGTGCATAAAATTCAATAACTCCATTATTTCCATTTTTCAACAGTATCAGCTCCAGCATCACCATATGTAAATGCCGCAAAAATATGCCTTTTGGATCATTTCCAGTTCCACCAGGTATTCCTGTAACCAATCAGTATATGCCCCTTTTTGAGCATATCCATTAATTTTACCTTCATTTACAAATGTGATATTGCCATTACTACTACGTTATCTATTTTTACAACTAATAAATCATTTCCATATAAATTAGTAGTTCCTTTGTGAATTAATTTTTGATTCTGGATTAGATGCATTGTATTATTTCCCATATAATACAGCACATTCACATCACCAGATACATTAGAAACTGCATTTACAGTTACATTACTTGGTATTTCTGCAGAAGTTTACCACCCATACCAAAAATGACTACTTTTTGGGGATGTTCCATTGTCTGAAGAAGGAAGGTGGATTCCACTTCCTGTTGGTGTATGTGGCATTTTTCTGAAGCATTTTATAAATGAATAATCATAAGTATTACCTCCACCATGAAAAATAAATTAAAATTTCCACCAGTAGATCTAATTGAGACAATAAACTATTATTATCCATAGTTCCATCTTTATTATATCCTGTACGATTCTCAGGTACATCTTCAACCCCTACATTTATTGTTGGTGATTGAGGTGGTTGACTAATATTAACATTTTTAGGATTAATAACAGGCGGTGTTACCATCAATGGATCAAACGGAGGCAATCCCCCACTAGGCGTAGTAGGCACAAAAGTAGGTGCTGGTTTATCTATTGATAATGTTCTCAATGAAGCATCCACTTGAATTTCTACTGGTCTTTCCATTGCATTTCCTAATCCTATTGAAGTTGTTCCATATTTCCCTTCTGTTGATTGGTAATTGTATTTACCTAATCCAGCGTTTCTTTTATACTTGACATTGCCAGTTTTGTCTCCATGACCTTTATACGTTCCTTTCCATTCATTTAAAGCAGTATTGGCTCCATATTGCCATGATTTTCCAAGGCGATTTTACTACTTGATCTCCTTGTTCCATTAATTGAATTAATTCCAAATTGTAATCTTTCATTAATTTATTGTTTTCTGCTTTAGTCTTTCTAAATTCTTGTCGCATATCTCCTATTGAAGTTGATATTTCTTGTCTTTTGATTTTTGAATTTCTTTATCTGTTGTTTCAGAAAACCCGAATATTCCTCCTAACAAAAATGCCAATAAAAGCTTGTTCCGTATATTTAAAGTCTTTACATCTCTTTGCAAAAAGCTTTTTAAATCTTTTTCTAACTTTTTAGGGTTGTTAGTCATACTTAAATCACCTCATTTTTAGTTTCTTATTTTTCATTTTTCTACTAATTTAAATTTTTATAAAAATAATAAATCAAAGTTTATTACTTAAAGAAGAAAGTTTTATTAATATTTTAAATTTATTATTTCACGAGAATTTTATAATGGTTATATTTTAAAAATTAATTCATTATAGTAATAATTTCAAATTCATTTGTTATTATAATGAATTACTATAGTTTAAAATTAGCTAATCTTAGTATACTACAGAAAAATCAATTGAATTTTTGTATTTTCCTCAATAATTTTCTAAATTTACTTACACTTTTATAAAAATACAAAAAGACCATTTTTCTAAATCAGAAAACAGCCTTAACTCTATAAAATATTCTCTCTCTCAAACTAACCTCAAACTCTTTCCACAAAAAGCCAATCCAATCTTCAAAAACTTTCTCTATCCTAGCATTTTCTCAATGCCGAAACATATTCTTTATCATCAATCTGTTTCAATGCAATTTCACATTCTCTTTTTAATTTTTCCTGAATTTCTTCCAAACTAGAATTTTCCTTTACATTAACAACTTTTAACTCAAATATTATCCCTTCATCTCTTCTTAACAGATTTCTAGGGTTTCAATAATAAATCGTATCGACCTTTTCCCAGAAAAAGTTATTTCGATGTAATCTCATATTCTCTCCTCAATTTTCAAAATTAATCCAAGCATTAATCCATGATAAAATTGCTCCTTGTAAATTCCACTTACATCAAATATCGGTATTTCTCAATAAAATTCGCTTCATTTCAAACCTAAAAGTTTCAACATCTCCTGTTTTTTTAGCGCATAAGTCATTCCTGAAAAATTTGTCATAATCCTCAAAAATACACATCAATAAACATTTCTGAAAACATTCTTAAAATCTCTTCATTTGGAATTTTTCAAGAACACATCATCTTCCTCTTCGTCATATTTTTCAGCTAAAGTCAAATATCCACTATGAAAAATAAATTCCAAATATTTCGACTGAAATTCGCTTCTAAATTCCCAAAAAGTCATGTTGTCATTTATTCTCTTTGAAGATAATTTCCTTATTCAATGTTTAGAAAAATCATTGAAAAATCTCATAACCGTTTTAAATACAATTTGATAAGCTCGTTTCCGCTCGTGTTTTACCCAATATGGCTTTAACTCTCATCTAAAAATTAATAATCGACCATGGATTGTGAACTTGAATATCGCCAAACAAATAGCCGTTATACCACTTCTGAACATCTTTCCAAATCGTATTCCAAATTAAAGTCCTTCAATGCTGTTCAACTTCTGACTCAATAATTCCAAAAATATTCTGTAAATTTATCATTCAAAAATTGTATGAACTTTTAAATTGTTTTAAGCCTGAAAAAATATTTTCCTTTGCAACTCATAATATGCCTGTTATTACCCTAATTCTAAGTATTCGTTATCTTTCAAAACGCTTCCATAAAAACTTTTTGAAAAATCAGTTACTTCTTCGTAGTAGCCTTTCACGTAGGAATCTATTATTGGTTGATCGTGTTCCGTCTATTAGGAATGACTACTTTTTCCATAAAAATCCGTATAAATATCGTGTCAAATTTAATAATGCCTTTTTCCATCGAGCATTTTCTCTTTCAAACCAAATCGCATCAAATTCTTCTAAATCTCTTTGATTTAGCTTTTTCTCTGATTAAATAAAAATTGATTATAAAGTTCTTTTTATTTCGTCCTGAATAGCTTTGAGCCCATTCTCCCAGTTTTTCTCCCCATAATTCCTAAACGAAATCAGAAATTTACTGGATAATTCCCTGTTTTTCAAAATATTTACTTTAGAAATATTCAAATTTTCGAATAATTTTCGATTTTCTTCTTTATTTTCAATATTGATAGTTTAACATTGATATATTTAAAGTCTTTCCAAATCTTCTTGGACAGTGAATAATTCTACTTTGAAACCTTCTTCCAAAATACTCTCAATAAAATTAGTTTTTATCAACATAATAGTAGTCATTTTCTATTATTTCCTTAAAATTCGATATTCAATTGGTAACCGTTTTCTCTCATTTTTCCCATAAAATTCTCCCTTTTTCTTTTTCCAAAACTATTATCAAATTTTCTCTCTTTCAAACTTAACCTCAAACTCTTTTCCCACAAAAAGCCAACCCAATCTTTAAAACCTTCTCTGTCCCAGCATTTCTCAATTCCCAACATACTCTTTATCATCAATCTGTTTTCAATGCAATTTCACATTCTCTTTTTAATTTTTCTTGAGTTTCTTCCAAACTAGAATCTTCCTTTTACGTTAACAACTTTTAACTCAAATATATCCCTTCATCTCTTCTCAACGTATTTCTAGGGTTTTAATAGTAAATCGTATCGACCTTTTCCTGAAAAATATTTGGTAATCTCATATTCTCTCCTCAATTTCAAAAATTAACCCAAGCATTAATCCATGATAAAAATTGCTCTTGTAAATTCCACTCATCAAATATTCCAGTATTTTCTAACAAAATTCCTTCATTTCAAATCTAAAAGTTTCAATGTCTCCCTGTTTTTAGCGCGTAAGTCATTCCTGAAAATTTGTCATAATCCTCAAAATACACATCAATAAACATTTCTGAAAACATTCTTAAAATCTCTTCATTTGGAATTTTCAAGAACACATCATCTTCCTCTTCGTCATATTTTTCAGCTAAAGTCAAATATCCACTATGAAAAATAAATTCAAATATTTCGACTGAAATTTTGCTTCTAAATTCCCAAAAGTCATGTTGTCATTTATTCTCTTTTAGAATATTTTTCTTTATTCAATAATTTAGAAAAATCATTGAAAAATCTCATTTTTAATCGTTTTTAAGTATAATTTAATAAAGCTCATTTCCGCTCATATTTACCAATATGAGCTTTAATCATCTAAAAATTAATAATCGACCATGGATTATAGACTTGAATATCTCCAAACAAATAACCGTTATACCACTTCTGAACATCTGCCAAATCGTATTCTAAATTAAAGTCCTTCAATAGCGCTCAACTTCTGATTCAATAATTCCAAAAATATTCTGTAAATTTATCATTTAAAAATTGTATGAACCTTTAAATTATTTAAGCCTGAAAAATATTTTCCTTCGCAACTCGTAATATTCCTGTTATTACTCCTAATTCTAAGTATTCGTTATCTTTCAAAACACTTCCATAAAAACTTTTTGAAAAAGTCGATTGCTTCTTCATAATAGCCTTTTAAGTGGAATCTATTATTGGTTGGTCGTATTCGTCTATTAGAATATTTACTTTTTCCATAATATTCATACAAATACTTCGTCAAGTTTAATAAAGAATTTTTCCAATCTCCCTCGTCATTTTCCAACCAAATATCCTCAAATTTCTTTAACTCCCTTTTATCTAAATTTTCCATTACAATTTTATGCTCATCATATGTATTCAAGTACCGTTTTTATAGTTTCTAATCCCATTCTCCCAGTTCTTCTCCCCATAATTCTAAACGAAATCGAAATTACTGGATAGTTACCCTGTTTTTCAAAATATTTACTTTTTAGAAATATTCAAATTTTTGAATAATTTCCGATTTTTCCTCTTTATTTTTCAATATTAAAAAATAGTTTAACATTGATATATTTAAAGGTCTTTTCCAAATCTTCTTGGACGAGTGAATAATTCTACTTTGAAACCTTCTTTCAAAAATATTCGCGATAAAATTAGTTTTATCAGCATAGTAATAGTTATTTTTCTATTATTTCCTTTAAAATTCGATATTCCCAATTGGTAACCGTTTTCTCTCATTTTTCCCATAAAAATTCTCCCCTTTTCATATTTTACAAAACTATTATCAAATATTCTCTCTCTCAAACCTAACCTCAAACTCTTTTCCCACAAAAGGTCAACCCGATCTTCAAAACTTTCTCTATCCCAGCATTTCTCAATGCCGAAACATACTTTTTATCGTCAATCTGTTTCAATGCAATTTCACATTCTCTTTTTAATTTTTCTTGAGTTTCTTCCAAACTAGAATCTTCCTTTACATTAACAACTTTTTAACTCAAATATTATCCCTTCATCTCTTCTTAACAGATTTCTAGGTTTTCAATAGTAAATCATATCTACCTTTTCCCAGAAAAAGTTATTCGATGTAATTTCATATTCTCTCCTCAATTTCAAAAATTAATCCCAAGCATTAATCCATGATAAAATTGCTCCTTGTAAATTCCACTCATCAAATATCCCAGTATTTTCTAACAAAATTCACTTCATTTCAAACCTAAAAAGTTTCAATGTCTCCTGTTTTTAGTGCATAAGTCATTCCTGAAAAATTTGTCATAATCCTCAAAATACACATCAATAAACATTTCTGAAAACATTCTTAAAAATCTCTTCATTTGGAATTTTTAAGAACACATCATCTTCCTCTTCGTCATATTTTTTTCAGCTAAAGTCAAATATCCACTATGAAAAAAACAAATTCCAAATATTTCGACTGAAATTCGCTTCTAAATTCCCAAAAAGTCATGTTGTCATTTATTCTCTTTAGAATGCTTTCTTTATTCAATAGTTTAGAAAAATCATTGAAAATCTCATTTTTAATCGTTTTAAGTACAATTTAATAAAGCTCGTTTCGCTCGTGTTTACCCTAATATGGTTTTAATTTTTCTCATCTAAAAATTAATAATCGACCATGGATTATAGACTTGAATATCACCAAAATAAATAGCCGTTATACCACTTTCTGAACATCTTTTCAAATCGTATTCTCAAATTAAAGTCCTTTCAATGCTTGCTCAACTTCTGACTCAATAATTCCAAAAATATTCTGTAAATTTATCATTCAAAATTGTATGAACTTTTAAATTATTTAAGCCTGAAAAAAATATTTTTCCTTTGCAACTCGTAGTATGCCTGTTATTACCCCTAATTCTAAGTATTCGTTATCTTTCAAAACACTTCCAGTAAAAACTTTTGAAAAATCAATTGCTTCTTCGTAGTAGCCTTTTTACGTGGGAATCTATTATTGGTTGGTCGTATTCATCTATTAGAATGACTACTTTTTCCATAATATTCATACAAATACTTTGTCAAGTTTAATAACGAATTTTTCCAATTTCCTTTATCTGATTCTCTTCTGATCGAATTAAATTTTTTTCAATTTCAATTTCATCCATTTTTCAATCAAAAATTTATGCTCAGTATACAAATCTCCGATTATTTGTTTTATTATCTTAAACCCATTCTCCCAGTTTTTTCTCCCCATAATTTCCTAAACGAAATCGAGTACTGGATAATTCCCTGTTTTTCAAAATATTTACTTTTAGAAATATTCAAATTTTTCGAATAATTTTCGATTTTTCTTCTTTATTTTCAATATTGAAAAAAATAGTTTTAACATTGATATATTTAAGGTCTTTCCAAATCTTCTTGGACGAGTGAATAATTCTACTTTGAAACCTTCTTCCAAAATATTCGCGATAAAAATTAGTTTTTATCAACATAATAGTAGTCATTTTCTATTATTTCTTTAAAATTCGATATTCCAATTGGTAACCGTTTTCTCTCATTTTTTTCCCATAAAATTCTCCCCTTTTTCTTTTTCCAAAACTATTATCAAATTTTTCTCTCTCTCAAACCTAACCTCAAACTCTTTCCCACAAAAAGCCAATCCAATCTTCAAAACTTTCTCTATCCCAGCATTTCTCAATGTCGAAACATACTCTTTATCATCAATCTGTTTCAATGCAATTTCACATTCTCTTTTTAATTTTTCCTGAATTTCTTCCAAACTAGAATTTTCCTTTACATTAACAACTTTTTAATTCAAAGTATTATCCCTTCATCTCTTCTTAACAGATTTCTAGGTTTTAATAGTAAATCGTATCGACCTTTCTCCCAGAAAAAGTTATTCGATGTAATCTCGTATTCTCTCCTCAATTTCAAAATTAATCCAAGCATTAATCCATGATAAAACTGCTCCTTGTAAATTCCACTCACATCAAATATCCCAGTATTTTCTAACAAAATTCGCTTCATTTCAAATCTAAAAGTTTTCAATATCTCCTGTTTTTAGCGCATAAGTCATTCCTGAAAATTTGTCATAATCCTCAAAATACACATCAATAAACATTTCTGAAAAACATTCTTAAAATCTCTTCATTTTGGAATTTTTAAAAACACATCTTCTTCTTCGTCGTCATATTTTTCAGCTAAAGTCAAATATCCACTATGATAAATTCCAAATATTTCGACTGAAATTTGCTTCTAAATTCCCAAAAGTCATGTTGTCATTTATTCTCTTTAAAGATCTTTCTTTATTCAATAATTTAGAAAAATCATTGAAAAATCTCATTTTTAATCGTTTTAAGTACAATTTAATAAAGCTCATTTCCGCTCGTGTTTACCAATATGGTTTTAATTTTTCTCATCTAAAAATTAATAATTGACCATGGATTGTAAACTTGAATATCGCCAAACAAATAGCCATTATACCACTTCTGAACATCTTTCAAATCGTATTCCAAATTAAAAGTCCTTCAATGCTTGTTCAACTTCTGATTCAATGATTCCAAAATATTCTGTAAATTTATCATTCAAAAATTGTATGAACTTTTAAATTATTCAAGCCTGAAAAATATTTTCCTTTGCAACTCATCAATATGCCTGTGACTACCCCCTAATTCTAAGTATTCGTTATCTTTCAAAAGCACTTCCGTAAAAACTTTTGAAAAAGTCTATTGCTTCTTCATAGTAGCCTTTTACGTAGGAATCTATTATTGGTTGATCATATTCATCTATTAGAATGACTACTTTTTCCATAATATTCATACAAATACTTTGTCAAGTTTAATAACGAATTCTTCCAATCTCCCTCATCATTTTTCCAACCAAATATCCTCAAATAACTCCCTTTTATCTAAATTATCCATTATAAATTTATACTCGTCATATGTATTCGAAAGTACTGTTTTTATAGTTTTGATCCCACTCTCCCAGTCTTTTTCCCATAATTTCTAAACAGAAAGTCGAAATTACCGGATAATTACCCTGTTTTTCAAAATATTTACTTTTAGAAATATTCAAATTTTCGAATAATTTTCGATTTTCTTCTTTATTTTCAATATTATAGTTTAACATTGATATATTTAAGGTCTTTTCCAAATCTTCTTGGACAGTAAATAATTCTACTTTGAAACCTTCTTCCCGATATTCTCGATAAAATTAGTTTTATCAACATAGTAGTAGTCATTTTCTATTATTTCTTTAAAATTCGATTATCCCAATTGGTAACCGTTTTTCTATCATTCTTTCCCATAAAATTCTCCCCTCTTTTTCCAAAACTATTATCAAATTTTCTCTCTCAAAACCTAACCTCAAACTCTTTCCACAAAAGGTCAACCCGATCTTCAAAACTTTCTCTATCCTTTCTCAATGCTGAAAACATACTTTTTATCATCAATCTGTTTCAATGCAATTTCACATTCTCTTTTTAATTTTTCCTGAATTTCTTCCAAACTAGAATTTTTCCTTTGACATTAACAACTTTTTAATTCAAGTATTATTCCTTCATCTCTTCTTAACAGATTTCTAGGTTTTAATAATCGAAATCATATCTACCTTTCCCAGAAAAGTTGTTCGATGTAATCTCGTACTCTCTCCCTCAATTTCAAAAATTAACCCAAGCATTAATCCATGATAAAACTGCTCCTTGTAAATTCCACTCATCAAATATCCCAGTATTTTCTAACAAAATTCGCTTCATTTCAAACCTCAAAGTTTTAATCGTCTCCCTGTTTTAGCGCGTAAAGTCATTCCTGAAAATTTGTCATAATCTTCAAAATATACATCAATAAACATTTCTGAAAACATTCTTAAAATTTCTTCATTTGGAATTTTCTAAAGAACACATCATCTTCCTCTTCGTCATATTTTTCAGCTAAAGTCAAATATCCACATGATAAATTCCAAATATTTCGACTGAAATTCTTCTAAATTCCCAAAAGTCATGTTGTCGTTTATTCTCTTTAAGATGCTTTCTTTATTCAATAGTTTAGAAAAATCATTGAGCACCCTCATTTTTAATCGTTTTAAAGTACAATTTAATAAGCTCGTTTTCCGCTCGTGTTTACCCAATATGGCTTTTAATTTTTCTCATCTATTAATAATCGACCATGGATTGTAGACTCTAATATCGTCAAAACATCAACCGTTATACCACTCTTTTGAACATCTTTCAAATCGTATTCCAAATTAAAAGTCCCTTCAATGCTTGCTCAACTTCCGATTCAATGATTCCAAAATATTCTGTAAATTTATCATTCAAAAATTGTATGAACTTTTAAATTATTCAATCCTGACATTTTCCTTTGCAACTCGCAATATGCCCTGTTAGTACCCCTAATTCCTAGTATTCGTTATCTTTCAAAACACTTCCGTAAAAACTTTTTGATCACTGCTTCTTTATAGTAGCTCTCGAGGAATCTATGATGGTTGATCGTATTCGTCTATTAGGAATGACTACTCCATAATATTCATACAAATACTTTTGTCAAGTTTAATAACGAATTTTTCCAATCCTTTATCTAATTCTTTCTGATCAGATTAAATTTTTCAATTTCAATTTCATCCATTTTTCAATCAAAAATTTATGCTCAGTATACAAATCTCCGATTATTTGTTTTATTATCTTAAACCCATTCTCCCAGTCTCCCCATAATTCTGAAAACGAAATCGAACTACTGGATAATTCCCTGTTTTCAAAAATATTTACTTTTGAAAGTATTCAAATTTTCGAATAATTTTCGATTTTTCTTCTTTATTTTCAATATTGATAGTTTAACATTGATATATTTAAGGTCTCTTTCCAAATCTTCTTGGACAGTGAATAATTCTACTTTGAAACCTTCTTCAAAATACTCTCAATAAAATTGGTATCAACATAGTAGTAATTATTTTCAATTATTTCTTTGACCCGATATCCCAATTGGTAACTCTCTCTTGATTTTTCCACTCAAAAGTCCCCTCAAATTTTTCTATTTCTACCACTCTTAGCATTCCGCCACCTAAACCAGGAAATCCGCCACTATTAAACATTTTCATCATTTGCTTCATTTGCTCAAATTGTTTTGACTAATTTATTTATTTTCGCTTTGCTGTAACTCCCGCTTCCTTTGGCAATTCTAGCTTTTCTGCTTCCATTTTCAAAAATTTTTGGATCTCTTCTTTCTTGAACAGTCATAGAACAAATAATTGCTTCGACTTTTTCATTTCTTTTTAGCCATTCCCATATCAATCATGCTTGTATCAACACCCGTATCATCTTCATAATTCAACAATTGACCCCATTTTTCCTAATCATTTAAATTGTTTCAAGAAATCTTAAAATCAAATTGATTTTTCACTTTTTCTCCATCTTTTTAGCTTCTTTCACATCAATTGCTTCTTGTGCTCAACCAGAAAACAACATCTCCCATTCCTAAAATTCTTGAAAGTCAAATCTATCTGGATGAGATAGTTTGATGTCATCTAATTTGCTCCTCTACTTATGAATTTTATTGGTTTTCCAGCAACTTCTTTTACTGACAATGCAGCTCCACCCGAGTATCTCCATCTAATTTTGTAAGAACAACTCCGTGATTTCCAATTCTTCATTAAATGATTTTGCCATCATTTGCCCAGTCATTCCATCTACAACTAACAATATTTCATGCGGTTTTAACTTCCGATTTAATTTGTTGTAATTCCTTCATTAATTCTTCATCAATGTGCAATCTTCCAGCTGTAATCCAAAATCACATAAGTTGCATGTTCTTCCTTCGCTGCCTCAATCCCTTTTCTACAAAGTTTCCAGCATCTGTACTATCTTCAATCGTAAACGAAGGCACTTTTTATCTGATCAGCCATCACTGTTTCTCCGCCGCAGGTCTGTAAACATCCGCTCTATCAAAATGGTTTTTCCTTTTTGATTTCAAATGTTTTGCCAATTTTCCTGAGTAGTTTTCCCAGCTCCTGAAGTCCAATAAAGCATACGTAGGAGTTTTTATCAGCTTTAGCACAATAACTGCATTTGTCCACCACCTAAATCCTACTAATTCATCATTTACAATTTTATAAATTGTTGAGTCAGTATAACCGTTAATTACTTCTTCTCCAACTTTTCTCTAATTTTTACAACAAAACTTTTAGTAACTGTATAGTTTTACATCCGCTTCCAATAATGCTAATCTTACTTCCAGTGCATCTTTTCATATTTCCTTCAGTTAATTTCTTTCCTTGACCACTTACACTTTTTAAATATATCTTTAAAACAGTCTCTAATCCATTAAACATTAATTCACCTCATCATATCCAAAATCTTTTATTATCTTTTCAAATTTTCTCTCGTAAAATTACTTTTTAAATTTTCTCAATCTCCAAATTCTTTTTCTTTCAGCTTACTCTCATATTCCTCAAAGCTGCTTAAAACCTCTTTTATATTATCAAAAACTTGCTCTCTCGTAACTCCATATACTCGCAATTTCTTAAACGAACTATTTTCTTCCCAAATACAACTCTAAATATTGCTTTTTTGTTTCTTTGAGAGTTCACCATAATACAGCACCGAGTATCTCAAAAATCTTCTAATTTGTCCATATACCCTCATTACTAGAAATCCATATCTATTGTCAATTTTACTTTTTGAGCCCTTTTCTAAAGAAACTTATTCAAAGTTACATTAAAAATTCCTCGTCAGTCACTCTAACTCTGGACTATCTAGTAATGCTAAAAATGATATTATTAAATGGATCAATATTCGGTTTATTCCCATAGAATATTCAACATTTTTCCTAATTTTCATTGACTTTTCTCACTTGGTTCATCACTTATAAGGCCCCATTATTACAAGCAGTAGCGATATCTACAACTTTTCCATTTTTCCACAATTGTGTATCACCTTGTTTTCAGCCAATTCCTCGCAGCTAATTTCAATAATCCCTGTCGTCATCTCCTACAACACAATATTATGTGAATCATGAGCCACTGTTGATGCAGTGCACCATTTTTATACCAAACCCTTTCAACCCCAACCCCAATTTTACCAGTATTTTTATGTCTTTTCCACAACCACAAGTTTATTGTATTCCTGATTTGGCACAAAATTTATTCTCTCTTGCCGGAATCTTTTCTCACAAACTTTTTCGTAACAATTTTGTCCTTCTATAATCTCAATCACTGAAATTCAGTATTTCATCTTCCAACTCAGTCTCAATGCATCAAAAATCTTTTCACATGAACCGTTTTTCAAATGCTCTGGACATTTAGGAAACTCAAATTTTCTTTTTGAAATCTCATTCACATCTTGCCCTTCAAAATACACATTTTCAATTTCAACATTTTCAAAATCCTTCAATACACACAAAATCCACTTTTTAAAGTCCAGGTGCAATCGCCTCCTATTTCTCTATCTTTTTTACAGCCCATGTGAGCCTGAATTGTCGCCATTTTATACGCTTTTTATCGGTTCTAACCCAATACTAATCGCCTTTCTAATATTGTAGCAAATATGCCCTTCTCTATGAATTTCCTCCACATGCTTGTCATCTGTGCAAAAACAGTATCTCTCTGTAGAAGCCTTATTTGCAACAATTCCCGACACAATCGCCTCTAAATTTCTTGCTGCACTCCCTTCTCTAATCAATCACACAATCCATTTTCAATCTGTTTTTGCATATTCGTGTGTCAAAGCCCTCAGGATCATTTTTCATCCCTGCCAGCAGCATAGCCGTCAATTCTTCGTCTGTCAAAGCTGGAGAATGCCGGTCAATATCATTTCCCAACATTTCTAATTTTTCCATCATGTCACATGAAAAACAGCATTTGTGTCCATAACTTCTGCTAATCCCAAAACTCTTGGATTTGAAAGGTATCTCTCCATTGTTTCTGCCAACAAAGTTGCACCATTATCTTCAAATGAAACAGCTGGAACGCAAGACGGTATCATTACAAACACATTTGCAGGAACATTTTCCAGTTTGTTCAATAATATAATCAATCCCATCTGTCCCTGATACATTCTGCAACTTCATGAGGATCACAATAAAAGTCGTAGTCCCTGCTTTTACTGCCGCCTTCAAAAACTCAATTGGTCTCAACCATCGTAGACTCCAAATGTAAATGACTATCCACAAATCCTGGGACAACATACCTCCCAGTGATATCTATTTCTTCTTTTCCTGAATACTCCTCAATTCCAACAATAATCCCGTCACTAATCACAATATCCGTTTTCCACTATTTTCTTCTGTAAAAACATTCAAAATAAATCCATTTTAAAAACTTTATCCGCTTTTTCCAATTTTCTGGTTATTTTTGAATATTTTTAAATAATTTTTATAATTCATTATTTCCCTTTCTTTTGGTTAGTTACATGATACCTTTCATTATGAGATATGTCTCATTGTAAAATTTATCTTGTGTTATCTCATGTTGCTAGTATTCTTTTCGATTATCCACTCACTTTCTTTTTCCTTGCGCATACTTTATAAACTCATCTTTAAATTCCTTAAATCTACCTTCTCTTTTATAGCTTCTCTCGAACTCATTCATCAATTTATTAAAAGTGCAAATTATGATAAGTCACTGATCTTTTCCTAAAAATTTCCTTCGCTTTCTGAATAAATGCCTAATTACCCTCTCGTATAATTTCTACAAGCGTAACGATCACACCCCTCATCCAAAGGTCTGTCGTCCAATTCATAAACCTTATATAACTAAACGTCCATATTTTGTAAATACTGTTCCATGTCTTCCAATTCTTGTCGAGTTGCACACAATCCATCATATCAATCCCAGATTCAACTCGCTTTCAAGCATTATCCAACGGCTCTCCAACTCCATCAAATATCTTGGTTTATTCTCAGGTAATTTTGGCGTAATATACTCATTCTATCATATCTTCTCGTGGCTCTCAACTGCAAGCCTCCCCAAACGCATCATCCTGCAAAATCCTCATCATATCGGAAAGTTCCTCAAAACTTTTATCCCTTAAATCCTGTAAATTCCACCTTGAACTATTGCCAAATAATCCTTGTCTGTCCTTGTGTTAGCATCAATACATCTTTATAGCCCATCTTGGAGTTCTTTCCAATCGAAGAGATCAAACATTCTCTCGAAAGACATTCCTGGAGGACACTCATCCAACACCATCATATGATGTCACTTCTAAATTATTCTGAATTAGAAATTGATTTTTCAGGTGCACTATGTTTCGATCCAGTCCAGGCACGATCTAAAATGCACTCCCACTATCCCTTTGATTCTTCTCAACGCACTTAAAAACTAAATACACCTGAAATCCTCCACTATCCAGTCAATATTGGTCTATCATCTCATAAATTTGTGCTAGTCCTCCAAAATCATCTACTAAATCGTCATCTCCTGGATTCAGAAATACAAATGATAAGTGTTTCCTAAAATTGTTGTGGGGTTAATCTCCTCTAACTCTTCTTTTGTCATTGCTTTTTACTGTCCTTGCGTTCCAACTGGCGCATAAATACAGGCATTTCGATTTTCCCATGTGGTGTTTCAATTACACCTGCTCTAGCAGTGCCATCTTTTACTTCAAGCGTATATTTTTATTGGTTTATTCATACTTTTCCTCTCTTATTTATCTTTTTGTAATGATAGTTGTAATTACAAAGGTGCTGGAATTCCAGTTTTCTAAGGATGTTTCTCATGTGTCTTCTTATTCTTCCACAATTTCCAAAATTATTCTCTCGTCACACATTTTGGTAAATTAAATTTATGAATTTCTTCAATTGTCGATCCCAACAGTTTTAACGCATTTCCAGACTCTTCAACCTCATTCAAATTCAATTTTTGTGGCATCTTCCTAATTTTAATACCTGGAATCATGTACTCTAAAGATTATTCTCAAATTAGCAACTCCTCTACAAAGTGCCACATCAAAATGTCTCTCTCTTACCTTTAATCAATTCTTCAGCTCTCTCAAAACTAGTTTTTCATTTTCCAATCCTAATTTTTCAATAACTTCATTTATAAATTCAATCTAACAGAATCCACTAACAAAAAGTTTTCTGGATAAAAATCAGTAAGAACCAATCCTGAAAACCAGCTCTCGTCTCCAACATCAATAAACGACTTTTTCCTCATCTTTAATAATCTTTCGTCAACAATAACGAATCTATAAAAATGTTTCTCAAGCATTCCTTCTTTTATCTCTAATCGCTGTCAAATTCATAACTTTGAGTCATACAACAATTCCAAAAATTCAACATTTTTCCTTTTGCTTCATCATTCACTTCAATACTTGATTTTGTAAGTAATTCCTTCAAAATATATCATTTTCCATAATTTTCTCTTCAATTTCTCTTTTCTACTTTTATTTTTATATATTTTCTAATCTAAACTACTTTAAATAAATATAATTTAGTTTTTCTGTTTACACAAAATACTCTCTATTTGTTTATCGTTTCCAACTAAAATAAAATTCCCTGTTCAAAGAAACTCATCCAAATACATCAATAAAGCATATCGGCTGGTGTTACTCAGACATTCTCAGCGCCCTGACCAACATTGTAAGGTCTGCACCTGCTTCCAATCTTTGTTTAACCTCGCTAATCCCTTTCACATCGCATCATAATCAAAATCTTTTGGAGTTTGTTTAGCGTCATGGGACCTTATGCTTTTCCATCACTTGTCGCCTGTCGCAATGTAACCCTTCATATTTGACTTGCACTTCAATTTGATATTCGGTTTCCGCATCAAATGTCAACTAGAGGCCCATTTCAATAACTTCTGCAATATCTATTTAATATCTTCGTAAGTTACTCGGTCTTCTCCAAAATTTCCTTCAAAAGTGGTCCCACTTTTCAATGATTCGCCATATTTTTCCAAAACTTCCAACTAATCTTTTATTACTAGTTCCCAATTTCATATCTTTCCGGTTTTGCAATTGTTTCTTCAACATTTTCTTTTCTCTAAAACTTTATCATAATATGTCCAGCTTAATCCAATTTTATAACCTTTTCTGACAAACGAATATCCGCATTATCCTCACGTGCAAATCAAACGATACTCCAGATCTTGCTGTAAACTTGTTCTATATGGTTCAAATAATTTCTTTATTAATTAAATCATCAATCATTGTTCCAACCATATGATTTCTCTATCTAAAATCAATGGTTCTATCACCTTTTTACTTCAAAGCCGCATTTATCCCGCAATCATACCTTGTGCCGCACCTTCTTCACGCTAACACTTGTTCCATTAACTTGCCCTGCCAGTCCTTTAACTTTTCACGTGTCTCAAGCGTATAATCAAGCTCGCTTGGATCCAGCACCATATATCATATTCAACCGCATACCCATATCTCTCATAGTATGCACGCATTTTCCAAACCAACTTCAATCGTATTTAATTTAGTTTGCTGGTATTCTGCAGGATAACTCGTGCAGGGTCACTACTATACACACTTCCGTAGTCTCAAACCCTTCTGGCTCTAAACAGCGATGGTGACTACTCATATCATTAAATTTTACAACTTTATCTTCAATCGAAGGACAATATCTCCGGACCAGTACTTGCGAAATACTTCCATTATGCATCGGTGCCTTATCTAAATTCAATATTATTTCATGCGTCTTAGCATTCGTTTACCTAGTCAAATAACAAGACAATTGTGGCTTTTCAGTATTAACTTCACTCATCAGGCGATTCTCATTAGAAAATTTCAATGGAATCCCAGTCAATTCCAGGTTGTTCCTCTAATTTTTCAAGTCCAAATGTACGAATATCTAATCTAGGCGGTGTCCCTGTCGAATCTTCCAGCTTTAAATCCTAATTTTCCAATGAACCTGTCAAATCATCAACTGACAATTCTCCCCATTCTTCCACCCTTCCTCTCTTATCTCCAATATACAACAATCCTCATAGTCCCCGAGCAATTGCAACGAGACCTGCACAGAGAAAATTCCATTCCAGTTTTCGTTTTTCAATCCCTCTAATTTCTCCATTTTTCAACAACTAATTCCTGTTACAATGTCTTGAACCGTGTCAAGTTTTCTTGTGCTTCAACAGTTTTCTTCATTTCCCTCGCATAAATTTTTCTATCGGCTTGTGCCCGTAAAGACCTTACTGCTGGACCCTTCTTCGTATTCAAAATTCTCATTTGAACAAA